>Ga0302326_10002139_pt1 | contig 48553 bp, 45 predicted proteins | sample Palsa_T0_3_FD_202264 | JGI IMG/M metagenome (GOLD analysis project Ga0302326, IMG submission 202264) | Peat permafrost microbial communities from Stordalen Mire near Abisko, Sweden - Palsa_T0_3 | ecosystem: Environmental > Terrestrial > Soil > Palsa > Peat permafrost | place: Sweden: Abisko... | reverse complement strand
ACTCCCCAACAGAGCGGCAAGAAACTCAACGTGCTCGTAAAGCTTGATACTTTTGTGAAAGAGGACGCCGTCACGCCGTGAAAGTGCGCCTGCCCCAATTCGGAGCCGAACCCAAAAAGTTGGCGTTACTGGGTGGACTGCTGATCTTGGCGGTGGCGGCCTACTTTTACTTTTCGCCCGACTCCGGCGTTTCGTCCGCGGTCGTTCGGCCGGCCGGCGCCGTTTCGCCCGCTGCGGGGCCGCGTGCCGGCCTGCGTTCAGGAAATCGGCTGAGACCCGGCGAGCGCGGCCTGAACAGCGGCCCCAGGGAATTTCGTCCATCGTTCAAAGCCAAGGATCTGGATCCGTCGGGCGTCGATCCGACCTTGCATCTGGAACTGCTCGCCAAGCTACAGGATGTCAAGGTCGAAAGCGACGGCCGATCGTTGTTTGAAATCGGCGCCGCGCCGCCGGCTGAGCTCGCGAAGCTGAAGGAACCCGAGAAGATCAAGCCGCGCCCGGTGGGCCCACAGCCGCCCGCGCCCCCGGCGCCCCCGCCACCCGACCCGAAGGCGCCGCCTATTCCGCTCAAGTTTTACGGCTTCGTCAATCAATCCAAAGCCGGCGACAAGCGCGCCTTTTTCCTGGATGGCGACGACATCATCATCGCCAACGAAGGCGACTTGGTCAAGAAACGCTACAAGATCGTTCGCATCGGAGTGAACTCCGCCGTCGTGGAAGACATGCAGTTCAAAGGCGCCAACACGCAGCAGACGCTGCCGCTCGAAGCGGAGATGGCCGGATGAGGCCCCGGGTGAAGCGGCACGACGAATCCGGTTTCGCGTTGCTGCTGGTCTTCCTGCTCGCCGCTGTGATCGCCATTTCGCTCTACTTCGAAATGCCGCGGGTCGCGTTCGAATCGCAGCGATTGCGCGAGCAGATGGCTATCGACCGCGGCTTGCAATACCAGCGCGCCATCCAGCTTTTCTATCGCAAGTTTCGCACCTACCCGACAACGCTGGATGACTTGGAAACCACGCGCAACATGCGTTTCCTCCGGCGGCGCTATCTCGATCCGATGACCGGCAAGGCATGGCGACTGGTGCATGTCGGGCCGGGCGGCATCCTGACGGATTCCAATGTCAAGCAGGCCACTCCTCAGGCGCAGCCCGGGCAGAATCAGACCTCCGTCGGAGGTTCCCAGCCCGGCGGTTCGCGGTTCGGGAGTTCTCAAACCGCCGGCTCTCAAACCGCCAGCTCTCAAACCGCCGCTTCTCAAGCGAGCGGCGACGCTAACGGGCAACCCACTCTGGACGCGAACGGCCAGCCCGTCAATGCGGCGTTGAACATGGCTGCCCGACGGCCGAGCGATCGCGTCATTGGAGGAGGGGCGGAACAGCCGCCCGCGGACGATCCTAACCAACAACCTCAGTATCCGCAGCCGGGCCAACCTCAGTATCCGGGACAACCTCAGTATCCGGGACAACCGGGCCAGCCGCCGCAAGATCCATCGCAAGCTCAGACGCCCGGACAGCCCGGCCAACCGCAGTTTCCTGGACAACCCGGTCAACCGCAGCCCATAGATCCATCGCAGCCGCAGTATCCCGGCCAGCCGGTTCAATCACAGTATCCGACTCCAGGGCAGATTCCGACGCAACCTGGATACCCTACCCCGCCAACCGGCGCGCCGGGAATCGGTGGCCAGCCCTTCAACCCGCTGTCACCCGGGACGCAACCAAGCGGCGCCGCGCCCGCCGGTCAGCCAAATTCGGCCGTGAATATGATTCAGCAAATGCTTACGACGCCCAGGCAGCCTCCGTCATCCACCACGGGCAGCGTGACCACCGGAGGCGTAGGCATCGCGGGCGTCGGCGGTAACCTGCCGGGTAAAGGAATCCACGTTATCAAGGACCACAGCAAGTATAAGGAGTGGGAGTTTATCTACGACATCAAGAACGATAAGACGGTGGTGGGGGCCGCAGGGGCCGCCGCCGCGGCGCAGCAGCAGCAAATGCAGACCAACCCGAATCCGGCGGGACTCCAGTCCAATCCCGCCACTACCTCAACGCCCGCTCCAGCCTCGCCGACGTCTTCCTCTCCCGCGCCGCCGCCGACCTCTAACTGAAGTTAGATGAACATCTCCTCGTCGCTGGTGGCTTGATCCACGCTGGCTCGATTGCTCCGCCCCAAAACGGACAACGCCGTTCGAACGCCCGCCGCGATTCCATTGAGCTCCCGCAGCGGCCGCATAATGCCGCTGTGGACGGTGGCCACGGTTTCGTGGGCGCGATTGATGGTATCGTCCAGCACAAGTTCTACCCGGTCCATCTGTACTCGGGCGCGCGCGGTGGCGTCGACAACCACCTCTTCCACCATCGCAAGCTGATTCCTGGTCGAAGCAAGGATCTCGTTGGCAAGCGTCGTGATCTCGGTGATCTGCTTCTTGCTCTGCTCCACGGTACCTTTGGTGCTCTCCACCAGCGATTCCACTTTCGGAACCAGCGGCTGGATGGTGTCGTGCAATGCCTTAGCTTGTTTTCGGATGCCCGCGAGCATCCCGGCCTGTATACAGAGCGCGATGGCCGAGATAATCACGAACGCCGTCATGACATAGAGCAGGATGGTCTGGTCCATGGTAGAAACCAAGCTTCTGTCAGATACCTTCGGTCAAGTTACCGGTGGTTCCCGTAACGGCCTCGCGATACGCCTGTTTACCGGCCTCGACCGCCGCGGAAAGATTATCGCGCTGCCGCGAAACAGCGTCGCGGCCCTTGTCGATGACGTCGCTGGCGGAATCGCGCAACTCCGTGCCACGCTTTTTGAGGTACTCTTTCCCTTCATCGGCTTTCGTCAGGATCAAGTCGCGCGTTTCAGAGCCGCTCTTCGGAGCAAATAGGAGTCCTGCGGCTACTCCCAGTCCCAACCCCAAGAAAAAATACGAAAACTTGCTGTCTTCCTCCATCGAGTTTCCTTTCCGAGATAATGTTTCCCACTCTCTCTACAATAGCAGTGTGCAATCTGCTAGTGTCCATGTTAGTGACGCAGCGCAAGCCAAAAACGCTTCATCCCGATCAACTATTGAACCTGGCGCTCCGGGCTCTCGGTGGCCGGGCGCACTCCACCGGCGAACTGCGGGATAAGCTGCGGAAGCGGGCCGCCGCTCCGGAAGACGTGGATGCAGTGCTCGCCAAACTCAAGCAGGCCGGCTATTTGGACGACCAGCGGTTCGCCGAGCACTACGCGGCCGCGCGGCTGGAAAATCAGGGGCTCGGGAAAATGCGAGTGCTGCGCGATTTGCGCCAGCGCCGCGTCGCGGGGAAACTCGCTGAACAAGTCACCGAGCGCGCTTACCAGGACACCAACGAGCCGGAGTTGATCCAGGCATTCCTAAAACGAAAGTACCGCGGTAAGCAGCTCCGAATTTTTTTCGCCGACGAAAAGAACCTAGCGGCGGCGTACCGGCGGCTGCGCTATGCAGGGTTTTCGTCCGGCGCATCCATCAAGGTACTGAAACAGTATGCCAATCAAGCGGAGGCGCTGGATGGAATCGAAGCGGAAGAAAGCGAACCGGAGAGCTGAAGTGACCGGTTTGCGATTCGAGTGCCAGCCCGGTTGCACCAACTGCTGCCGCCAGCAGGGCTTCGTCTATCTGAGCCAAGCCGATCTCGGAAGAATCGCGAAATTCCTCGATCTGACGGAGGCCGAATTCGAGCGCCGCTATGTTTACCGGACTCGCCACTTGCTCCGGCTGCGCATGCCGCGCCACACCCAGTGCCACTTCCTGCTGGAAGGCGGCTGCTCCATTCACCCGGTAAAACCGGTGCAGTGCCGGATCTTTCCGTTCTGGCCGGAGCTGGTGAACGACAAGCGCGAGTGGCGCAAAACGGCCGCCTGGTGTCCGGGAATCGGCCAGGGCGAGTTGGTGCAAATCGAAACCGCGCGCGAGCGCGCCACCGAGATGCGCCAAGCCTATCCCGGCATGTACGGACTCTTGGTCGGCAGTCAAAGAAGCTGACAGGCTTCGTCGAAGTCCAGGCGCGGGTTGCGCGGAAGGAGCTTGGATGCATCGCCATACCCCAGATTGCACAGAAAGTTCGATTTCACGCTAGGAGGAAAAAACTCCTGGTCTATCTTGGCGTTGTCGAAGCCGGACATAGGGCCGCAATCGAGGCCCAGCGAACGGGCGGCCAGAATGAAATACCCGCCTTGCAAGCTTCCATTGCGAAAAGCGATGATTTGCGCCAACTCGGGCGAACTGGCGAACCGCTCGCCCAGCGCCGGGTTGTTGGGGAACAATTTCGGCATCTGATCGTAAAACTTGAGATCGTGCGCCACGATCGCGGTCACCGGCGCTTGCATCGTCTTGTCGACGTTAGCCGGAAGTAGAGCCGGCCGCAAGCGCTGCTTGGCCTCCGGAGTTCGCAGAAAGAGAACCCGCGCCGGACAACAGTTGGCGCTGGTCGGCCCCCACTTCGTTAAGTCGTAGAGCTCGCGCAACAGGTCGTCGGTGACCGGCTTGTCGAGCCAGACATTGTGCGTTCGGGCTTGGCGGAAGAGTTGATCCAGTGCTTCGGAGTTGATTGGCTGATTCATGGCGTCTTCCTCTAGGATGGCAGTTTCCGCGCTTGACCCGATGATACATTTGCGGTACCACTGTTCTGATGATACGAACGGTCCTCGCGATTCTGGGCGGATACGCCGTGATCGGAATTTTAGTGGTTGCGACGGACCAGGTTTTCGCCGCTCTGATTCCTTGTTTCCGGTCCGCGCCAATGCCGCCGCTCTACTATTTCGGCATAAGCCTGGCGACGGACACTTTCTATTCCATTGGCGGCGGATATTTGTGCGCTCTGATCGCGCGAGAACGATTTCGGGGGGCGACACTGGGACTCATGATCGGCGGCGAAATCGTGGGCGCAGCTTCGCAAATTGCCTTTTGGCAAACTGTACCGCACTGGTTCGCAATCGCGCTGCTGATTCTATACCCGCCAGCCATTTGGATTGGCTCCAGGCAGCGGTCGCGAACGGCTACTTAACGACCACTTTATCGACGGCCTGGTTGTCGAACTCATCCGTAACACGGACCGCGATGACTTGTTCGCCCGCGGCACGATCGATGACTAAATCGTAGTCTTCCTCCGGTGAGTCGGACAGCTTGGTAACCGGCTCGATGAGCAGCCAGTCTCCGCCGTTGACCGAGTACTCGGCGCGATGGATGTCGCTCAAAGCGTCGCGTGCTTTCCAGCGGATCTCGACCTTGGAGTTCGAGGAGCTCGCGGCCAGGTTGAGTATCTGGGGCGGAGTGTTGTCGATCAGAAACGGATCGCCGACGAGAGAAGCTTCAAGCGCCTGGTCGCGCGGATTGCTCAACGAATCGGACGCGGTGACACGGATGACGTACTCTCCATCCGGGAAGGCGACGGAATCCCAACTGACGTTCTTCTCCTTCACGCCATCCTTAAGAAGCTTCCAGGCCGATTCCTTGACGCCGCGGATCTCGACTTTATAAACCAGGCTGTCGCTGTTCTCATCCGACGCGGCCCAGCGGGCGCCCGCGAAACCTTTCGCATAATTCAACGAGAGGGAACTGGTGATGTCAAGGGAGCTGGAAATCAGGTTTTTCCCGGATTGACCTATGGGCGGGAGGGTGATGCTGCTGGAGGTCGATAGCGATGAAGTGGGAGCCGGGAAGCGATAATTGGGCGGGGTCACTTCGATCTCTTCCACAACGGGCGCCACGTTCTTCGGCAAATAAGCGATTTCAACGTAGGAGACCTCGGGGGCCGAGTGGCTTGTGGAAGAGGCGAGTTCAACTTTGTATTGAAAGAATCGCGCGGCGGGCGAAGTAGTTCGGCCGCCTCCGCATGAATCGCAGCCGGAGCTTCGATTAGCGTCCGGCTGGAGCGCGGCCCAAGCGCTCCAATTGCTTTCCGCATGATTGACGTTGCCGGCGCGCGTGAGAACGGAGATAGCACCCGAGCCGCGATAACTGACACGACCCCAGGACGCGAACGTTCCGGCATCCAGAACTTCGCTTTCGAACGAACCCTGCTTTTCGAATCCTGGTCCGATGCGGTAAACCTTCCCAATGTTGCCGGTAACGACATAGAGCTCATCATGGGGGCCTTTTCCGAAGCCGGTGACCTGGGTTGGAGAGGCGTCCAGGAGCTGCGTGCTGATCGAGTCCGAATCGAGCCGGTAGATTTTGCCGCGATTTCCAGTGCCCACAATCGTCTGGCCGTCGCGATCGAAGGCGATCGCGTAGACAATGTCCTGTGCATTCGACCAAACCTTCCGCGGAGAGCCGTCCGCGTTAATGCGGTATACCTCGGAGCCGCCGGAGATGGAAGGGATTGGAGCGCCAAGCGTGGATGGCGGTCCGCCGCGTGTCATGGTCCCCGATGAGCTGATTTGCAGAGTAGTGGCGGGTGCAGGCAAAGGAGAGGGCGCGGGAAGGGGAGTGACGGAAATCGCGCCGGTTTTATTGCCGACGCCAGCCGCGTAGATGGCGCCATCCCGGGCCAGCGCCACCGCCGTGATCTCGCGTTTGGGCGCCTGATACAAGATGAAACCCTGGCCAGCCGGCGAAACGCGCAGAATCAGGCCGCTCGGCTCGGTTCCGACGATCAGATTGTCTTGAGCGTCGACAACCAGCGATCGCGCGTGCGCCTCTTCGGTCTTAAAGAACACCGAGCCGGCGCCGGAAGGCGTGACGCGGTAGATCTCGCCTTGCTCGCCCGTGGCGGCGAACAGATCGCCTTTGCTGTTGAACGCCAACGCCCAAATGTATTTCTGGTGAGGATCATAGAAAACACGCGCTTTTCCATCCGAGGAAATCTTATAGATCTTGCCGTCGGGATCCGTGGCCGCATAGACCTGGTCCTTCGAATCCAACACCACGGCATGGATTTCCAGCCCTTCGAGTTCGGCGAAAGCACGGCTCTTGCCCGAGGAATCGATGCGAAAGAGTTTAGTTAGCCCGCTGCCGGAGCCGCCGCCGGCGGTGTAGAGATTGCCCTTCGAGTCGGCGGCGACGGTCCACAGATAAGGGCTGGAGGAATCGAACAGTTCCGGAAATTCGGGCGCGAGAAAGATCCGCCCGTCGCTGCGCAGGGAAAGATGGGTCAGGCTTCCCTTCTCAAAATCGGTACGATCACCCTCTTGCCAAAATCGGGTCTCGACGGCAAAGCAGGTGGCAACGGCGGCGGCGGCCGCGAGAAATCTGAAGATTTTCATTTATGACTACTTCTTAGTTGTTACTTAACTGTGATTCTCAACGAAAAGCTCCCGTCGATCAGGAGGTCGAAGGGAATGCTGCCCTGCTCCACCGCGCTCTCGGGCGAACTCACGAAATGACGGCTGGCAGTGCGGCCGGTCTGCATCACATTCATAACCGAGGCAGGCAGGCTGGGGAGTGTTTTGTCCTCGTAGAACACGGTGGGACGCGGTTCGACCAGCGAAATATAAAGCTGGTTATTACTGCGTTCCTGGTTGATGAGCGAGACCGTTTGAGGAATGTCCATGAAGCGTTCCGAAAGGCCGGCCACGGTCTGCATGCGGTTGAGCGTATCGGCGTCGCTGAGCAGGATGCGGTGCTCGCCCTTGGCGAGTCCGGCGGGAATCTTGAGCGTGAACTCGCGCTCGATGCGGTCGCCGCGATAGGGCCGCAGGAAAACCTTGAGCGGCACTTGCGAACCGGCTTCCACTTCGCTCGACGAGATCCAGGCATTCTCGATGGTGGCTACGCGGCGCTCGGGAAAAATGTCGATGGTGGCGTCGACGTTGCGGAGCTTGGGCGTGTGCACGGGGTTCAGGAACAGGCGGTTAAACTTGTCGCCCCACCAACCCGCCAGTTGCATGGGCGCGGGAGCGGGGTTTTCGCTCGAAGCCAGCATGGTGGAAATGGACATGCCCGGTTCGCCGTCGAACTCCACTTTTCCGCTCAGGCGGTAGGTGGTTTCATCCGCGAAATCGTTGAGGCCCGAGAGAGAATTGAACAGCGTCAGCATCATGAGGTACGGCGTCCACTTTTGCTGGACGAAAACGCTGAAATGCAGATCCTTCTCGGTGCGGACGGCGTCCTTGTCGCCGAACGAGCGCACCTTCACATTCACCGGAACCATCTCCGCCGTGACTCCCAGTTCGCCCATGATGGCGCTATGGCGATCCTGCTTCAACGCGCCCACGATTTCGGTGGCATTTCCGAATTTATTGGGCTGGAACTGGGACGCCAAAGTGGTGAGCACCTCGGCTTTGGCCATCGGCATATTCACCGGTCCGAGGTTGAAGAACGAATGGCCGCATGCAAGCACGTGCTTGCCATCGTTGTAGGTAACCGTGCACATACCGCTGACACTCATATCGCCCGTCACCAGAACTCCGGTCACGGCGTCACCCGGTTGCAAAGAGTGCTGCCAGCCGGGAGCAGGTTTGGAATCGGAGATAGAGCTCGTGGCGCCGCCGGCGGCCAGCGTCATGCCCAGTTGCTGGAAGAAAGGCGTGAACTCGCGCAAAACGTTTTCATGGAATCCCGCAAACGTCAGAGGGGTTTCGATGGGTACCATGGTGGAACTCGGAGCGAAGCCGGAGGCGCCGGCGGAGAATACATTCGCTAGCATTCCCGGGGGAATCGGAACGGACTCCTGAGCTACGGCCTTTTCGGGCGTGCGCGCGTCAATCGGCCGGGAATTGTCAAAGTCGTTGACCTCGAGCATCAGCTCGATGGGCGTGATTCCGCAGATCGCATCCGGTGAGAAGACGCTGAACCTCAGCGCGACCGCGCCCAACAGTTTGCCGTCGATGTATACGGGACTGCCGCTCATTCCACCCGCCACATTGGTGCGCGTAGCTTTGCCGCCCATCTTGCCAAGGATGATGTCCTGTTTTGGCCCCCACTGATTCTTGAGGACGCCGAGGATCTCCACCGGAATGGCCTCGGGCACGGCGCCCGCCAGAACCGTCCAAGCAACACCCTTCATTCCAGGCTTCAGGTCGGACTCCTTAAAAATCTCGACCTTGCCGGCCTTAGGACGAATGGGCGCCTGCTCTTGGGCCGAAAGGACTGACGAGCACGCCAGCGCCACGACGAATATGGCAAACTTCTGCATGAAACCTTCCTTGCTAATACTGATGCGAAGCACCGAGGTGCTGTTCCCATTATCGTCCAGATTGTGAAAGAAAGTGTCGCTAAGGCGTTTTATCGGGTCCAGCCGGGGCCTCAGACCGGATTAGGGATGGGCCGGCGAGTATGCCAGTCGGTGGCCTGTTCGTAAGCATGAGATAACGCCAGCACGGTGGTTTCCGCGAACGGCGCCCCGCTGATTTGAAGGCCGACGGGCAGGCCGGAACTCGTAAAGCCGCAGGGCAACGAGATCGTCGGCAACCCGAAAACGTCGAACGGCGCTGTGTTGCGGGTAGGCGCGCTCTGCGTTTTGCTCTGTTCGATCGTGACCGGCGGCCCCGGCATGGTAGGAGTGATCAGCAAGTCCACGTTCAAGAATACTTTCTTGACGTCCCGGCGGAGCTGATAAAGCTGATGCAGCGCGGCGGCATAGGCCGGCGCTTTGAGATCCGCCGATCGTTCGAGGATCGCGCGCGTGGCCGCTTGATAAAGAGCCGGAGAATCGGTGATCCATTTCGAGTGATACGCGTAGGCTTCCGGGCCGATCAGCGCCAGACCCGCCGATGGGGGAAGCGTCACATCGGCGACGCTGGTCACATGTTGTCGAAGCACGTCGACCGCGGCTTCTGTCGCCTTTTGGACCTCTGGATCGAGACCTTCGAAGAAAGGCGCCCGCACGATGGCCACCCGCAGTTTCGACACAGGCTGATGGATGGCACGCGCGTAGTTGGAGAGGGGCGCGTCTAGGCTGGCGGGGTCGGAGTCGTCGTAGCCAGCGATGGCGTCCAGCATGAGCGCTGCATCCTCGACGGTTTTGCATATCGGCCCCACATGGTCCAGCGACCAGGAGAGCGGGATCACTCCGCGGCAACTTACGCGGCCATAGGTCGGTTTGAATCCGACCACGCCGCAATACGACGCGGGGATGCGAACGGACCCGCCCGTGTCGGTGCCTAACGAACCCAGACAAAGATCGGCGGCGGTGGCGGCTGCCGAACCACCCGAGGAGCCGCCAGGAATGCGATCCAGCGCCCATGGGTTATGGACCGCGCCGAAATGGGAGACCGCCGACGTAGTGCCGTAGGCGAATTCGTGCATGTTCAGTTTACCCAGAATGATGGCGCCGCTGTTTTTCAGGCGTCGCACCACTTCAGCGTCTTTGGCGGGGACGCGGTCCTTGAACAATTCGCTGGCGGCGCTGGTCGGAACCCCGGCGGTGTCGATGTTGTCCTTTAACGCGATCGGGACGCCGTGTAGCGGCCCTCGCCACTTTCCGTGTTGTTGCTCGCTTGCCATTTCGCGCGCCGCGGCTAACGCTTGCTCGCGAGTAACGGTGATGAATGCATTCAGCGCAGGGTTGTATCGCTCGATGCGCTTCAAGCAAGCTTCGGTGAGCTCCACCGGCGACACAACCTTGCGCCGCAGTTGATCCGATGCCTGTTTCAAAGTCCATCCAGCCGGGTCGTGCGATTGCGCCAGAGCAGGCCTGATCGCGGCGGCCGCGCCCAAGCTCAAGACCAGGAAATCTCTGCGAGATGCGGCGTTAGGTTCCATGGTCCTATTAGCGTACCGCCGGGCTGCGACGGCATGGTACTTTGAAGCCTATGGTGCTGTCCGACGTGGACATCAAGCGCTACCTCGAGCGCGGCAAAATCAAAATCTCACCCACGCTGCCGCCCGAGCAATTCGGCAGTTGCTCGGTGGATTTCCGGCTAGGGAACGAGTTCAATGTTTTCGAACACAGCCGGCACGCCTACATCGATCTAAGGGACCACAAAGGGATCGAAGGCATCATGCAGAGCGTCGAAGTGGCCGCGGGCGATTCGTTCATCCTGCAGCCGCGCGAGTTCGTGCTCGCGATCACCGAGGAGACTCTGGAGCTCGACGATGACGTGCTGGGCCGGCTGGAAGGCAGATCCAGTCTCGGCCGCATCGGCATCATCGTTCACGGGACCGCGGGGTTGTTCGACCCGGGTTGGTCGGGTAAAGCGACACTCGAGCTGAGCAACCTGGGCCGAATGCCGGTAGCGCTATATCCGGGCATGCGGATCTGCTCGTTCACTTTCGAGCAATTGACTTCGCCATCGTCGATGCCATATCGGAACAAGGCCGGCAACAAGTACGCCGGCCAAACGCGGCCGGTTGCGAGCCGGCTGGCAGGCGAGTTCAAGGGGTAGTCCATATGTCCAACACCACTTCGGCGAGCGTTGAGGCATCCACCAGTGTTCCCGCCGCGAAGCCCTCGCGCGTGTACACTCTTTCGCCCATGCCGCCCGAGAAATGCGCATACGCGCTGGCGCGCTACAGCCGTTCGCCCGATTCCATTCGCGATTCGATCGAATGGGTGCGCACGCACGACTCGGCGAAGTTTCTCGAGAGTTTCTATTTTCAGTACGGGCACGCCTCCATCGCGGATCTGGGACACGTGGTGATTTGCCTGGAAGGCATTTCGGAGCTGGCGGCCATCGAAGCCGAGGATGAGCAATTGTGGGATGGCCAGGCCCGCTCCTCGCGCTATCAGGATTTCTCGAAATCGGGCTTCGTTACTCCGGCGGAATTGGATGCGGCGCAGGCGACTCTGTATCGGGAGACCGCTCAAAAACTGCTGGCTGGTTACAACCAGGTTCACGCCCAGGTTTGCGAGTATCTGGCGGAAAGGCTGCCGCGGCCGGAGACGATGAAGCCGGACGTCTACCAGAGGAACATCAAAGCGCGAGCCTTCGACGTCGCGCGCTATCTGTTATGGTTGGGCGTTCCGACCGGGGTGGGACAAGTGACCAGCATCCGCACACTGGAACGCCAGATACGTCGCATGAAAGCGTCCGAGTTCCAAGAAGTGCGCGAGCTGGCCGGAGAAATCGCGGCGGCGTGCGCGTCGGAGGCTTCCTGTCGCTGGAGCCAGGACGACGCAGCTGAAGCCGTTGCGCCCACTCTGGCCCGGCACGTCGATCCAGATGAACATCAGGCGCGAAGCCGCGACGATTTGAGGCAATGGGCCAGCGCGAACCTGACTGCGTCGGAACACCAAGCTTCGGAAGCCGTGGATCTTTTGAAACCCGCCGATACCCTAACCGACATCGTCGCGACGCTGCTTTATCCGGTTACTGATCGGCCGTATCGCAATCTCTATATGTTGGCCGATACCTGGAGCGAGCGCCAGAAGAACGAAGTGCTTGGGGTCGCGCTCGGTTCGCGGACCGGCCGAGACGAGCTGCTGCGAGCGTTTCGCGGCGCCCCATATGTTTACGACATTGTCATGGACATCGGCGCTTACCGCGATCTACACCGGCATCGCCGTTGCCAACAATTCCGCCAGCCGTATTCGACCAGCCTTGGCTTTGAAACTCCCGAAACCATCGGCGGCGCGAATTTAGGCGAGCTGTACAGCCGGCTACTCCGCGAAGCGAGTAACGTTGTGAGAAAGCTGGCGAAGCCTGCCGCGCAGTATCTGCTTCCGTTCGCGACGAAATCCAGATTTCTGTTCAAGATGGATTTCGCCGAAGCCGAATACATCTGTCGAGTGCGGTCCGGCGTGAAGGGGCATTTTAGTTATCGCCGAATTGCGTGGCAAATGAAAGAAAAAATGACGGAATTGGAGCCCCAGCTGGGCGCTCTGATGGAAGCCACTCCGCCATGGATAGAAGATCCGCTGCAGAGGTAAAAGTGTCGATAGACCTACCCAAGCCGCTGTAAAAGTTGCTACGTTACACCCCCGCCGGAAGCTCAACTGACTGAAATCCCAAGGAGTTCCGCTTTGGTACGGAAGCTGCGTTTCGCAATGCATGGTTGCGACCATGCACAGTGAATTTCAATACAAGGAGTTGATATGAACCGTTTAGGTCTTACAGTAGCCTCCCTCGGCCTCTTGGGCATTGCGCTCTCGGCGACGGCGCGAGCGGATGAATGGGATAAAAGGACGGTGATGACGGTGAACGAACCGATTGCAGTCCCCAATAAAGTCCTCCCTCCCGGCAAATATGTCATTAAGCTGCTCGATTCCCCATCGGATCGGCACATCGTCCAAATTTTCAACGCGGACGAGACGCATCTGGAAACCACTATTCTCGCCATCCCGAATCTTCGGCTTCAGCCGACCGGCAAAACCGTGTTCGCGTTTTGGGAGACCCCTCCCGGACAACCCAAAGCTCTGAGAGCTTGGTTCTATCCGGGCGACAATTTCGGGCAGGAATTCGCGTATCCGAAGTCGGCCGCGACGCAGATTGCCGCCACGGCGAATGCGCCGGTTCCGACCACGGAAGCCCAGACCAGGGAAGAGCTGGCCACCGCGCCTGTGACGACAACGCCCGCGCCCGAACCGCAGCAGACCACGGAACCGGAGCCGACCCAGGTAGCGCAAAATACGCCGCCTCCGGCGCCCGAGGCCGCTCCGGCTCCCGAGCCCCCGGCCCCGCAGGCTGCTCCTCAGGAACTGCCCAAAACCGGTAGCCCCTATCCTCTGATTGGACTCGCCGGCGTGTTCTCGCTCGGCCTGTTTGCCTTGGTCCGCGCCCTCCGCATGGTCTAATTTAAGTAGCCATGACGCGAGGCCGCGAATTCCGGCTAGCGATCACCAGCGTGATCGTATGTGCCGTCGCTTTTGGTTGGCAGCAACAAAAAGATCCAGCCAAAAGCGACAGCGGCGAGGATTACGTCATTCGGACCACTTCGCGTTTGGTGCTCCTGGATGTGAGCGTCAAAGATCCGCAAGGCGGTTTTGTTACGGACCTGTCGAAGGATAATTTCAAAATCTTCGAAGACGGAAAGCTGCAATCGATCTCGCAATTCGCCAGCGCCGATATCCCGGTTGCGGTGGGATTGGTTGTGGATGAAAGCGGAAGTATGCGGCCCAAGCGTCCCGAGGTGCTTACGGCGGCGTTGGTGTTTATTCAAGCCAGCAATCCGCTTGACGAAATGTTCGTGGTCAATTTCAACGAGAAGGCGCGACGCGGCCTTCCGGACGACATGCCGTTCTCGGATAACATCGGGCAGTTGCGCGAGGCGCTGTGGCGTGGAACGCCGGAAGGTAGGACGGCCCTGTACGACGCCGTCGAATTGGCGTTGCGACAGCTCGAGTTGGGACGGCGCGAAAAGAAGACGCTGGTGGTTATCAGCGACGGCGGCGACAACGTGAGCCGGCACAACTTGCAGGATGTGATGCACGACGTGCTTCAGTCGCTCACGACCATTTACGCTATCGGAATCTTCGACGAAGACGATCCGGAGAGAAATCCGGCCGTTCTTGAAAAGCTCGCTCACGTGAGCGGAGGGGAAGCGTATTTTCCCAAGGAACTCGACAAGATCGTTCCGATCTGCCGGCAGATCGCGAAGGACATTCGGACCCGCTACACAATCGGATACATTCCTTCGCCGGAGGGGAAGCCGGAACGTCGCATCAAGGTTCAGGCGTTCTCGCCCCATAACGCGAAACTCGTCGTGCGAACGCGCACGCAATACTTGTTTCCCGCTGCCGCTCCAACGGCGGGCACGGTGAAGCAATGAAGGCGCTCCTTAGAAGGCTGGAGTGGTTTTTCCTGTTCTTCGGTCTGGTAGCGCTGGACTGCTTCGTCTGGGTAAACACCAGCTCACTGCTCTACCAGTCTTATGCGGACTGGTCGTTCGATCAAACGCTGCGGGGACTCTCGCCCACCATTCCTGGATTTCTCGTCGACGAAACGCGTTGGCTGATGGGGAACCGCCCGGCCAAAAACGACGCAGCTCCCGAGCCCGCTTCGAAGCTCGAACCCCTGCCAACCAATCGGCAACCGCGCGCGACCGAAATTCTTGGGCGTTTGCAAATTCCGCGGCTTCAGCTGAGCGTGATGGTGCGCGAAGGCGCTAATGAACGCACGTTGAGCCGGGCGGTGGGGCACATCCCCGGCACCGCACTGCCCGGCGCCGTGGGCAACGTCGCGCTGGCGGGGCATCGGGACACATTCTTCCGACCGCTCAGCAACATCCAGAAAGACGACCTGATCCACATCGAAACCGATCAAGGGACCTTTACCTACAGGGTTGAGTCGACGCAGATCGTCGGGCCGAGAGATGTCGGCGTGTTGAAGGCAACGGGTGGAGAAACGCTGACGCTGGTTACCTGTTACCCGTTCTACTACGTGGGATCGGCGCCCAAGCGCTTTATCGTCCACGCCACCGCCGTGCGAACGGCGGCGTCTAACCCGCGGCGCCTACCGCAACCAGGCTCTTGAGCTTCGCCGCAAGAGTGGTGCGCTTCAGCCCCAGCATTTCGGCGGCTAGTTTCTTGTTCCCGCCGGTTTTCCTGAGCGCCTGCTCCAGGATGTTCAGTTCGATGGTGCCCACCGTGCGTTCGAAATCCAATCCCTGATCCGGCACCGCGATGAACGGCTGGGCGCCCGCGGGCAACGGCATAAGGTGCTTGCGCGGTGGAAGCGCGAAGTCGGCGGGATACAGGCAGGACCGATCCCCGCTCAGGACAATCGCCTGTTCGACAGTATTCTCCAGTTGCCGCACGTTACCCGGCCAATCGTGCTCCGCCAACCGATCCAAGGTCTCGCGGGAGATCTGCTTAACCGGAATGCGCTCTTCCCGGCAGGTCTTCGCGATGAAATGCACAGCCAGGAATCGGACGTCCGAGCCGCGTTCCCTCAGCGGCGGGATGGCAATCGGGACGACGTTCAGGCGATAGTACAGATCGTCGCGGAATTTGCCTTCTTCGATCATCCCGGGGAGATCGGTGTGAGTGGCCGCGATAACCCGCACGTCCACGTGAATCGTTTCGGAACTCCCTAGCCTTTGGAATTCGCGCTCCTGAAGTACCCGAAGAAATTTCGCTTGCAAACTCAGCGGCATGTCTCCGATTTCATCCAGAAAAATGGTTCCGCGATGAGCTTGCTCGAAGCGCCCGATCCGATGATTTGTGGCGCCCGTGAACGCTCCCTTAACGTGACCGAACAGCTCGGCTTCGAGCAGCGTTTCCGGCAGTGCGCTGCAATTCACCGAGACCATCGGCAGATGCGCCCGGTCACTGGCGGCATGAATGGACCGCGCCACCACTTCCTTTCCAGTCCCGGTTTCGCCCGTGATGAGCACCGTGGTGCGGCGGGGAGCGACCAGCCGGATCCTTTCAGCGATCTGCTCGACGGCGTGGCTTTGTCCGATGAGCAGCCGACGCCAGGGCTCTTGTTCGGAATCGTCCGCACGCGCCTCGGATTCCACCGCCCATTTCGAATTAGCGGCGAAGTAGAGCAGGCTGGTGGCGTCCGGATGCGTCAGAACATGGAACGCGCCGAGCCGCGTCCAGCGCACCACTTCCGTCGCCGACGCCTGAGGCGCGTGGATCACTATGGGAGTGCCCGGCTGCGCCTGCTGCAATTCCTCGAGCAAGTTCGCTACCGAGGTCCACTCCGGCAGCGGGAAGCTGACCAGTACCACATCGTAGTCCTCATCGCGCAGGATCCTCAACCCATCCAGTGGACTGTCCACCTGCGTCAGCGAGACTCGAAACCGATCGATCACATCACTGGCCCGATCGGCGATCCATAGAACTTTTGGCGTCAGCATTGCCTTCAACTCCGTCAGTCTTCCATCGGTGCTGGGAGGAGATCCTTTAAGAAAATAGTTTCTTACTCCGAGGTCTTCGATGGTTGTACTCTCGGGGCCGCCGGCATGGAATAACCCCGCAATACTCGTGGTATATCGCTTACCATCGTTTCAGATGGAACAGTTGGCGCTTGCTTGGGGTCCGGTCCGCAAAACCTACACCGTCGCCGAGTTGAATGCATCCATTCGCGGGCTGCTGGAGTCGCAGTTTCACGATATCTGGGTGGCGGGCGAGATTTCCGGATCGAAGACGGCGGCGAGCGGCCATTGCTACTTCACGCTCAAGGATCACGACGCGCAGTTGCGTTGCGTGTGCTTCCGGACCTCGCTCCGCTACCTCAAGTTCAAGCCCCAGGATGGCATCGCCGTTCTGGCGCGCGGGCACATCGACCTGTATGAAGCGCGCGGCGAGTATCAGCTTCAGGTGGAAGCGCTAGAGCCGCAAGGTCACGGTGCGCTGCAGTTCGCGTTCGAACAGCTGAAGAAGAAGCTGGCCGCCGACGGGCTGTTCGAAGCCGCGCGCAAACGGCCCTTGCCGCCATACCCGAGCAGGATCGGGATCGTCACCTCGCCCACCGGCGCCGTGATCCGCGATATCACCGAGATCCTCTCGCGGCGCTTTCCAGGTCTGCATCTGCGCGTGTATCCGGCCTTGGTGCAGGGCGACGGATCGGTGGACGCGGTGGTAAGGGCGCTCGAATACTTTGGCCAGTCGAGGTGGGCCGACGTTGTGATCCTGGCGCGAGGCGGAGGCTCGCTTGAGGATCTGTGGACTTTCAACGAAGAGGCGGTGGCCAGAGCCATCGCGGCCAGCCCGATCCCGGTGATCTCGGCCATCGGGCATGAAACCGATTATACGATCGCCGATTTTGTGGCGGACCTGCGCGCCCCGACGCCCTCCGCCGCGGCCGAGTTGGTGATCTGCACGCGCGACCAGCTCTTCGATCAACTCGCTGCCACCGAGCACCGGCTGGCGCAATTGGCGCGGTATTGTTTAGCCATGGCTGCTCGCCGGCTGCATCAGCAGGGCATCGAGCGCGCCGCGGCGATCTTGCACCGCGGCATCGGACGAGCCGCCCAACGTATCGACGAACTGGAGTATCGCTTGCGGAGCCGTATGAGCGCCCGGCTGTCTATCGATCGGAAGCGGCACGAAGCACTGGCCGCGCGGCTCCGCAACCTGGATCTGCGCTTGCGTTTCGCCGAAGCTCGGCGCCGCAGGGAGGCGTCGGAAACGGCCCTCGCGCAACTGATCCGGCTTCGCCTTACGCGCGCTCGCGGGCTGCTGGATCCGGCACTGGCTCACTTGACGCAGTTGAGCCCGCTCAAAATCCTGGAACGCGGTTACGCGATCGTGACCAACCGCGACGGCCACATCGTCAAGGAACCCGCGCAGGCTCCGGTCGGTTCATCTGTTCGAGTGCAGCTGGCCAAGGGCGGAATCGCGGCCGAAGTCGTGGAGCCGCAAGCGCCGGGGCGTTCGTCATCCTAGATAATTGAACAGCGAGGTATTCGGTATTTGGGCGCGGGATTGGAGCGCGGCCTGGTACTGGGTTTGGGCCTCGGTGAGGTTGGTGGCAGCCTCGGCCGCATTGGCATCCTGAATTCCACTGAGTTGAGTTTGAAGCTGCGTCGTATAGTTCTGCGCGAAAGTGACCCCGCTCTGCACCCGATCTTGCGTGGTTCCATAGAAGGCCAACTGCTGATTGAGGTACGTATCGGAGCTCTGGACATCGGCCAATGCTGAATTGATGCTCGTGTCGTCATTGTTCTGCAGGCCTTGCATGAGGCTGGTGATTGACGTGAACACGCTTTGGGTCGCGTCGGAACTATCGAAGATCTGCTGGGCGGTCAAGCCGACCGAAAAAGTGGAGCCATCCGCGCCTTGGATTTGGCGGGTGGAAGCGGTGCCCTGGTAGGAGCTAATCGGGTTGGCTTGCGTCAGGTCGATGCTATACGGCGCTTGCTGATCATCGTCGCCGGAGAAGATGTAGCGGCCTGCTACTTGCGTGTTGGCTACCGCCACCAGTTGTTGGAGCACGGAACCGAGCGATTCCGCCAGGTCTTGACGGGTATTGGCATCCACCGTGTCGCTGGCGCCCTGGGCGCCTAGCGTCTCAGCCTGTTCCACCAGCGTCACCGCGGATTGGAGCACGCTCTCCCCAGTGTTGACCTCCGTCTGAACCTGGTTGAGATTGGAGGTGATTTGGTCAGCCTGGTCCAGATTGGAGCGCGTTTGCCAGAGATCCGCGATCTGGTCGGGCGCGTCGGAATCATTGTTGATCGCGAGGCCCGTGGTAAGTTGCGCCTGGGCGGTGTCCATCTTCTGCTGGATCTGGCCGAGGCCGGCCAGGAAACTTTGTGCCGCGGGATCTAGAGAGCTTATCATGTGGTTACTACTCCCACCATATTCATTAAGGTGTCCGTCAGATCATTCACGGTGCTAATCATCTTGGAGATGGCCTCGTAGGATTTCTGATACTCCATCAGATTTTCGGCTTCATCGTCAAGATCGACCCCGGACACCTGCTGACGCAGTGACTGGGCCTGGTTGAGCAGGGATTCCTGCGTGGACTGCGAGCTGGTCGCCGATGACACATCGTTTCCAACCTGTCCGCCCATGTTGCCATAGAACTGCGCGAATGTGTATCCATTCACCGTCTGGGCGTTGGCGAGATTGGCCATGTTGAGGGCGTTGCCGTTTCCCCCCGCCGCGCCAGGAAGAGCCGCGGCTATCTGGTCGGGCGTCAGCGAATTGGTGGCCAGCGTCAGCGCCGCTCCCTGGCTCGCATTATAGGTGTACAAATCTGTCGAGGGAGCCGCGCCGTTCTCGTCGATGCCTGCGTCCAAGGTGCCGTTCACCTGATCCGCAAAGCTCTGGGCCAGGGTGTTCAGATTGGCGAGATAGGATGGCAGGACGTTGTTGTTGTCGTCGATTAACGCCCCCAGTTGCCCGCCAGTGATCTGACTGGTGATGTCGGTCCCCGTGCTGCTCTGAATGGTGGTCTGGGAATTTGAAAGAGTGCTCTGAATGTCGAAGGTCTGATCGCCCACCACGAGCGGAGTCTGGCCGCCGACGTAGACCGTCACCGTTCCGTCCGGCTGCTGGAGCGCGGTAAAGTTCACCAGTTGCGATAGTTGTTCGAGTGTGGAGTTGAGCTGCGCGTCCACACCCGCGTCGATGGTTCCCGAGGGGTCTACGCGGTTATCCGCGTTGATGCTGGCGATGGTGCCGGCCAATTGATTGATGCTGGCGACGGTGCTGCCGGCCTGCTGATTGATATTGGCCTGTTGATTCAGCACTCCGTTCGCGGCGTAATTGAAGTCTTGCGCCACCGTGGATGCATCGTTAAGCACCGTCTGGCGCGCGACGGTATCATTCGGGTTCACGCTGAGCGCCGAGAAGTCGTCAAAGAACTGGCTCATGTCCGGCGCGATGCCGGAAGTGCTGGACGTAGGGAAATAGCTTTCCACCGGGGTCAGATCCGCGACTTTTTGCTGGTAGAAATTGACGGCTGTCTGCTGGTTCCGCACAGACTGCTCGGCGAACGCGTCGCGGGAGCTTTGTACAGGACCGGCCTGGACACCGCCCGCCAAGCCAACCGTGAGATCGAAGGGCTGCGCTTCGAAAGTCATGGTCTGTTTGGCGTAGCCGGGTGTGTTGGCATTCACGACGTTGTTTTCCGTCACCGTGAGCGCCTGCTCATACACACTCATGGCATTGGCGCTGTTCAGCAATGACGCCATTAGATTACCCATCCATCGCCACCCTTCCCCGGTCAATGGAGATCGCGGCCCGCGACCTTCCGCTGGATGTGTAGCCGATCACCGTTTCTTCGGACGAAGCGTCAATCAGACGCGCCCAGCCGGCATAGAACTTGCCAGCCGTTTCGAGCAGCGCTCGTGCCTTGCTTACTTCGCGGCTGAGACCGACGATTTCAGCGGCAATCGCCTGCCGTCCCGTTCGCCCTCCAGAATTTGACGCGAGCGCGGTCTCGAGACGCTCCAGGCATGCGATTGCGCCGTTGAGATCCTCCGCGCTGGCGTCAAAAGCTTTCACGCCCGGGTGGAGCAACCGATCGCACACCTTTTGAAGGCGTCGCCGGGCCTCCCGTGCCTGTTCGAACTGCGCTATCATTCCCGGCCTAGTCTCCTTGTCTTCTGCCGACCCTATGTCTTCAGCCCAAACCCAGACCGCAGGCCGCCGCGAGGCTATCCCGGATGATGCCGGCGCTCACCACGGTCGCGTCCACATTGTACTGTCCGCTCGAAACCGCCGAATTCAGTTGGGATAGTTTAGCGACGCGCAACGGAGAACCACCGTCCGACAAAGCCGCGCTGAGCCTGGAAAGTTGGAGTTGATCGCCTACCGACGACCGTTCGGTCGAACTCGGCTGGCGCGCTCCGCTACTGTTGGATGTCGTTCTTTTACTCAATGAAGGAACCGTTCGACTGCTAGGATCGCTTATCTTCATCCGTAGACATGATCGATGAACCGCTGCTCATCGCCTTCCTACCTGACCTATCGGCGCGAGGCGATCCGATAGTAGGGATTAAGGTGCTGATCGGTCGAGGAGTATCCCTGTCGAGCGGAAGCGCTAGCGTCACCAATCCCGGGGATTCTTACTCGCCGCTTTAAGCAAATCTGGCGAGCGTCTCTCGCAGATTCGCGAGGTCGATGGGCCTGGTGAGATAGCCGTCCATCCCGACGTCAGGACACTTCTCCTCGTCACCTCGCATGGCGTTGGCCGTCACGACAACGATCGGCATGCGCCTTCCGGTACCTTGCTCGGTGGCTCAAATGGCCGCTGTCGCTTTCAAACCGTCTATGGTCGGCATCTGGACGTCCATCAGGACCAAGTCGAACGATTCGTCGCGGACAGCCTGCCCACGACGACTATCTTGGCCGGAGTTCCAGCCTGATCGCTACCGAGAATGTCTGCCACAATCCGACTCTGATCGCTGTGGCAAAGATTCCTGCGCCGATCGGCACCCATGTAGGCTCGCTCAGGCCGGGTTGAGTCATATCCCATGCCACGGCAAGGATGCCAATTCCGGGCAGCACGAAGCCTACCGCCGGGTCAAATGCGACCCGATTATTGGCGATGGCAAAAGCATCCCCTCTGCCCGCGACCGCGGTGACGCAACATGCTAAGCAAACCGCCGCGACCAACACGCCCAGTATTGTAGATTTATCCCCTGAGCAGATTGGTTGGGATCAATGGGAACGTGGTGGAAATCGCAAAGAAACAGAGCGCGGTCACCGGCGCCATGCGTGATGCCGGCTGCGATAGGCGCAAAACCCAAAGGCGAAACGGTTGCCAACGTTGCCGGGATGCCCGCGCCTGCGAATGTAAGCCACCGTTTGTCTATGACGATCCCCCCGGAGAGCAAGCCCGCTTAGGACAAACATGCCGCGTCCCCGCGTCCCACATAGGGCAGATCTCCCGCCAATATGATGGCCCCGAGCAGAACGGCCATTGCTCCGCACGGTCCGCCGGTCATTCTGGGCCAGGAAACGCGTGGAGACATTGTCGGGGTTGGCGCGAGCTTCGCACTCCTGCTATCGACTTACGGCAGACGAAGCTCTAACGATGTATCCTTCGGTAAGCGGAGCCTGTTCCAGCGTTATTCCACTTTCGCCGGAGCGTTCGCGATCTCAGAGCGTCCATCTTAAAGGATATGAGAAGACGCACAAAGTATTGGTTGACCGGCCTCGCGGTCCTGCTGCTTGCCACTCTGGTTGCATTCATCGCGGCCGCGATTCTAGCCCGACGCTTCGAGCCGATGCTGCGCGAGCAAGCCGTCCGCTACCTCAGCGAGCGTTTTCATAGCGATGTCGAGCTTCGGGCGTTGCACATCACTCCGCCCAAGATGTCGACGCTCGACATACTTCTGCGGCACGGACGCGGGGCCATGGTCGGAGTGGAGTGTCTCGAGCTTACATTGCATTTCGCCGGCGCGCGCGAACTGCCGCCGCTATTTACTATCCAGAAACTGAATTTCGCCGTCGACTTAGGGACGATCACCGCTCTACACAAGAACGTTCAGTGGGTTTCCATCGAGGGAATGCGCATCAACATACCGCCCAAAGGCTCCGCGCCTCAGTCGAAGACGCCGGATACGTCGGGCGGGAAGAGCTCCCCGCCGATGGACGTGCGCCTGGAGGACGTTCAGATTCGCGACGCGCTGCTGGTGCTGATTCCCAAGGATTCGCGCAAGAAGGCGCTCGAGTTCAAGATCGCGCGGCTGCATTTGAAGTCGGTGGGAATGGATTCCCCGATGCACTATGATGCGGCGCTCGACATTCCAAAACCGCCCGGCACTGTCGCGAGCCAGGGAAGTTTCGGACCGTGGGTGGCTTCCGAACCCGGCGACACGCCTTTGCGGGGCGATTATACTTTCGACCACGCGGATCTCGGCGTGTTCCACGCGATCGCCGGAACTCTCTCGTCGACAGGTACCTTCGACGGGACATTGAACGCAGTCCGAGCGCGCGGCCAGGCATCCGTTCCGAACTTCCGCCTGAAGTCCGTAGGTTATTCCCTTCCGCTCTCCACCCGTTTTGAAGCTCTAGTGGATGGAACCAACGGGAACACGGTCCTCGAACCGGTTCGAGCCAAGCTTGGAAACACGAACTTCACCACCGAGGGCGCGGTGATCAAGCATGAGAATCAAACGCAACGCACCATCTCTCTCAAGGTTTCGATGCCGAAGGGCGACTTGCGAGACCTGCTTCGGCTTGCTGTCAAGGGAACGCCATTCCTGGAAGGCCTGATCGATCTGAAGGCGAACATCGACATCCCGCCTTTGACCGGCCCGATAAAAGAGAAGCTGTTTCTGGAGGGCAACTTCGAGCTTCAGGACGCGAAGTTTCTGCGCTCCACCATTCAATCCCAAATCGACTCGCTCAGCCGCCATGGGCAAGGTCAGCCGAAGAACGAGGAGATCGACCAGGTGGCGTCCAACATGAAGGGATCGTTCCGTCTCGAAGATCAGGTGATGACCTTCGGCATTCTATCCTTTGAAGTTCCCGGCGCTGCGGTGGCCGTGGCGGGCACCTACGATCTGGAAAACGACCTGGTGGATTTTCACGGCACTCTGGCGCTGAACGCCAGGCTGTCAGAGATGGTGACTGGATGGAAGCGCTGGGTTCTAATGCCCGTGGATCCGTTCTTTGCCAAGCACGGCGCCGGAACTTTTCTACACATCAAAGTGGATGGCAGCTCGCACCATCCTCAGTTCGGTCTCGACCTGCATGGATCGAAGCGAGAGCCTCCACCGGAAAAGTAATATCTTCCTTTTCCAATCGTGCCGGTCCCGATGCTGGTTCCCTCCGAGAGCACTTTCGGCTGGACGGCCGCGAACTAGCGCCCCGCCAACGGCGTTGTTTTCGACTCCAGCGTTCTGGGTTTGAAGGCCAAGATATCTTTCTGACGGGGACCTGAAACAGACTCATGCCCCGGGCCATGGCTTCGCTTAAAGCGCGAGTATTATCCCACCCGTCGTGATCGATGCGATACGACGCGATGACGACGCCCGTGCGGTCGGCCCCTCGCTTGCAATGTAAAAAGACGCCGCCAGTGCCGCCTTCCAGGATTCCCAGCAGCTTGCCGATCTCAGCTTCCGTGGGCGCGGCCAGGCCGGTCATCGGAACGCCGATGTATTTCATTCCCGCGGCGGTGACTAACTTTCTTCTTCTCTCGAGCGCCTATCGCTGTCACGGAGGTTAATGACCGTTTTGACGCCGAGGCTTGCGAGGTATCTGAAACCGCCCTTGGTCGGCTGTGCGCCTCGATACGTTCGTATCAACCTGGAAAAAATTCTCGATCCCCTGAGCTGAATCGGCGAGTAACGGCGCGGCTATGGCGATTTAGAAGTAGTCCGCTGCCTCGGGATACTGAGAATAACATCTAGGGAATGAGACCTCCACCAAACCAGATGTCGCACTGGCTCGCAAAGTTGCCGGAGGACACATTCTCTAACGGTTACTCGGGCAGTTGAGCCTCACAACCTGCCGATCAATGCGAGCACCAGAAGAACGATCAGCACGAGACCCAGGCCGCCGCTCGGATAGTAGCCCCAGCCAGCGCTGTAAGGCCATGCGGGCAATGCGGCAAGCAGCAGGACGATCAAGACAATCAGTAGCAGAGTGCGATTCACAAAAGGCCTCCTAGGCAGCCGGACTCAAGCTCGGGTCGGCGAACGGCGCCGTGAGCTTTTCAAAAACTTCAAGCGGATTCAGAACGGCGTGTAGACGGTCGGTGCGCTGCCGGACCTCGGAGAGTTCGGCCAGAAAGGACTCCCGCAAATGTGGTTTCCTTTGCAACTTCCGAAACAGGCGCTCCAAACGTTTCTCAGATTTCCGTAGAGTCTCCAATTCGAAGAGTACGACTGTGTCGAAATCTTCTTGCCGAGTGGCAGTGGCGTTCATGAAATGTTTTCTCATCGCGAGTCCCCCATGCAATTCGCGATCCAAGTATTGGAGCGCCTCGACGGCTTGTAGATAATCAATACCTTAGGACCAATTCCGGCCGACGGGCACTTGGGAAGAATCTTCATTCTTCGAATGCGGGCCGGAAATATTTCTTGGTTCAAGTTGAACTGAGAATCCTTCGCAACCTAGTTCGCAAGAACCGAGGCAGGGATCCGGGTCCGTGCAACGCTAAGCGGCGCTTTGGAAGCACACGTGCTCGATCAAAAGGGCTTATGAAACAAATACTCGGAATCGTGTTGATCCTGGTTGGCCTCGCGGGCCTAACGTGGGGCGGTATTACTTACACGACCAAACAAAAAGTTCTTGACGTTGGCCCGATCCACGCAACGCGCGACAAAACGCACACGTTGCCGCTGACTCCTGTAGCTGGCGGTCTTGTGCTGATCGGCGGCGTCGTCCTTCTCGCAACGAGTCGGCGGGCCTAGCTTCGAGAGCGATGCGCTAGCAAATGCGCGGCAAGGGGTCGCCTACCAGCATGTCGATCACGCGCGTGCCGCCATATCCGTTGGCGCCCAGCACAGTGGCGGCAGGCTGTTCCTCGATACTGCCGATCAACACCGCTTCCTGACCGCCGGGCGTCGCGCGTAGCGCCTGGAGCGCGGCGTCGGCGTACTCGGGGGCGACCACGGCCAGGAACTGGCCCTCGTTAGCGATGTGCAGCGGATCGAGGCCCAACAGCTCACAAGCCCCGCGCACCATGTCGCGGATCGGGATGGCGTTTTCGGAGAGCAAAACGCCGAGGCCGCAATCGCGCGCCAGCTCGTTGAGTGACGTCGCGACGCCGCCGCGAGTGGGATCGCGCATCCAGCGAATTCCAGGGGCGGCGACCCGCGCCAGCGCTTCGACCAAGGGAAGAACGGAGCGCGTATCCGAACAAAGTTCGGCTTCCAATTCAAGGTCGCCGCGCGCCAGCAGGATGGTGATGCCGTGATCCCCGATCGGTCCGCTGAGCAGCACCTGATCGCCGGGCCGGACGGATGCGGGCGAAAGCGATATGCCGGGGATGGGTGGACCTATACCGGCCGTCGTGATGTACATGCGGTCGGCCTTGCCGTTCTCGACCACCTTTGTGTCGCCGCCGGCGATCACCACACCGGCGCGTAAGGCCGCCGCCGCCATGGCGCGAACCTCGGCTTCCAGGATCTCGGTGGGCAAGCCGGCTTCGAGAACGTACGTCACCACCAGCGCCTGAGCGCGAGCGCCCGATACGGCCAGGTCGTTCACGGTGCCGTTAACCGCGAGTTCGCCGATGGATCCGCCGGGAAAGCGGAGCGGCTTTACTACGAAGCTGTCGGCGGTTATGGCCAGACGCGTTCCATTGATATCCAGGTGCGCGGCATCGGCGAGGGGTTCGATGGAGGGACCGAAAAGAAGCGGCGCGAAGAGACCTTCCACCAACCGGCGGCTCGCTTTTCCGCCGGCTCCATGGGCCATCTCGATTTGCGGATCGCGAAACCGGATCTTAGGGAGCGCGGTTGCCATGCTATGCCGCGACTAAGCCTTGGCGCCTATGGTGGTGAACGCGGCTGCCTTGCGATGCTCGTAGTTATAATAAGCCGCGCAGGACCCTTCGGAAGAAACCATAAGCGCTCCCACGGGGCGTTCGGGCGTGCACTCTTTTCCGAACAGCTTGCATTGCGCCGGCTTGAGCACTCCCTTCAACACCTCGCCGCATTGCGCGGATTTGGGATCGGTGATGCGCACGCCGGGGACGTGGAAACGCTGCTCGGCGTCCCATTGGCCGTAGCTATCGCGGATGCGCAGAGCGGATTGGGAGATGAAGCCCATGCCGCGCCATTCGAAATAGGGGCGCAACTCGAACACCTCGCCGATGGCCTTGAGAGCCGCGCGATTGCCTTCCCAAGGAACCACGCGCTTGTATTGATTCTCGACCTTGGCTTCGGCATTGCCGAGTTGAGCGAGCAGCATCACGATGGATTGCAGAACATCCACCGGCTCGAATCCCGACACCACGATCGGCTTGCCTTCGTTCGCCGCGATCCATGCATAGGGGCGGCATCCGATCACGGTGGACACATGGCCGGGTCCGATGAAGGCGTCGATGCGCATATCCGGGGAATCGAGAATCGCACGGATGGCGGGAATAATCGTAACGTGGTTGCAGAAGATGGAAAAATTGGCGACGCCCTCTTTTTTAGCGCGCATCAATGTGAGGGCGGTGGAAGGCGCGGTGGTTTCGAATCCGATGGCGAAGAACATCACGTGCTTGCCCGGGTTCTTCTGCGCCAGCTTGAGCGCGTCGGCCGGCGAGTAGACGATGCGGACATCCATGCCGCGGGCCTTGTGTTCGAGCGGACTGCCGTGCGCGCCTGGGACTCGCATCATGTCGCCGAACGCTGTGAAGATGACGTTGGGATCTTCGGCCATCGACAGGCCGTCGTCGATTCTTCCCATCGGCAGAACGCACACCGGGCACCCCGGCCCGTGCACGAGTTCGATATTCGGCGGCAGCAGGTCCTTGAGGCCGAACCGATAGATGGCGTGGGTGTGGCCGCCGCACACTTCCATGAACCGATAGTGACGTTGGGGATCGGCGAGCCGGCGGATCTCCTCGGTAGCCTTGCCAATTACATCGGCGGCGCGGAATTCATCGACGAATCTCATGAGTCGTTCAGGCCGTAGCCTTGAACCTCTTCCACCGCAGCCTGCTGTTCACCCAGCATGGTGAGAACGCGAATCTGATCGAGAGCCTCTTCTTCGCTGATCTTGCTCAGGGCGAATCCGACGTGAATCAGAACCCATTCTCCTGTCTTGGGCGGATCGTCTTCGAGAAGGCCTGTATCAATGTGGCGGCGCACACCGGCCACCTCAACCAGCGCGCGGTTCTCTTCTCCCGGGTAAAGCTCAATGATCTTGGCCGGTATGGCTAGGCACATTGGGGCACCTCATCTATTATCCGCCTGTTTTCGGGCCACGATGTCGAATGAGAGCTTCAACAGCCGCCGGCCTCAAACACCAGCTCCGTAGTATTGGCAATCGCCGGCCCGGCTGGCACGAACATCCGAGCTGATAACGGATTCCTAGGGGCGGCAAAGCGCCACGATGGGAAGGAGTAGAATGTTCCAAGAGGTGCGGCGCCGCTCACATGCCAGACGGGTCTCTTTCCCGCTCGAATATCCGCGTCTCCTCGCTTGTCGTTCTGTGCCTGTTGGCTGGCGGCCGATCCAGCCAGGCTCAAACCGCCGCCAATCAATCTGAGATCAGCTCGCACGACGCTTCGGCGACATTCACCTCGCGAGTGAATCTGGTCATTGTGCCGGTGGTGGTCCGCGATCGCGAAGGCCATGCCATCGGATCTCTGCAGCAAACCGATTTTCAGCTTTTCGACAAAGGTAAACCGCAGGTTATCTCGAAGTTCTCCGTTGAGAAATCCGGCGAAAAGCCAGCCGGCAGGTCCGTTATGGAACTGCACGCGACAACAGAAGATGGCGACGCGAAAAGCACGGCCGGAGCTCCGAAATTGGCCGCGCCCACTCGCTTTGTCGCCTATCTCTTCGACGATTTGCATCTTGAGTTTGGCGATTTGTCCCGAGCGCGCTCCGCAGCCGAACTCCATTTGACGCAGACGCTCGAACCCACCGACCGCGCCGCGATCTACACCACCTCCGGCCAGGGCATGCTGGATTTTACCGACGACCTGGCAAAGATCCGCGAAGCGTTGGCGCAGTTACGGCCGCGTGGGAGAGCGTTGCCGGCGGGCGCCGATTGTCCGCCCGTCACGTACTACATGGCCGATCTGATCGTGAACAGAAGCGATCCTGGAGCCCTGAACATCGCCGAACAGGATGCCATCATTTGCGCCAATATGATCGCCCCGCCGGGACCGGGTGGAGCTTCGCCGCTACCAATGGCCGAACCCATGGCGCGCGCCGCGGCAAACCGAGCGCTTAGTTACGGAGAGATCGACACCAAGACTGCGCTCAGCGTCTTAAGGGACGTCGTCCGCCGGATGTCGACTTCTCCCGGCCAGCGCACCATCGTGCTGGTGTCGCCGGGATTCTTTCTGCCGTTGGATTACCGGCCGGACGAAATCGAAGTTCTGGATCGCGCCATCCGAGCCAACGTCATCATCAGCTCGCTGGATGCGCGCGGGCTATACGTTATCGGGCCCGGAAGCGACATCAGCGAACGCCAGCTCAATTCGGCGACCCAGACGCAAAAGGATTCTTACCAACGCGACAGCGACTTGGCTGGCACAGGCACGCTGGCCGAACTCGCGGACGGCACCGGCGGCACGTTCTTTCAAAACAGCAACGACCTAGTGCAAGGATTCGCGCGCGTGGCGGCGGCGCCCCAGTTCATCTATCTGCTGGGGTTCTCGCCGCAAAACTTGAAGCTGGACGGCAGTTATCACGCCTTGAAGGTAACGCTGAAGAACACCAAGGACGTCAACTGGCAGGCGCGCCGGGGTTACTTCGCGCCGCGGCACGAGGTCGATCCGGCGGAGCAAGCCAAACAGGAACTCCGCGAGGCCGTCTTTTCGCGTGAGGAAATGCTGGACATCCCCCTGGACTTGCAGACCCAGTTCTTCAGGTCGAGCGACATCGCCGCGAAACTGACCGTCGTGGCGAAAGTGGATATCAAGAATCTGCATTACCGGAAGGCAGAAGGCCGAAACAACGACTCGATTGTGATGGTCGCGGGATTGTTTGACCGCAACGGCAACCTGGTCGGCTCGATTCAAAAGACCATCGACATGCATTTGAAAGACGAAACTTTGGAAAAACGGCTCGGCTCGGGGATCACCGTCAGGACGAACTTCGACGTGACACCGGGCAGCTATGTGATTCGGGTGGTGGTCCGGGAGCAAGAAGGGCAGTTGATGGCGGCGCGCAACGGCGTCATCGATATTCCATGATGGAGGAACGATCGTGAGACTTCACCGCATTCAGGCGCTGGCGGCAACCTTCTGTCTTGCCGGAGGCATATCGCGCGGGCAACAAGCCGCTCAGACTTCTGGTGACGCCGGCATCATTCGAACCGAGACCAGGCTCGTGCTGGTGGACACCGTGGTCACCGACAAGAAGGGCAACTACGTCCACGACCTCACTGTCAAGGATTTCCGAGTATGGGAAGACAACAAGGAACAAGTCATCAAGAATTTTTCCTTTGAAGCGGATCCGGCTTCCCCAACCAACGCGCAACCGCATTATCTGGTGCTGTTTTTCGACAACGCGAGCATGAATTTCTCCGATCAGGCCCAGGCCCGGAAAGCAGCAACCGAGTTCATCGACAAGAATGCCGGGCCAAATCGGCTGATGGCGATTGTGAACTACGGAGGCTCGATCCAGATTGCGCAGAACTTCACCCCCGATGCCGAACGCCTGAAGGCCATCGTTTCGGGTAATCAAATCGCATACGCGCCCAGCAATTCATCGCAAGGCGCGCGGCTCACCAGAGCGGCAATGGACTACGGTGTTCGCGATACCATTCTGGCTCTCCGGAGCCTGGCCCGAAACCTGGCCGGCGTCGAGGGCCGCAAGACTCTGATCATGCTAACCGCGGGCTTCCGTGTTCCGTCCGAGGAGCTATCCGAAGTCACCGCGACCATCGATGCGTGCAATAAGGCCAACGTCGCGATATACCCGATCGACGTGCGAGGCCTCGTATCTGACCTGCCTGCGGCCGGTCCGAATGGCGCCGCTCTGTACGCGCCTCCCTCTGGGATCGCTGCATTCCTGAGACCCGCATCGTTTACGGCAGGATCGATGGCTTTCTTTGCGCCTCAGGCGGGGGGACATGGCGGCGGCTCACCAGGTGGCGGAGCGCCAGGCGGACGGGGAGGTTCCCCGCCTTCCAGCGGCGGCGGGAGCGGCGGGCGCGGCGGGTCGACTCCTTCGACCGGCAGCAGCCCGAGCTTGAATATCCCAGTTGGGATGATGCCCACGCTAGGCGGCACGCCTCGCAACTTGCTCCCTAGATTTCCCGACAGCGCCAGCACGAATCAAGAAGTGATGCACATGCTGGCTGACGGTACCGGCGGCTTCGTTATTCAGAACACCAACGATCTGGTGGCTGGGCTGGAAAAGATCGGCAAGGAGCTGAATGAGTACTATCTGCTGGGCTACACGCCGCCCGAATCGGGCGAGGGAAGCTGTCACACGCTGAAGGTGAAATCGGAGCGTTCCGGGACCGTTGTCCGCGCTCGCACTGGATACTGCAATGTCCGGTCGCGCGACATGCTGGCTCAAAAGCCCGTGGTCAAGGATTTGGAGAACCGCGCCGCCGCCGAAGCGGCCGGCAATGTTACCGCTTCCCTGCAGCTTCCTTTCTTCTACACCTCGGCGGACGTGGCGCGGGTCAACGTCGCCATGGAAATCGAACCGAAGGCCATGAAGTTCGAGAAGGAAAAGGGCAAGCTGCATTCGGAGATGAACGTTCTGGGTATCGCGTACCGGCCGGACGGCTCGGTGGGCGCTCGTTTCAGCGACGCCGTGAAATTCGAATTCGAGAACAAGAAAGAAGTAGAGGCCTTCAGCGAGAAGCCCTTCCATTATGAGAATCAGTTCGATGTCGCGCCCGGCCAATACAAATTCAAGGTGGTCTTCAGCTCCGGCGGAGAGAGTTTCGGCAAGTTGGAGAAGCCGCTAGCCGTCGACCCCTACGACGGTAAGACGTTCCATCTGAGCGGCATCGCTTTCAGCACCAACTACCGCGCGGCGGCGAGCTTGGGCACGGATCTGGATGCGGCGCTGATCGAAGATCGGACGCCGCTCATCACACAGGGCGTTCAAATGACCCCGTCCGGCTCCGCGCGATTCAAAACCACGGACAAGCCCGCGATCTATATGGAGGTGTATGAGCCGCTTCTGGCCGCCGCGGAACCACCCAAGGGTCTTGCAGTAGCCGTTCAGCTCAAGGTGCTTGACAACAAGACGGGCGAACAAAAGGTCGACACCGGGCTCTTCCGTATTCCCGTGCCAGAGAAAGGCGGCAACCCCATGATTCCCACCGGCTCGCAAGTCCCTGTGTCGCAATTGACGCCGGGCTCCTACCGTCTGGTGATGAGCGCCACGGACAGCGCCGGAAAAAAATCCCAGCGCTGGGCCGATTTTGAAGTGCAGTAACGCTGTTTACTTTGCGCTAAGCGACGCGACGGAAGCCAGCTTGGGACCTGACGTGCCGCGGGGCAGTAGGCTCGGCCCGGATGCCCGGAACAGCTTCGCCACGTCGGTGTGGACGTCCAAAACCATTCCCAGAAAGCCGGACTGCATTTCGTCCCAGTTCTGATCGCCCCACCAGATTGTTTTAGTCGGATCGGGGTTGAACGGGTTGTTCGCCGAGTTGTCGTAGTGCGCGATGGTTAGAATGCGAGTGCCTTTGGGCATCACGATCGGCTTTTCCAGTTGATAACCAAGTTGCCAGTCGAAGTTCCATTTGCCCTTGAAGACAACTTCCGATTCGCCCGTTGGATAAATCAAACGAAGCTCGTAATCCTTGCCTCTGAGGTGAAGGTGCGGCTGGATGTATACCAGCTTCACATCGTCCACTCCCACGGTGACTTCGCTCACCACTTCTGCGTTGCTGTCACCGGCCGGAATGGCGAGGTTGAAAGCGACTGGAGTGCCGGGGGATGTGTAATAGCGCTTCTTCGGAGGGTTTTTCGCAAACACAAGTCCGACTTTAGACCTGTCGGTGGCGGCCGTCCCTATCGCCGTGTAGTGGATGTTGAACACGATATCGGAGCCTTTGGGCACAAACTTCGCCGAACCATCGACGTCGAAGCTCTGCGCGCCCAATCCCGGGTTGTATTTGCCCAATAGATCGGTTCCGTCCTTCATGTCGCCGCTTACGGTTTCGTACGCCTCTCCAGGCACGGCGTTCGCCATGAACTTCGATCCGGGAGGCCGAACGAGAGCCCGCATGTGATGCACCACTTTCGGATTTCCCGCGCGCATCTCCGCAGCCACCACCCAGGTGTCCTCCGGAAAATTCGCTTTGACAAGGATGTCTTGGTAGTTGATGGTGCCTGTCGCCGCCACATGGAACTCTTTCGGCATCTCGACAATCATGTCGGGCTGGATGTTCCACCCGTCTTGGAATGCCATCGCCTGCGGCTTATCCTTCTCGTCGCCCTCCGGCGCTCCATTGTCCGCCCATGAGACCAGAGTGTTGATCTGCGCCTCGCTCAGCGAGCGGTCGTTCGCCAGACGAGCGTGGCCGGTTTCGGCGAACCAGGGCGGCATCTTCCGAGTAACTACCGCAGCCTTAATCGCCTTGGCCCACGGCCGCGCTTCGGAGTAAGTCAGCAGTGACATCGGCGCCATCTCGCCCGTGCGGTGGCAACTTTGACAGTTCTTCTGCAGGATCGGAAGAACGTCCTTATTAAATGTCGCGGTAGCGGCATTCGAAGCCGCCGTTGCCACAATCCCCATCACGAAACACGCAAGCAATACCCGTAATGTACCCATGCTTGGCCTCCTTAGACGCACCGATATTCCGTATCTGCATCATATCCGGACCGGGATTCCAGCGCAATGGCCCCGTATGGTCTGACCGCGCCACAGCAGCCAGTCACGGCATCCGGAGGTATCATGCGGTAAGGAGTTGCGAGAGATTCTATGGAGGCATCTCAAATGGAGATTTCACGTGAAGCGAAGATCGTGTCCGGGATTGTTCTTATTATCGTTCCCACTATTGAATACGGTGGAGTATTTTTGCTCAGCCTGCTCCGGCACGGCGATGCAACGTACATGCAAAACGTCCTTCGCCAGAGCCTGATGCGCGCCGGGCACGCGCACGCGGGAGTTATCATAATTCTCTCGCTGATCTGCCAGCTCTTTGCCGATGTCGCGCGACTCCCGCCGGGGCTTATCTGGTTAGTGCGCGTAGGCATGCCCGCGTCGGCCGTTCTTCTTTCGGCCGGCTTCTTCTTGTCCGTCACCCCGTCTGAAGCGATCAGCGTCGGGCCCTTCATCGCGCTGGCTTATGCAGGCGCGATTTTGCTGGGAGTTTGTGTGTTGGTGCTCGGGATCGGTCTGCTCCGCGCTCGCTGAGGAGAATAGTCATTTGCGCGAAGTCAGGGAACTCGGCTGCAGATCCTTACGATCCAGTTGATTTACTTCGTCGATGATTTTCGCGTAAGCGCGCGCCACCGCCGCCAGGCCTGCGTCCGGCACACGTTCGGGGATGTCCCCGTCGGTGTGCTTGATTTCGGGCGAATCGATCACTTGAATGGATGGCGCGTCGCGCTCGATGTGCCCCATATCTCCGGACGCATTCGGATCCATTTCGGCCACCAGATTGACGCCAAACTCCAGAAACGCCCTCTGCGCGATGTCCATTAGCCGGTTGCTCCCATATACCCACCATCGGCGCTCTTGAATGGTGTTCGACGCTCGCAGGTGCGTGCTCCACTGCAGCAGGTCGTTGTGGGAGATGTGCTCGCAATTGAGAATCAACGCTGTCTTCCCGAGCATCGTATCCCGATGGTCGTGCATGTATTGTGTGGTCGGCGATCCGGCGTGGTGGCCCGAACTGGCGACGAAGGTGATGCTCCGCCGCCTCTGCGCCTTGGGGATTTGGGCGAAATACTCCGCCAGCGTCGCCATCACCGCTAGTCCCGACGCGTTATCGAGCGCCGCTTCGTAATATCCATCGGTGTGGGCCAATACATAGATGCTCTCGTCCGTCGTTCCCGGCAAGGTGCCATAGGCCGCCACGGCTTTCAGGTCTTTCCGCATTTCGGTCTTCAGATTCATCTTCACCTTCACGGGATCGCCCAACGCAATCAGGTCGCGCAGCGCCTTGCCGTCTTCCCATCCGAGGAAGAAGCCAGGCACGTTGATCGGATTGCCGCGCCCGCCGCTGATGCCTTGCCAGACCGCGAGATTGTCGTTGTATCCCCAGATCGTGATGATCGCGGCGGCGCCATGGTCGGCGGCCCGCTTCCACGCGCCTTCCCAGCCCGCCGATTCCCCCATATTCCCCGGCTCCAGAATCGACAGAATGAGCGCGGCTTTCCCGCGCACATCGCGCCCCATGAAATCGGCCGCGCTGCCGGTTCCCACCCACACCGCCTCAGCCTCCAAACCGCCCGGTCGCGTCGACGCCGAACCCACCGCGGGATTCAGCGACTTGAACGTCAGCGTCTTTCCGCTGCCCGTCGCGGTCACGTTCCAGTCGATACCGAACCATTGCGGATCGAGCGGGTATTCCTGCTCGTGAATGTCCGTCAGGCCATACTGTCGCCACTTGGCCTCCGCCCATTCGGCCGTCATCTTTTCGTATTTAGTGCCGGCGATGCGTCCCCAGTAGCGGTCTCCGGCGTCGCGGCTCTGATGCGAGATGGCGACTACCTCCAGATCCTTCTCCTTGATCCGGCGCCCGTCGATCTTTTCGTAAGCCCGATCCGCCGCCGGCACCGGCAACGACACGTAGGCGTCCTGGCGAACGTGCCCCGACGAATCCAGCAGCGGCGAAGGGTTCTTGGACTGGCTCTGAGCGACGCACAGCGTTGCCGCGCCCATCCCTACCGAAAGCAGTAACTTCGGAAACTTCACAAGCATCGTGGCCTCTCCGCAGTCGAGAATACGCCCACTTCCGATGCCTGTCAATGAGCGGTTGCACGGGCTTATCCCGAGGCGCATACTTATTTATCCGAAGCTTGAACAGGAGGGACGATGCGTCGTCGTGAAATGATTGCGGGAATGCTGGCCGCGGCGGGAGGCGGCGCCGTCGGATGTCGCGAGGCGAGGTCGGGCGGAAACAGCGGCTCGATCGAGGGTCAACCGACGCTGGATGAATTGCGCGCCGATGCACTGGCGGTCGGGTTCAATCTCTCCGACGCCGAACTCAAGGCCATCCAGTCGTATGTCCCCGATTTCTTGAAAGCGGCGGACAGGGTTGCGAAAGCCGTCCCGCCCGCTCCCTCGCCGAAGTACGGGCCTCGAAACGGCGTCCGACCACCGGCGTCCGAGAATCCGCTAAACGCCTGGTATGTCACGACGTCCATCAAAGGCGCTCCCACTGGACCGTTAGCCGGCAAGAAAATCGCGATTAAGGACAACGTCTGCGTGGCCGGCCTGCCGATGATGAACGGTTCGAAGGTGCTGGAGGGATTCGTTCCCTCGTCCGACGCCACCGTCGTCACGCGGCTATTGGACGCGGGCGCCGAAATCACCGGCAAGTCGGTGTGCGAGAGCTTCTGCATGAGCTTCGGCAGCCACACCGGCGATACCGGCTTCGTGCTCAACCCGCACGACCACACGCGGACCACCGGTGGATCTTCCAGCGGCAGCGCGGCCTTGGTTTCGTCGAACGTTGTCGATATGGCGGTGGGATGCGATGAAGGCGGTTCCATCCGGGTGCCTTCCGCTTTTTGCGGCATCGTCGGGCTGAAACCCACCTGGGGACTAGTCCCGTTCACCGGCATCTTTCCGCTCGAAATGACCATCGATCACGTCGGCCCGATGGCGCACACGGTGCACGATTGCGCTCTCATGCTCGAGACATTGGCCGGTCCCGACGGCCTCGATCCCCGGCAACATGCGTCGTTGCAGCGACAGCCTTACACCACTTTGCTGAAATCCGGCGGCAAGGGGCTTCGAATCGGCATCCTGAAAGAAGGTTTCGGGCTTCCGGACGGCGAGAAGGACGTGGATGCGCTGGTGCTCGATGCCGCGCATCATTTCGAACGCGCCGGCGCAACGGTGACCACGGTCTCGGTGCCGGAGCACACGACACTGGCAATGGATTGCCTGAACCTGGTATCGGCCGCAATGTCCCCCGTGGCGCGCAATGGGATGGGCTTGAACTGGAAGGGCCACTATCAGCTCGATCTGGCTGAGTTCTACGTGAAGCATCGCCAGGAACGCGCCGCTTTGTTTCCGCCTGAGGTGAAGTTATGGCTGGTGCTCGAGCGGGTGCTCGACCGCGCCAGCGATGGCCTGTATTACGAGCGCGCCCAGAACGTGGCGTTGAACGTTCGCGCGGCGTACGACCTTGCGCTCGAGCAAGTGGATGTGCTCGTCATGCCGACTGTGGCCGCTCGACCGCCCAAGCTGCCGCCCGCCGACGTGGATTTCCGAACCAGCATGAAGCTCTCCGACGGCGCCGCGCTGAACACGTCGCAATTCGATTTGACGGGCCATCCAGCGTTGAGCGTGCCTTGCGGAAAGCTGGACGGTCTGCCGATTGGAATGATGATCGTGGGCCGAATGGGTGATGACGCGATGGTGCTGCGCGCCGGCTATGCGTTCGAGCAACTCGGCTAAGCGTTGACGATCTGCGGGATCAACTCGCCGGCCACGTCAGTGAGGCGCATATTGCGGCCGTTGAAGTAATAGGTCAGGCGCTTGTGGTCCATGCCGAGCAAGTAGAGCAACGTAGCGTGCAGATCGTGGTTGGTGATCGGCTGCTCCTCCGTCTTGAAGCCCACATCGTCGCTCGTGCCGATTTGCTGCCCGCCTTTAATGCCCGCTCCGGTCATGAAAACCGTCATCGCGCCGGGATTGTGATCGCGGCCGAGACCTCGCTGCGAAATCGGCATGCGCCCGAACTCGCTGTGCCAAAGCACGGCGGTTTCGTCCAATAATCCGCGAGCCTTCAGATCGGTGATCAGTCCGGTGATCGGCTTGTCCACTTCTTTGGCGTGCAATCGATGATTAGCGACGATATTGGCATGCGCATCCCAAGTGTCTTCGATGCTGACGTAAGCGCCGCTGATAACCTGGACAAAACGAACACCGCGCTCAATCAATCGGCGCGCCAGCAAGCACTGCCGTCCGTATGCGGCGGTGATGGGGTCGTCCAGGCCGTACAGCTTCTTGGTCTCGTCGCTTTCCTTGGAAATATCCACGGCCTCTGGCGCACAAGCCTGCATCCGATAGGCGAGCTCGTACGATGCGATCCGCGCGGAAAGCTCCGATATCCCCGGGTACTTCTCATCGAAATTCGCGTTCAGTTTCGCCATCTGATCCAGCCGGGCGCGCTCGCGGTCCGGTGTCATGTAGCCGCTCGGCGCCGACAAGTCGAGGATCGGATCGCCTTTGGAGCGAAACACCGTCCCCTGAAACGCCGCTGGCAAGAAACCCGACTGCCAGTTAGGCGGGCCGGCATAAGGACCGCCTCTCTGATCCAGCAGCACCACGAAACCGGGCAGGTTCTGGTTCGCCGTGCCAAGACCGTAAGTGACCCACGAACCGACGCTCGGATATCCCATCTGGATGGAACCGGTGTTCCACTCGTAGTGCGAGATCACGTGGTCGTTGGAAAGTCCCTGGCAGGAATGAACGAAAGCCAAGTCGTCCACCATGGTCGCTATGTTAGGGAAGATTTCCGAGACCCAGGCGCCCGACTGCCCGTACTGTTTGAAGCTGAACGGGCTCTGCATGAGAGGTCCGGGATAACCTTGCCGAACCTTGATTTCGCCTTTTCCGTCCATCGGCATGCGATTGTACTTTTGCAGAGCCGGCTTGTATTGAAAGGTGTCGAGATGACTCACGCCGCCGCTCATGAATAGCGAGATCACTGCTTTCGCGCGCGGCTTGAAGTGCGGAGGCTTGGGCAAAAGAAGCGAATCGGTAACGCCCGCGGATTCCACGCACGCTGCGGGACCGGCCTGCGTCTCTCCCGCCAACAGGCGGTCCTGGCTCAGCAGATCGAGTAGCGCTAGCCCGCCGATCCCCATGCCGGCTTCCATCCAGAATTTCCGCCGCGAGATGAATTCTCGCTTGCACTTGTGATCGCTGCTGCTGTCGATGTAGTCGCTCACGGAAATTCCTCCTACTACTGTATGTACGCGAACTCGTTCAGGTTGAGTGTCACATGAGCCAGGTCGGTGAGAGCTGCTTGAGCCGCCTTGTCATCTCCGGCGCCCGTATTCGCGGTCATCTTCTTCAGGAACGCGACATTGCTCTCCAGTTCCCCTCGGGTTGGTTCGCGGCTGAACGCGATACGATACATGGTTTTCACCTGCTCGGCCGGATCGCTGCCCGCCTGCTTCAAGACTCGCTGAGCGAAGTGGTCCGCCTGAATCAGCATGAACTCGTTGTTCAACATCGTCAGCGCCTGTGTTGGAACCGTGCTGACGGCTCGCCGCTCGCAGGTCGTGTTCAGATCGGGCAAGTCGTAAACCTCGAACATCGGATACTTCAGCCCGCGTTTGACATAGGCGTAGATGCTGCGTCGCCAGGTGTCCGGACCTTCTTTAGTAAGCTCCCACTCGCCGCGAGGCTGGTCGGCGCGGACCGACCGCGGGATGGCCGGGAAAAATGGCGGACCCCCCGCTTTGAGATCCAAATCGCCGCTCGCGTCCAGAATCTCATCCCGTATGATCTCGGCTTCCAAGCGGCGGATCGGAAACCTCCACAGATAGACGTCGGTCGGATCGTTCTCCAGGTCGGTGGGCTGATAGAACGCGGACGCCATCTTGTAAGTTTCCGAGGTCATAATCAGCCGTTGCATTTGCTTTATGCTCCAGCCTTGGCGCACGAACTCGGTAGCCAGCCAATCGAGCAGCTCCGGGTGCGACGGCAGCACGCCCATCTTTCCGAAATTGCCGGGCGTAGCGACAATGCCGCGGCCAAAGTGCCAACCCCAGATCCGGTTGACCATCACGCGAGCGGTTAGCGGATTGTCTTGGGAAGCGATCGCTTCCGCGAGTGCACGGCGACGGCCGCTGGTGACATAATCGGGCCTGTCGGGCGGACGCGTGGCGGGCGGCGGCGTTCCATTTACCAGCACCGAGAGAAAGCCGGGCTGCACCGGGAATGTGCTTTCATTGGCCTTGATGTCATCCCCGGCGGCCGCGAAGTAAAGCGGCGGCACTTCGTATTTCTGCCCCGGTTCGGGAACATAGCAGCACTTTACGTCGTAAGTCGGACGGCCGGTTCCGGGGATGGTCGAATCTCCTAAGCCGTCCGGCGCGAGCCTATAGTCGCCATCGCGAACTCCGTCGGCGGTCGGCAACGGATCCGGCAGCCGTTCCTCGATCGCCTCGATCTTGGCGCGCAGCGCATTCCGCTTGGCCTCGTCATCGGGGCTCAATTTCAAACCGCGCCCGGAGTAACCGTCGCCCGCGACGCCAAAAACCTGGTTGGCCTTGTCCAGCGCCTTGGATTTCGCGGTGGCGTCGAGATCGGCGACGATCATATCCGGATTGGCATCTTCAGGACGGATCAGTACCTGGGCGACCAACAGCTTTTGCCCGGCCGTTCTCTTATCCTCCGGCGTCTTGATCGCAATTTGAATATCCTCGGGGAACTTCTTCAAGGCGTCCTGAATTTGCCGCTCCCGCTGCTTGTCCCGATAAGGCTTTTCGATCCGCGCGATTTCCTGCTGCAGCGGCGTGATCTCCTTTTCCAGCTCTTTCTTGATTCGCTCGTACTCGTCTACTTTATTTGGCGGCGTTAACGGATAATCGTGATCGACATAGCCCCAGAACGCTGCCACCGACCGGTAATAATCCATCCGAGTGATCGGATCGAACTTATGGTCGTGGCACCGGGCGCAATTCACCGACAGTCCCATAAAGCCCTGGAAGGTGGTGCGCACCATGTCATCCATGTAGTCGTAGCGATAGGAGGGATAATTCTTCTCGCGGAACCGGACGCGCGGGCCGATCCGATAGAACGTGGTAGCGGTCAGACTGTCGTAGGTAGGATGGTCGAGCTCGTCGCCCGCCAACTGCTCGATGATGAACTGGTCGTAAGGCTTGTCCTCATTGAGCGCTTTGATCACGTAGTCGCGATAGCGCCAGCCGTTATCCACCGTGATGTCAAACTCGAAGCCGGAACTGTCGGCGTATCGAGCCACATCCAGCCAATAGCGTCCCCAACGCTCGCCGTAATGCGGCGATGCCAGCAAGCGCTCGACGAGATTCTCGTAAGCTTTGGGCGACGAGTCGTTGACAAATTTTTCGACTTCGGCCGAAGGCGGCAGCAAACCGACCAGATCCAAATACGCGCGGCGGATCAGGGTTCTTCTGTCAGCCTCAGGCGCGGGCTGCAGGCCCTTTTTCTGCATCATGTCTCGAACGAACGCGTCGATCGGATTGCGGCTCCAGCGGGCATCGGTCGGCCGCGGAGGTGAATGACGGACGGGCTTCTGGAAGGCCCACCATTGCCGATCTTGATCCGTGATCTGCTTTTCTTTATATCCGCCGCTCGATGCGGAGGTCGGAGCGGGTGCAGCGGCTGAAGTCCATTGGGCGCCCTGATCGATCCAATCCTTCACGAGCGCTATTTCTTTCGCGTTCAGCGCGGGAACCGGAGGCATAGGCATAAGCGGCTGTTGCTGGCCAGTGATCCTTTTATATAGCAAGCTTGCCGCCGCATCGCCCGGAACGAGCGCCGCCCCCTTCTCGCCGCCCTTCAACATGCCTTCCCGGGTGCGCAAGTCGAGCTTGGACATCTGAATCGCTTCGCCGTGGCACTGAAAACACCGTGTCAGGATCGGCAGGATGTCCGTTTGCGTCACTTGAGGCTTCTGCGCGGCGGATCGAAATTGCAGCAACAAGAGTGCGGGCGCGACGATCAGCAGCGCGCGCAGCCGGCGGCCCTCTTTGAGCATTGAAATCACTGAGGAAAGTGTATACGATTCATCGAAATATTCAAAGGCCCCCTCCCGGCAAAAGCGCACTGTGATATGCTCGGGAGCGTTTCGCGATGCGGGGGAGATTCGCAATTCGAACATTAGTTGTCATACTGGCGGGAATTCCGTTCCCGCTGTTCGCCCAAGCTCAGACACAGCCCGCCGTCACCGCTCTGCCGCCGGCCTGGGTGTTGCCGCCTCCCGCTCAGCCACAGCCCGCGCAGACCATAGCGATCCGCGCCGGTCGTTTGTTCGACCCGAGGTCCGGCGCGTTGCTGACCAATCAGGTGGTGGTTGTAAGAGGCGAGCGGATCGAAGACGTCGGCCCGGCCGCCCAGATTCCTCCCGGCGCGCGCATTATCGATCTCAGCCGCGCTACGGTCCTGCCGGGCTTGATCGACACTCACTTGCACGTGATGGATGGCAACCCGCTCACGGCGCCCGGCGGGCCTGGACCCGCGCCAGGTGCGGCCGGCTTCGCGATGCAGTCGCTCCAATATCGAGAGATGGTCGCGCTGGTAAACGCGCAAAGGGATCTAAACGCGGGTTTCACCACGATTGTGGATTTGATGTCGCATGGCGGCTGGTACGGCACCGTCGATTTACGCAATGCTATTGACAACGGTCTCGTCACGGGGCCGCGAATGCAGGTAGCCGGGCCCGGAATTGTAAACACCAACAAAGGGAGCGCGCCGTTTTCGCTGCTTACTCCGGCGCCGATAGCCAACGTCGGGGCGCAGGTGGCGAATGGTCCTTGGGCCGTACGGGAGGCTGTCCGCGAACAGGCCCATTACGGCGTCGATTGGATTAAGATTTACAGCACCGAGGAATATTATTTCAAGCCGGACGGCACGATGGTGAATACCCCGAGTTTCACGCTGGAAGAAACTCAGGCCATCGTGGATGAAGCGCACCGCAAGGGCTTAAAGGTGGCTTGTCATGCCTATGGAGGCGAGGGCCTGCACAACTGTATCGCCGCCGGAGTGGATGTTCCCACGCACGGCGTCGATCTCGACGACCTCTCCCTGAAAATGCTTGTCGAGAAGAAGCTGCCCTTGACCTCTACCCTCTTCGATCTCAGCATCGAAGACGCGCAGGAGATGAAGCGTTGGGGCAATAGCCGCTGGCGCATGATGGAAAAGAGTTGGAAGAAGGCCTTTGCCGCAGGAGTGACGCAACCGTTCGGCAGCGGCGCTGGTCCGTTTCCGCACGGGACCCAGGGCGATATGTTCGCTTACTTCGTCAAATGGGGCACGACGCCGGCGCAGGCGCTTCGAATGGCAACCACCACGGCGGCCGAGATTATCGGCTGGCGGGACCGCGTGGGAACCGTGGAAAAAGGAAAGTTCGCCGATCTCATCGCGGTTTCGGGCGACCCTCTGGCGGACATCACCGAAATGTCGCGCGTCAGGTTTGTCATGAAAGGCGGGCGCGTCGTGCGCGACGAGATTGCCACGTCGCCTCACTAAGCAGAGTGCCCAGTCTCGTAAACCTTACTCCGTTACAAGAACGTTAGGCCCTGACTATCAATAAGTTAGCAAATGGTCTTCATCGTGCATTCCAAACGATGAAGGAGAATCCAATCCTATGAATTGGGACAGAATCGAAGGCAACTGGAAGCAGTTCAAAGGTCACGCCCGCGAACAGTGGGGTAAGCTGACGGATAATGACTGGGAACTGATTGCCGGGAAGAAAGATCAGCTCATCGGCCGCATTCAAGAGCGCTATGGCATCTCCAAGGATGAAGCGCAAAAGCAAACGGACGAATGGGCCCGCGCGCAATCCGAGGAAGCGCGCCGAGAGCACGAGCACGTTACGAAGCCGTAAGCAATTTTCGTTCACGTTTAGCATTCCGTTGGGCCGCCCGGTAAGGCGGCCTTTTTTGTACACTCGAATTGACGGTGAAACCCTCAGTGGTCAAGGACGTCCATCATCCATGATCTTTCGCGCGCTCCTGGTGGCGTTAGCCGTTTCCGCTCTATCGTTGGCCCAGCAACCTCCGCCCGTCGCTCCAACTCCGCAATCCGACGCGCCGCAGTCCGATAAGACTTCGGGCCCTTCATCCCCGCAATGGCGGGGTCTCAGTGTCAAGGAGAAACTTGAGTACGATGGGCGGCACCTGTTCGATGTCGAGAACGTGGTGTATGCGGGGATCGGCGCGGCGTTCGACCAGTTGCGCGATCGCCCCGGCGAATGGGGCGAGGGATGGGGCCCTTTCACCGAGCGCTACGCGTCGCACATCGGGCAATACCTGATCCAACGCAGCATCATGTTTCCCGTGCAAGCCATCGATCACGAAGACACTCGATTTTTCCGATCGAACAGGACCAGCGTCCGAGGGCGCATTGGAGATGCGTTTCTGCACACCATCTGGCGTCATAACGATAGCGGCGGCATGATGCCCGCCTATAGCGAATTCGTCGGCGACTACGGTGCAGCCGCGGTATCCCGCTTTTGGTGGCCACAACGATTCCACAATGGGTCGGCGATTTTCATTGCCGGATCCGACACGGTGTTGGTCGACGCCGGTATCAATGTCTTTCGCGAATTCCGGCCCGATATCAAACGCTGGCTGCACCTGGGACATTGAACACCGCGAACGCCGTGAAATGTTACCCTCCGATCTTCGTCTAACGCTCGGAGGCAGCCTTTGACCAAAGCAATTTTTCTCACCATCGCATTATTAACCGCTTCTCTGGCGATCTCGGCAAAAGACGAAGGCTTGAGCGGGAAGTGGGTGCTCGACAAAGCAAGCCAGCAGCCGCCGAACGCGCCTCAGCGCCTGGAAACGAAAATCACGCAGGACCATTCCGGCGTTACTATCGAATCCACCTTCGCCGAACCCGCCGACGGCGTCGTTCCCCTGCTCTACTTGGGAATGATGGCCACCAAGATCCATTTAGCCCCCGGCGGCGAATTGGAACAGAACGCGATCGGCCCGTTTCAGATGGGTTCCAAAACGCAAATCGACGGGAATGAAATGCAGACGGATTGGACGGCGATGGTCAAAGGCGACGCCGTGCAAGGTCATTGGACCCAGCGCTTGTCCGACGATGCCAGGCACATGACCTGGGAGATCAAAGAAAGCTCCACGCAGGGCCAGCATTCCGAAGCGACACTTAATTTTGTTCGAAAGTAGCGAGCCGCTTTAGCGGAACGGCACTTCGACGACGGTTTTGCCCGCGACCGCAACTCCGTGCGATAAGGCCGGACGGAATCGCCATTGAAGCACCGCCGCTCTGACCGGGTTGTCCAGACCGAATGGCAGGGGCGACTCGCTTTGCACGCTCACGGGCGCGCCCTTCGCATCCACGTGAACGGTCGCGAAAACTCTTCCGTGGAAGCCCGCGCTGCGAGCCTCGTCTGTGTAGGACGCCGGGACCACCCGCGTCGCGGATGGCGGACTATCGACATCCGATTCGGTATTGGAATCCCCGGCGGTTTCTCGAAGCCAAGCTGGATGCGACGATGACGTTTCGGTGTTGGCGCCATGCCGGAGGGGGTTGGCCAGCATTCCAAGCCGCGCGTTCCACAACGTGCCGCCGATCACCAGAACCCCGATCACCAGGAACCCTAATATGAAATCGAACATATCCGCGTTCTTGGCGGGACCCTTGGCCGCGCGATTCGAGCTGACCGAGTAGATGCGAACCCTGACCCCGCCCGGTTCCTTCGGCGGATCGACGGAAGGAGACACGCCGGGACCTCGCCGCGCACCTACTTTCGGCCTGCGGCGTCGTAAGTAAGCGAACAACTCACGAAGACGGTCTCGCAACATTTCCATATAGCTTACATGGTTCTTGAGTAATTGAAGCCTCGGCAAGGTACCAATTTGCCGCGCGGCGAGTACTATCACTTACTAACTATGCGCGAAGTCCAGAACGCGGAAAATCACGCACAGGTTCCAGACCACTAACGCGGCGTACCAGTAATTAATCCAGTTGAGAATGCGATCCTTCTTCAGCCAGACGCAAACGGCGCCCAACCCAAGAGCCAACACCTTCGATAGGGCGACGCCTAGCGATGGTCCCAGGTGGGCCAGCATGCGGATGAACGGGCTGGCCTCCGCCGCGCCCAATCGCATGCCGAGGATGGTGGTGATGAAATCCAGCAACTGCAGATAAATGAAAATCTGGACTAACATTTAGCTCCCTTGCAACGCTAGGCTAGACATCTTATCTTGGCGCCCAGATCCAGGCGGCGCCCACGAACAACACCGAACCCCAGGCAATCGTGATGCCATGGGGGAGCTTCACGGATTTCTCGCTCTTGACGTCCAGTTCTTCCCTGCGGGCATAGGGAAGCCGGAAGGACAGAAGTTGGACAACCAGATACCCGGCGTTGGACAAACCGCGTCGCAACTGGCTCCTGCCGGCCAACAGGGCGATCGCCGCAAAGCCGCCCACGATCGCTGTGAGAAAGAAGATGCCGAGCCAATCCGCCCACCCGACGATGGCCCCCACGGCAGCCATCAGTTTGACATCGCCCGCCCCCATGCCGTGCAGCAGATAGAGCGGGAAATAAATCAGGAACGCGAGACCGGCGCCGAAAAGCGACTGCCGCAGTCCCGCCCACTCGAACAGAAACGTGTTAACTCCCAGGCCGAGCGACAGGCCGACCAATACGATCCAGTTCGGAATTCTGCGATAACGAAGATCATGGACGGCGGCCAGGCAAACAATCAGCAGCAGAATTCCCTGGAGAGCCAAGGGGGGAAGTGTCATTGCGCGTCCGAAAGATTCATTGTACTCCCGAGCAGCGCCGCGCGAACCGGATTTCGCGCGTTACGGCCTGGCCACTCGGATAAACCCCTTCACGGAGACGTTCGAAACCTTGCCGTCCTCCAAACGTATGACGGACTGCAGGCGGCCAGTGCCATAGACATACGTCTCCATCAAGTGGCCCGAGTCCTCCGTTGCGATCGAGAGCGCGGGAGCGCCATACACGCCCACTACTTCCGAGCCTTCATCGCCGGTCACGACATCCCCCGGTAAAGGAAGAGTGAAGAATGGTTCTGGATTCGGCGTCGCTTCCGCCGGCTTCGCGCGCGAAACAGTCGCTCTGCGTCGCTTCACGTGTCGAACGATCACCGGCTTTCGAGCGGGCTCGACGACGGGCGTTGCCGGGCTGGGAGCTTCGACATGCACGGCCGCTTTCGGTTGGAACAGGTCGGTGGTTGCGTGGGGGTTCAGATACCAAACCACGCCCGCGACAATCGCGATGCACACGACCATGACGAGCAGCAAGTGCTTCATCATACGGCGTCTCTCATTGTTGTCTCAGCCGCGCGTGCAGTTCGGCAGGTTCGTTGGTGGCGACGCTCTGGATGCTCCACGTTTCGAAGCCTCCTTTACTGACGGTCACGGTGAATCCCAAACCCAGCGGCGACATCCGCAGCATGACCGGCGTCGTCCCGGCCGACATATTGTTGATCTCCACCGTAGCGCCGCTCGGTTCCGAAGTGATCGTCAACAGCCCGGCCGCTCCCGCAATCGCGCGCGGAGGCGAGGCCGTCCGAACCTGCGACTCGGGAGCGCTGGTCCTGTTGGCTAGCGACAGATCGCCCATCGCCCAGAGCAGCGTGTTCGACGGCCGCCGCGCCGGGGGGAGAGAGGGCGGTTCGGGATTCGCCGCGTACTCATCGGCCCGCGGAACAAACGGGCGCTCCGAAGATTCGGCATTAGCGATAAGGCGCCGCTTCTCGGTTTTCAGACCGGTCCGCCGCGGGATGGCCGCTACTGTTTGCGCCGCTGGCGGTTCGTCGTGGCGCTCCGGAACAGGCGTCATCTCGGGTTGGGGAGTTTCGGCCGCGACGACATTGCTCGCGGGCTGAGGCTCGGGCGAGGCCGTGGATACGGCGGAAGAAGCGCCATCGGGGCCGATCACGCGTAATCGGAATTCGGCTTGATTGCTGTAGTCGTAGGAATTGTAAGTCAAGGTGCCGACCGCCAACTGCTCGGGCGTCAGACTCAGCAGCGATAACGGCTTGGTTCCTTCGCGGATTTCGAGGTTGCCGGCCTCTGCCGCTGCGATTTGCGGAGCGGATCGATCCCAAGTGAGAACGAAACCGCCTCCCGCCCGTTGGACATGCAGAGCTACGCTTCCACGTGCGCTTGCCGCGCGCGCCGCGAGACCGTGTTTCAGCAGGACACTGCCAGTTGCGAGCAGCGCGACCACCAGCGCCGCCGACAGAACCTTGGCCCAAAGATTCGTCCGCGTGCCTGGATGGAGGAGCGGCATGGTCCAATCGGCCAGCCGCTCGCGCTGGGCAGCGCGAAAACCCGCGGCGGCTTCGGGCGCCTGCGTCCCGGCGGGAACGGGCGATGTCCAGGTGGAATTAACCGTGACGAAATCCGGCGTGATAACGACGAACACGCTGGAAGGCTGGCCGAAGTTGCGTTTAACGAACGTCGAGCCGCCGAAGTCCAGTTGGATCGAGTTTTCCGAGACGACGCGATAGGTTCCGGCAATTGCGCGATCGGGCGGGCAGCGTCCGGCGATTTCGTCGACAGCGGCGCCGAGTTCGGGGCCGGCGGGATCGATCGAGGCGGGCAGCGGCGCGAAATCGATAATCTTGGTGGCACCGAATCGCGTGTTTGTGGGACCGATGAGCAGGCCGGCGGGATGTTGATGCGAGGCGAGCTCGGCCCGGAGCCGTTCGATGACCGGCAAATCGAGGCTGACGCGGGCCGGCCAACCTGGATAGGTCCAGGTGAAGGATCCGTTACGCAAAGCGGGATTTGAATCGGGTACCACGACGGGGCTCGCTGATATTAAATCACAAGAAAGTGTTAGTCCCAAGAGGAAAGCGAGGGTCAGCGCCGAGC
>Ga0302326_10002136_pt1 | contig 48574 bp, 49 predicted proteins | sample Palsa_T0_3_FD_202264 | JGI IMG/M metagenome (GOLD analysis project Ga0302326, IMG submission 202264) | Peat permafrost microbial communities from Stordalen Mire near Abisko, Sweden - Palsa_T0_3 | ecosystem: Environmental > Terrestrial > Soil > Palsa > Peat permafrost | place: Sweden: Abisko... | reverse complement strand
CGCCTCAGCAAGGACTACGAGTTCCGCACCGACTCTTCCGAAGCCTTCATCTTCATCGCCGCCAGCAAAATCCTCCTCGCTCGTCTCGCGAAACCTTCCCTCTGACTTTCGGTACACACTCTAAGGCAATTGGGCCAGCATCCGCTCGACTCCGCCAAAGAGTTCGTCGATCTGCGGCCGCGTGATGATCAACGGCGGTGACAGGGCGATCAAGTCCCGAATGCCGCGGACAATCACACCCTCCTTCCGGGCGATGGCGGCCGCCCTGCCGCCAAGCGTCCCGTCGAGCTTCGATTTGTCGCCGTCCGGCGGGAGCAATTCGAGCGCGCCAATGAGCCCGAAGCCGCGCGCCTCTCCCATCCGCGGATGCCCGGCCAGGCTCCGCAGTTTCCGCTGAAAGTACGGCCCCACGTCGTCGCGCACGCGTTCGACCAGCCGGTCGCGTTCGATGACTTCGAGGTTCGCCAGGCCCGCCGCGCAAGTCGTCGGGTGCCCGCTGTAGGTAAAACCGTGCGCCAGGTACCCTCCGTGGATGAGCACCTCGGCAATCTCGTCGCGCACCACGGTGGCCCCGAGCGGGAGGTACCCGCTGGTCAGCCCCTTGGCCAGCACCAGGATGTCCGGCTTCAGGTTCCACAGTTCGCTCCCAAACCAACTACCCAGCCGCCCGAAACCGGTGATGACCTCATCGGCCACGAAGAGAATTCCGTGGCGGCGGGCCATCGCCCGCAACCCGCGCAGATAACCCGCCGGCGGAACGACCACCCCGCCGGCGCCCTGGATCGGTTCGGCAAACATCGCGGCGATCGTCCCGGGGTTTTCGCGCAGGATGATCTTCTCCGTTTCCTCGAGGCACCATCGGCCATACGCCTCGGGATCATTCTCGCGGCTGGCCGCGTAGGCATTTGGTCCCGGCGCCTGCACGAAGCCCGGCAGCGGCAGATCGAACGGCGCGGTGCAACTGACCAGGCCGGTCATGCTCGCCGTGGCCAGGGTCACACCGTGGTAGGAGAAATTGCGGGTGAGGATTTTCGTCCTTTTCGACTGCCCGCGCAGCTTGAGATAGCCCCGGATGAGCTTGAGCGCGGTTTCGTTGGCCTCGGAACCGGAATTGGTGAACATCACGTGCTCGAGCCCGGCCGGCGCCAGCGACGCCAGCCGGCCGGCCAGTCGAATCGCCGGCTCGGTGGTCGTATTGAAAAACGAGCAATAGTACGGCAGCCGCCGCAGTTGCGCGTTGACCGCCTCGATGATGGGGCGGCAATTGTAACCCACATTCACGCACCACAACCCGGCGAGCCCATCGAGCAGCTTGCGCCCGTTCGCATCCCACAAGTACACGCCTTTGCCGCGCACCATGACGTGTGTCCCGCTGGCGTGCATTTCCTCGTGATTGGTAAACGGATGCAGGTGATGCCGCGCGTCGAGCCGCGCGAGCGCCTTGGGGGAGGCCTTGATGCTCATCGTCGAACAATGAACCATCGTCTGAATCCTTTGCCAAGAGATGGCCGCCAGCCCATCTTATTCTCGATGCAATGGCCCGTCACCACACGCGACCTCGCTCCGGGCGATCTGAAAGCCGGCGCCCTCGATCTCACCCGCTTCGACCTGGCGCTCATTCGGCGGAGGGACGATCCGCTTTTCGAGCCAGCCTACGTCAGGCTCTGGGAAGAGTTTGGACCCAGGGATGAAATGGAACCGCGCGAAGTCCTCGAACAGCGCTTTCATCCCGGCCCGCGCTTCTTCTACGAAATGGCGCTCGTGCGCGCCGGAGGGGAATTTGCTGCCGTGCGCGACCACACCGCGGCGATGACCCGCGACGGCGCCCAGGTGGTCGTGCATCTCTCGCACAATCTCGTTTTTCCACCCGCCCGCCGCACCGGGCTGGCTGGATGGATGCGCGCTCTGCCCATCGCCGCCGCGCGGGAATGTCTCACGAGAAATGCCGCATCGGCGGCCGCACCCATCACGCTTCTCGCGGAGATGGAATATCCGCGGGAGGACGATCCCACGCGGCTCGTCCGGCTCCAGGCCTACGAGCGGGCCGGCTTTCGCAAACTCGATCCGCAATTGGTAAAGTATTTTCAGCCGGATTTCCGCCCGCCCGAGGTCATCGATGCCACCGGCGGACCGCGGCCGCTCGCCTTCCAGCTTCTCGTGCGGCGCGTGCATCGCGAGGAGGAACACGTCATCCTCGGCGCGGAGGCCCGACGGCTTGTCGGGACTCTCTACGATGTTTATCGTCCGCAATTCCGCGCGTCGGACCTGGCGCACCCAGCGCTCTCGCTTGACCATTATCCGCCCGACGCCGCCATGATCCCACTCGTTCCACCGACGCAATGCTGACCGCTTATTTCCATCCCGGCTACGCCGCGCCCATCGGCCCGCACATCATGCCGATCCGCAAATTCAGCCTCGTCGCCGACGGTCTGCGCGACGCCGCGGACATCAAGCTGGCGCGGCCCGAGCCGATTTCGGAGAAGGACCTCCTGCGTGTCCATACGCCGGAATATCTCGAGGCCATCAAGTCCGGCGAGCCGCGCGATCTCGCCCAGTCGCAGAAATTCCCATGGTCGCCCGAACTTTTCTCGAGCGTTTGCCTCACGACCGGGGGCTGCCTGGCGGCGGCCCGCCAGGCCCTCAAAGACGGCGTCTCCGCGGCGCTGGTCAGCGGATTTCACCACGCCTGCGCGGACCACGGTGAGGGGTTTTGCACTTTCAATGGCCTCGTCGTCACGATCGACGCGCTCCTCGCCGCCGGCGAAATCCGCACCGCCGCCGTGCTCGACATGGATTTGCATTACGGCAATGGAACCGCGCAGCTCGCCGCCCAGCGCCCGTACCTCTCCGCGCTTTCGCTCTACGGCAACGATTACTGGGACAACTTCTGCTTCCGTGACGTCTCGCAGCGGTACCACCGCGACGGCGAGAACCATGTGTCCTTCGCCCTGCCGGCCGGCAGCGACCGAAAAACCCTTCTCGGAATCATGGATGCGGCGCTGCCCTGGCTCGCCGAACGCCGGCCCGACCTGGTGCTTTACCAGGCGGGCGCCGATCCGTACTTTGAAGATCCCTATTCCCCGCTGGCGCTCGATCACGACGACTTGCTGGCGCGCGACCGGCGCGTCTTCGAATTCACCAAGGCCCACGGACTCCCCGTGGCCTGGGTCCTGGCCGGCGGATACACCAGCGACGTGAGCAAGATTGTGCGCGTGCATCTGAACACCTTCACCGCCTGGAAGGAAGTCTATGGCGGCTGAGCGCTGGAGGAACTTCAGCCCGGGCGATTTGTCGGTGGCTCTGCCGGAGGTCGTGGCCGGCGATGTGGCGGCGGCCCTCGATCAGTCCGCGGCAGTCACGGCCCCGTGGGCACGGATGCCGCTTCCGGAAAGGATCGAGCGACTGCACGCGGCGCAGCAGGCCCTGGCGGAAGCGAAAGACGAACTCGCGCGCGGGATCAGCCTGGAAACCGGCAAGCCGATCGTCGAGGCGCAAGGCGAAGTCAGCGCGGTCGTGGCCAAAATCGACCTGACCATCGCCGACGCCGGGACGCACCTCACCGACCGCGCCGTCGCCGCCGGCCCGCACCCGGCATACGTGCGGCAGCTTCCGCGCGGTCCGGCGGTCGTCATCGGCCCCTTCAATTTTCCGCTGCACCTTGGGCACGGGGCGATTGTTGCGCATCTGCTCGCCGGCAATCCGGTCATTTACAAGCCCTCGCCTCTCGCGGCCAATGTCGCGGGCCGTTATGGCCAGCTCATGGCGCCGCATTTTCCGGCGGGTGTTTTTCAACTGGTCCAGGGAGGTGCCGGGGTGGGCGAGGCGCTTTGTGTCGATCGGCGGGTGCGCGCTATTTGCTTCACCGGTTCCGTTCCGGTCGGACGCGCCCTGGCGCGAAAACTCGCCGCTGATTTTTCCAAGGACCTGGCCCTCGAACTCGGCGGCAGCAACGCCCTCATCGTGTGCGCCGACGCCGATCTCGACCAGGCGGCGCAGGCCGCCGCGGAAGGCGCCTGCCTCACGGCCGGGCAACGCTGCAACGCCACCAGCCGTGTGATCGTCGAGCGCCCGGTCGCCGCGGAGTTCGTCCCGCGATTTCTCGAGGCCCTCCGGGCGTTCGAGCCCGGTGATCCCTTGCTGCCAGCCACCCGGCTTGGTCCGCTGATCAGCGCCACCGCCGTCGAGCGTTACGAAAAGCTCGCGGCCGCCCCAGCCGGCGCGTGGCTCCTCCCGGGTCGCGTCGAACCGATGGTCGCCGGCAAGCGCGGCCATTACGTGCGCGCCGCCGTAATTCAGCCCGACGACGACGGTCGCGCCGAAGCCGAGTCGTTCGTGCCCATCGTCAGCCTGTATCCCGCCGATGACCTCGACCACGCCGTGCGGCTGCAAAGCGCGACGCCGTTCGGTCTGACGGCATCGATCTTCACCCGCAGCGCGGCCACCTTTCACCGCCTTGGCGAACAGCTCGAAGTGGGAAACTTATATGCCAATCTCCCGACGACTTTTTCACCTTCGACGCTTCCGTTTGGCGGCTGGCGCGACTCGGGAAATGGCCATCCGGGCGGGCGCGATTTCATTCGCTTCACCTCGCGCGAACAGGCTGTGCAGTACACCGGATTCGCGTCCCCATGAAGTGCGTTCTCCACGCCGCAGCTTAAACAGAACTGCCGCCGCGGCTCCTACCGCACCGTCCACGTCTGCACGGTGCTGCCTTCGCGGCCCTGGTCATCGGCCACGGCGATGCGCACATTGTAAATGCCCGAGGGTATCCTGGCTTCGGGCACATTGATCCCGGCCGCGGTCAGGTACGGCTTGACCCGCGAGAGCAACGAGATGGGCACCAGCTTCAAAACCTCCACCTTGAGGGAATCGAGATTGATCTTCGCTCCTGTCGACGGCACGAAATGAATCTTCACCGGAAACGGGGTCGTGACCGGTGAGCCCCCCGCCGGAGTCTCGACGAGGATCTGCGGCGCGCCGGAAACCAGCGCCGTGGTCCCCGAATTGAATCGTTTGGCGCCACTGACCGGACCGGCTTTGCTTCCCGCAGGGAGATTCGGCTGGGCGGCTTCTTCCGCGGTGAGCAATTGCACCGGAGCGGCAGACGCCGCCAGCGAGCCCCACCAGAGCAGAGCCCCGGAGAGCCAGGCACAGATCATTCGCATGCCGGAATTGGCACGGCGAAGCCCGCCGGAGTCAAGCCAGGATTGCAACGCGTTTGCGGCCTGCAAGAAGGGACGATTCGCAACCGCCCTTGAGGGCTCGCTCAGCGACCCCCCTTGCGAGACAGACGCCGCGCTTAGTATGCGCGCACGGTGTGCGTTTCGGTCGTCGTGGTGGCCGGAACCACCGGAGCGGTCGTTTCTTCCGTTGTCGTCGTTGTAACCGTGCGGCGTTCCGATTCGCAGGCGGGGAAAGCCATAGCGGCCATCGCCCCGAGGATCAGGATAAGTATGGATTTCGTTTTCATAGGTAAAGAATGGCGGCTTTGTCCATGATGCCGCGCAGGACGAGACGTGAAACGGTCGCGCCCAAGCCGGCGGAAGCGCTACCTATTTCTCGGTCGTCGTTGTTGTCGTGGTGGTCTGCTTTTCGATGACGCCCGGCGCCGGTGCGACTACGGCACGCCGAACAATGACGCGTCTGGCTACCAAGCGATCGCCGACGCGAGTATATTCGACGGTCACGGGCAGTCCCGACTTCACCGTTTCGATGGAAACGGGGACCCCGTTTTCATCCACGTACGTCGTCGTCTTGGTATAGCCATACCGGATCGGTGCCGGGGCGGTTTCGGAGCGGATGACAATCGTATCCGGGCTGAATTCGGTGATTGTGCCGGCGCTTTGTGTCGTGGTGGTTTCCACGATCGTCGCCTGTGCCTGAGCCTCGCTGACGCCAGTCAGCGAAAGGCAAGCGATTGTCGCACTCATTAGCAATAGATGTGTAGTTCTCATGTGGGATTGGATTTCTGGATGTTGTCTTCCCGCTTCCAAGGCTTCGCAGATGAACCCGCCCGCGGTCGCTTGCGCGTGGCCTCGTGCCCCATCGGAGCCAACGGTCCGCCAGCGTTCTGTAGAACCTCGATTACACCCATCCTTGGCAATTCGCTGTTTTGCGGCCTATCTTTCAACGGGCCACCGAAACCGGCGGTCCACATTTTATGCCAAATGCACTGGTTATCGGCCTCGGCGGCGTCGGTTCTGTGATCGGCCGCAAGCTCCATGATTACGATTGTTTCGAGCGAATTATCCTCGCCGACATCGATCCGACTTACGCCCAGGTCCTGCACAACGCCACCAAGCGCAGCCGCTTCGAGGTGCTCCAACTCAACGCCATGGAAACGGCCAAAGTCGCCGCCGCCATGACCGAACAGAAGATCGCCGTCACGCTCAACGCCTGCAATTGCTACACCAACTATTCCATTCTCGAGGCCTGTCATCGCGCCGGTTCCCATTACATCGACATGGCCGCCGATATCTACTCCGCGCCAGGCGTCAAGAAGGCGCTGAAGAATTCTTTCGAAGCGGAGATCGATAAGTATCACCAGCACTATTTCGAGAAGGATCTCGCCGGGCTGCTCTGCCTCGGTTGCGACCCGGGCGCCGTCAATATCTTCGCGCGCTGGGCCATGGACCGCCTCGACACCGCCACCAGCATCCGCGTGCTCGACGCCGACAACGCCGAGGTGCGCGGATATCGCTTTGCCGTTCTCTTTTCGCCCGAGACGCTCTTCGAGGAACTCAATGCCATCCCCTACTACGTCAAGGAAGGCCGGGTCACTTCCGGACGCCCGCTCGAAACCGAAGTCGATTGGTACCGCTTCCCTGATCCCATCGGGCTGCAAAAGACCTATGCCGTCGCCCACGAAGAAGGGGTCTCGCTCGGCATCTTTCCGCCTTTTGTCGAGAAAGGCGTCAAGTATTCGGTTTTCAAATACTCCATCTCCGATCAGATGGTGAATGTCGCCAAATCCATCGACCTGCTCAACCTGGATACCTGGAAAAAGGTGAAAGTGGATGGCGTCGAAGTCGTGCCGATCCGCGTGGCCACGGCCAACCTGCCCAAACCCGCGCAGCTCGGGGCGACGGTCGATGGGTATTCCTGCGTCGGCACCGAAGTCCGTGGCACCAAGGAGCGCAAGCGCGTCGAGTATTTCATCTACACCATGGACAGCCATCGGGACACTTACGAGAAATGGGGCTACTCACTCACCGTCGTCCAGACCGGCATTCCCCCGGCGCTGGCCGCCAAGCTCCTGGTCACCGGCAAGATCAAGGAACGCGGCGTGATGATGCCCGAAGCGCTCGATCCCGAGCCTTTCATGGAGAACTTCTCGCGCGAAGGCCTCGAGATCTTTGTCGAGAAACGCGAAGTCGAGCGGATGTAGATGCTGGGAAACAGCCAACATCCAACACCCAACATCCAATGGCTGAAGCGGCATGGACCCTAAAAGGCCGGCGTCTTCAGCGAGGCGAAGCGGGGCGGGATTGGACGTGCTTCCAAACAGCGCCGATGGATTTTGCGTCCGGCACGGAGCGGTGGACGATGATGCCCAGGGCCATGAGAAACACCATCGTGGCCACGACGGGGCCGCGCGTCTGGCGCACCGCGCCGGCGAGCCACCATCGTGGTCCCATTCGCCGCAACCGACGGTACAAGGCCGAGATCAGCACGGCATCGAGCAGCACTTCCGCGAGCAACGCATCCGCTTCCGCAATCAAGCTCGCCAGCATGCCCACCGCGCATGCCAGGGCGACCGCCGCGGCCACGAATAGCAACACCACGAGGCAGCCCTCACCAGCTTCAAGAAGCGCAGGGTCTACCCACTCCCACCAACGGCTCTTGCGGGGAAGTCTCTCCCAGCTCGGCGCTCGGCTGGTCACCGGACTACCACCAACAGGCCCGGCCAAATGTTCATCCAGCCGCATCGCCTCGCGCTCCCGTTCCGCCCACGCCCGCACCAAAAGCAAAAACACACCCCACGCCACCAGCACCGCGAGCGGGTAGCGCAGCCACATGGCGTCGAGTCCCAGCTTCAACATCCCCATCGAGCAGAAAAATCCGGCGGTCGCTGTCACGGTCAGAATCCACGCGAGCACCGCGCGAGGCGAACGATGCCGGACCAGATGCTCCCGCAGCCGCCCCAGCATCCGCTCGCGATGTTGCTCCTCGTCCACCAAACTCACCGCCGGAACAGCCACATCAGCAAGGTGAGCACCACGCTAACGAGAATGCACGTGATGATCGGAAACGAGAATGTGGTATTCCCCTTCTGAATGAAAATGTCGCCCGGCAATCGTCCGAGGCCTCCCAATCCACCCGTCTTCCAAAGAATTGCCCCCACCAAGGCGAGGACAATGCCGACCATAAAAAGCATTTTGCCCAAGTCGTGCATGCTTCAATCATGAACAAGACATTGGCCCTGCGCAACGGGTTATCCGGGTAGCCGCGTCCGCGAGACGCCCACGGTGCAATGGGGCAATTCGTGGGCCTCTTTTTTCGTGTATTTTGTGTATTGCCCCCGTTGCACCATGGGCGTCTCGCTGCGCTTCGGCTTCGTGGTTTCATCTTCTGGTTTCGGCGAAGCCACCCCCCCGCCCCCTATTGGCTGGCGGCACACAAGGCCCGCGCGGCCTCCGGCCAGGTCGGATACCGAAACTCGAACCCCACCTCCAGCAAGCGCCCCGGTACGACCCGCCGGCTCTTGAGCACAAGTTCGGATTCCGTTTGTAATAGCCAGCAGCCGATTTCCAGCATCCAACGCGGCGCCGGCAATCCCAGCGGCACCCCCGCCGCCTGCCGAAGCGCACGCATGAAGGCGGCGTAGGGAAGCGGATTGGGCGCGGCGAGATTGACGGCGCCGGCCATCTCCTCATGCGCGATGAGCCAGTGGACAGCGCGAATGAAATCCTCTTCATGGATCCACGAAACGAACTGCCGCCCATCACCCGCTGGACCGCCCAATCCGCAACGCGCGAGGCCCAGGAGCGTGGCAAAAATCCCGCCCCGATCCGGGCTCATGGTCATGGCTGAGCGCAATTTCAACTTGCGCGTACCGGGCGTGACCGCGTCGTCGACGGCCCGCTCCCAGGCTTGCGCCACTTCGATGCTGAAGCGCCAGGTGCCGGGCGCATTCGGCTCCGTCCCGCCCAGGATGTCGGCGGCCTCGTCGTTCGCGGCGTCGTAACGGTGGGCATAGATCGTCGCCGTGCTCGCCTGCAGCCAGACCCGGGGCGGATGTCGCACGCAGCCAATCGCCGCACCCACTACACGAGTGGACCGGACCCGCGAATCCAGGATCTCGCGCCGCTGACGCGCGTGGTAGCGGCAGTTGACGCTGCGGCCGGCCAGATTGATCAGCACATCGGCCCCTTCCAATTCGGCCACCCATTCACCGAGGTTGACACCATCCCATGCCGCCATTCGCCACGGCGTGCGCCCTGGCCGGCGGCTCAGGACGACGACCTCATGGCCCTCACCGTGAAAGGCGCGGGCGAGCACCGTCCCCACCTGCCCCGAGCCGCCTGGAATAACGATCTTCATCTCAACGGGGCCGGCAATAACCCTCCGGAGCGCACGGCGCCGCGGGAAACAAGTTGAGGTTGCGGCGCAGATCTTCGTGCCCTTTCGAGGCGCTCAACCAGCGCGAGATTTTATAGCGATTCGCTGACGTGACCTCGCACAAACGGCGGGCCAGCGGCAGCAGCGCCGGATGGGCGAGGCGCAGCGACCATTCCCGGAACTCCCGCAGGGCCCACAGGCACATGACCCAGGCCGCGCCGCCCTGCCACACATCTCCCGTATCGCCGATGACCACCATCTCTTTTTCCGGGTGCAACTCTTCAAAGCCTGGGAATCGGCATTCCGCTTCCGGAGACTGAAGTGGCATGAACACCAGCGGCAGGTACGCCGGTTGCCGCCCCAGCCAGACGCGGCACCTTCGGCAAAGTTCGCACTCGCTGTCGTAGAGGATGTAGAGACGTTTCATGGCTTGGGATCATTCGACGACCGGAACCTGGCCCTGCGGCGGGATGGGCGGCGGGGCCGCGTGCAGCAGGCCGCGCCTCCGCATCTTCGAGAAGACGTACAGATTGAAGAAGTGCATCCCGCCGAGGATAATCAGGACCGCCCCGACCTTCGTGCTCAGCGCCTCGATTAACTGTTCCAGGTCCGCGGCCTTGTCGCCGTACTTCAGCGCCAGCGAGACATAGCCAATATTGATGAGGTAAAAGCCGACTACGAGCAGGTGATTGATGGAGTCGGCCAGCGGCTCGTTGCCGTGAAAGGCGTCGACGAGAAAAAGGCGGCCGTTCTTGTGCAGGGTACGGGCGACCCAGACGGTGAGGGCCACGCTAATGATCAGATAGAGGAGGTAGGTGATGACGATGTAGTTCATGGTGGTGTTTTCTTTATTTTTGTATTTTCAATATTTGTTGAAAGTTGGCGGCAAAAAAGGGGGCGGATTCATTTGAGAAACTTCAACGCCCAGGGCACGATCGTGCTCTGCTCCGAACGCACCACCTTGCTCAGGACGCCGTCGGCCATTTCCATAAAATCGCACAGGGCTTTGGTTTGGGCCGTGAAGGCGCGCGCTTCCGTCGACTTCAAGCCTTCCGCCCGGTCGATGCAGTCCTTGAGCACGTGAATCGCCGGCCGGATTTCCCGGCGCTTGCGCTCGCGAACGATGATGCAGAACATTTTCCAGACATCCTTTTCGGCTTCAAAATACTCTTTGCGCTCCCCCAAACGCACCACACTCCGCACCAACCCCCAGCCCACCAGTTCGCGCAGGTTGGTGTGGGCGTTGCCGCGGCTGATCTTGAGCTCGTCCATGACCTCGTCGGTGGTCAGCGCGCGCGGCGTGATGATGAGCAGCGCATGGATCTGGGCCATGGTGCGATTGATCCCCCAGGCATTCCCAATCGCGCCCCATTGGGTGACAAACTCGTCCCGGGCCGCCGCGAGCTGGGCGGCCTCCGCAGGGACCGGTGGTTTCACTTGCTTCTCCATTTCTGTACTTTCAGTATTTTATGAAAATACAGTTTCGGCAAGAACTCTTTTACCGCCAGCGATACCCCACATTGCCCCGACGGCCACCACCGCTGCGCGTGGCGCCGGCGTTGCCGCCTCCGGAAGACCGTCCACCGCCGCCGCCACCTCGGCGGTTCCCACCGCCGTTGCCCCGCCCCTGCGACTGGCCGCCGCGCTGGCCGCGTGGGCCGCGCGGAGGAGCCGCCGGTTCAGGCGGAGCGGCGCCGGCGTAGTCGAAGCCTTCGAGGCGTTTGCGGGGGAGGCCGCGGCCGATGAAGCGCTCCAGGCTGCGCAGGTCACCGTGTTCGTCGGGGCAGACGAAGCTCAGCGCGTCGCCGACCATGCTGGCCCGGCCGGTGCGGCCGATCCGGTGCACGTAATCTTCATTGGTCATCGGGAAGTCGTAGTTGATGACATGCGAGATCCCGTCCACATCGATGCCGCGCGCCGCGATGTCGGTCGCGACCAGGACCTGGACTTCACCGGCCTTGAACGCCCCCAAGGCGCGCAGACGCTGGCTTTGCGTGCGATTGGAATGGAGCGTCGCGCTCTTGATGCCGCTGGCCTCGAGCTTGCGGGCGATGCGATCCGCGCCGTGCTTGGTGCGGCTGAAAACAAGGACGCTCTCCATCCCCGGTTGCCCCAAAAGGGCAACCAGCAGGGCGAGCTTGAGGTGCTTGGGCACTTCGTAGGCCACCTGTGTCACCGTCTCCGCCGGGTTCGAGCGGCGGCCGACCTGCACCATGACCGGCTGCTGCAAAAACTCGTGCGTCAGTCCCTCGATCTCCCCTGAAAGCGTGGCGGAGAAGAGAAGTGTCTGGCGCTTCCGCGGGAGCGCTTTGACGATCCGCCGAATGTCGGGCAGGAAACCCATGTCGAGCATCCGGTCGGCTTCATCGAGGACGAGGAATTCCAGCCCCGTGAAATCGCCGTGGCGCTGTTGCATGAGGTCGAGCAGGCGCCCCGGACAGGCGATGATGAGTTCCACGTTCTCGCGCAGGGCCTGAATCTGCGGGCGTTCGCCCACGCCGCCAAAAACGGTCGCCATGCGAAAGGGAATGTAGCGGGAATAGGCGCGGGCGTTCTCGTCGATCTGCACGGCGAGCTCGCGGGTCGGCGCGATGACGAGGGCGCGGATTTTCTTCGCGCCGACGGGCGGCCGCGCCGCGAGCAACTGGAGCATCGGCAGGACAAAGGCCGCGGTCTTGCCGGTGCCGGTCTGGGCGATGCCGATCACGTCGCTGCCAGCAAGGATCTTTGGGATAGCGGCGCTTTGGATGGGTGTGGGCTCGGTATAGCCGGCGTCTTTGAGGGCGGAAAGCAGGCGTGATTCGAGACCGAGAGCAGCAAAAGGCATGGTGAAATCTAGTAAGTGGGATGCAAAATTCAGGAAACGCGGACGAGCGCAGTGGAAGCGGAGCGCATACGCCGCCGCGCCAGGTTGACGCGATCCGGAGGGCGCGGACTATCGCCCGAAAGCGCGGAATAGCAAACGGGATCTCGAAAGGCCGAGGACCAAACGGCCTCGAAGTCGCGTGCACGGCGCCCGCGAAAACAGGCTTAGAGGGCGTCTAAACCGTCCCCAGGCAGGTGCTCCGCAAACTCCGCCAGCACACGGCCCTGTTCGAATTGCTCGACCCACGCGCGACCAGCCCGGCCCCATGCCTCGAGTTGCTGGGGTTCTCCCGCCAGGCGCTCCAGCGCAGCGGCGAGTTCCTCCGGCCGGTCCGGCAGGACATTGCAACCGCAGCCTCCTTCGGCCAGGGCGATCGCCACTTCACTGTCCGCGTCGGCAACGCTCAGGACCGGGCGGCCGTGGGCGAGCGGATTCAGGAGTTTGCTCGGAAAAAAGGCCTGCCCGCTGCCGGCGAGTTGCGTGATAATCGCCAGGTCGCAGTCGCGGAGCATTTCGCGGTATTCCGGCTGCGGCTGGAGCGGCAGCATGCGCACGTTGCCCAAGCCGGCGGCCTCGCTTTCGATCAGCTTCCGCTGGGCGCCGTCCCCGCAAATCACGATGCAAATCCGGTCGTTGCGCAGCAAGCGGGCGGCCTGCACCAGCACTTGTAATCTTTGCTTCACGCCGATGTTTCCGCTGTAGACCACGAGGAAATTGTCGGGGGCGAAACTCTGCCGGTGGCGAAAGGCGCCGGGCGGCGGCGGCGGCTCCAGGCGAATGCCGTTGGGAAAATAGAGTTGTCTGGCCGCGGGCACGCCCTTGGCCGAGAAGGCCGCGAGCATGCCGCGGCTGATCCCGGAAACTCGCCAGGCGTGCCGGTAGGCGAACGCTTCAACGGCATAAATGGCACGCGTGAACAGGCTCTCTTTGAGGAGGCCTACACCGAGCGCGGCATCCGGCTGCAAATCCTGAACGTGGAAAAGGTAGCGCGTGCGCCGCAGCCGGGAGACCAGCCAGGCCGCGGGACCCAGGAGCAGCGGCGGTGAAACGGCGATGATCAGATCCGGGCGGGGCCGCGTCAGCACGCGCGGAAATGAAGTCAGGATGAAGGTGCTTTCGTGAATGATGCGCTTCCACCACCGCACCCGCGCGGGAACATAGTGCCAGCAGCGGTGCACGAGCACACCCTGGCGGACTTCACGGCGCCAGATCGCGCCGCGATCCTCGGGGCGCTTTTGCCAGGCGGGATAGTACGGAAACGTCGTTACCATTTCCACCTCGTGCCCGGCGGCGCGCAGGTATTCGCAGAGCGCGGTATTGCACGGTCCGATGCCGGCCGTTTCGGGCGCGTAGTTAATGCCCCAGACGAGGATCTTCATTTCGCCGCAGGCGCAACTCGTAGGTCTTGGCCACGCTCAAGAATTCGTAAACAGCGTGCAAACGCGCAAAATAGTAACCGGCGCGCCCATCGAGAAACCCGCGCTGCCACACATACACGAAAAGAAAGCGCAAGAGCGGCCGGCAGGGCATTCGGCGGGACCACCGCTTCAGGCGCTGGCGCCAGCCGAAGTCGTAACCCGGCGGGTTCCGCTCGTCGCTCAGCGTCACCTGCGCCTCCCAATTCGAATACACGTTGTGCCGCTCGACGAAGCACTCGATCGTCGGAAACGCGTAGTGCGCCATTTCCGAGCGGAGCCGCCGGATTTTTCCATCCACGATCATCGGCTCGTGGATCTCGTGATCCGCCCCGGCCGTGGCCGCGTCCGTCAATTGCGCGTAGCGCGCTTTGCCATGCTTGAAAAAGCGCAGGACCCAGTTTGGCCGGTAGGCGTGGTTCAGCCATTGGCCAAGGAACCAAAAGCGGCGGTCGATCTGGTAGGCGTCGCCATCACCCGAACCGGTGGCGATCGCCCGCAATTCGTCCGCGGCTTCCGGTGGCAGCGCCTCATCGGCGTCAATGAGGAAAACCCACTCGTGCTTGAAGGCGAGATTCTCCAGCGCCCAATTCCGCTTCTTCGGCCATTGACCATGGTATTGGAATTGGACCACCCTGGCGCCCGCGGCTTCGGCAATCGCCACCGTCGCGTCCGTGCTTTGGGAGTCGACCACCCACACATCATCGGCCCAGGCGATGCTGGCGAGGCAACGCGGGAGATTGGCCGCTTCATTTTTGACCGGGATGAGAAAACTGACCGGCACGCTCGTCATGGGGCGGCCCCGGTTTCACGCACCACTCGCGCGGGATTGCCCGCCGCGGTGCAACCATCCGGAATGTCATGCGTCACCACACTCCCCGCGCCCGCCACCGCACCGGCCCCGAGCGTGACTCCAGGCAGGACGATGGCGCGCGCGGCGACCCAGGCACGGTCCCCCAGCCGGATGGGCGCGCTGATCGTTGGGAAGTCGGCGCGGCGATGATCGTGCGAGGCGGTGCAGAGATAGGCCCCTTGGGACACCACCGCACGCACGCCCAGCGTCACCGGGGCGACATTGTAGATCTCGGCGCCGTCTGCCACGCAGGCCTCGTCGGCCAGCGTCAACTGCCATGGCGCCCAGACGATCGCGCCTGGATAAACGTGGCAGCGAGCCCCGACGCGCGCCCCCCAGGCGCGGAGAACCAGGGCACGCCATGCGTGCAACGGACGCGGCGTCCAGCGGCAAAGGAACAGCCAGGTCAAATTCCAGGCCGCGCGGGCGAGACGATGCTGGAGGGAAAAACTTGAGTCCATCAGGTCAGCGCGAGCAGGTTCTCCGCCGTTCGCCGGATGTCAAACCGCGCGGCAAAACAGCGTTGTGCCGCCAGGCGCATCGCGGCGGGGTCGGCCGCCAGCCACCGTTCCAGCAGCCGGACCGTTCCGTCCAAATCATCCGGCTCCGCGAAGCCAGCGCCATCCTCGACAATCTCGCGCCAGGTATTCACGCGCTGGGAAAGCAACACCGGCACGCCACTGGCCAGGGCCTCGGCCACGGCCACGCCAAAGTTTTCCTGGTGCGACGGCAGCACAAAAACCTCCGCGGCGGCGAGCGCGGCCCATTTTTCATCGCCATAGAGAGGACCTGTGAAGGTGACGCGAAGGTCCTTCGCCCGCTCGCGCAAGTCGGCGGCAAGGCGGGAATTCGCGCACGGTCCGGCGAAAACCAGATGCAGCGGCGGCGCGACGCGGCGAAAGGCTTCGATGAGCAGATCGCAGCCCTTCTTCTCGTGCAGCCGCCCGAGGAACAGGAGCAGCCGTTCTCCCCGCAATTCCGGAACGCGCGCCAGGAAAATGGCCCGCAACTCATCGGCCGATCGCGGTGGCAGCGTCGTCCCCAACGGGATGACTGGTTCATGCCGGGCCAGCCACGGTTGGAAAGTTCCCCGGCCACGGCTGCGCTCTTCCTCGGCGGTAAACACCACGCCGGCGGCATCGCGAATCACGCGATTTTCCAGCAACTTCCAGTAGCAAGCTTTCCGGGCGTGCGGCCACGGAAACGCCTCGCGGAACCAGCGATCGAGCATGCCGTGAGGAAAAATATGGTAACCCAATTCCGTCCCGCGCAATGCCCAGCGAGTTCCCGCTCCCTGCCACTGCCAAAGCCCATGCACAAAGACGGCCGCAAACCGATCGGCCTGCGAGCGCAACCATGGTGGAAAACCGGGCGACCAGCCGTAGCGACCGTACCCGCCAAAGGCGTGCACCGAAGCCGGCCAATCCGCCAGCCACGGCGCTTGCGGCGCATCGAATGTGGCCACCTCGGAGGTGACCCCGATGGCGGCGTGGGCGACGCAAAGCTGGCGCACGATTTCCGACGGGCCGCCTTGCGCCGGATCGAGAGAGCGCAGCACGTGAAGCAGGACGCGATTCATGCGCCCACCACCTCCTGGTAGATCGCCACGTATTCGCGGATCATCCGGTCCGTGGAAAAGCGCGCGGCATTTTCCAGCCCGGACCGAACCAAGGCCAAACGCCGCATTTCATCCTGGGCCAGCATTTCTTCGATCGCCGCGGCGCCGGCGGCGATGTTCGTCGGATCGGTGAGATACGTCGCCGCCTTCCCACCGACCTCGCGCATGGGATCCTTGCCCGTGGTGAGAACGCGGCAGCCGCAGGCCTGCGCTTCGATAATCGGCCAGCCAAAACCCTCCTCCAACGAAGGGAATAGCAAAAGTTCCGCGCCACTGTAGAGCGCCGCGAGCGCAGCACTTTCGACGTTGCTCCGGGTCTCGATCCCGGGCGCCGACAAGGGCGGGCCGACGAGCAGCAACCGCGGTGTCCGCGGGCCCATCCGCGCCCGCAGGGCGCCATGCATGGCCACCACACCCGGGCGGTTTTTGTACCATTGCGCTCCGCCGACATGCAGGATGTATGGCTCCTCCGGAAGGCCCCATCGCTGCAGGACCGCGGCCTCGAAGCGCTCACCGCGGCGGCGCGACTCGGCGGCCTCGGTGACTGCGGCCACGGGCGCGTAGGAAAAATTCTGTCCCATGTAGGTCACGCTGGCCACTTCGGCCCGGTGAGCGGTGAGCCGCAGGACATCCCTGCGCGTCGCCTCGGAAATGCACGTCAGCCGGCGCGCCCGGCGCAAGCCACGGAGAATCCAACTCTGCAAAATCCGGCCTGACCATCGCACCGGATTTTGCGGAAACTCCCCGAGCGCCGACCGGACGGCCAGCAGGTCGTTGCAGGTCACCAGGTGGGGTCGCGCCGCGATGTCTTTCACATAGATCGCATTGGAGTGATCGCAGATGTGAACGAGATCAGCCGCCGCCGCGAGGCGGCGCAGGCGTGGCGGGAAGAGAAGAAACTTGTCGAGATACCCCAGCACTTTGCCCACGCCCGTGGCCCCAGCCTTGAGCCGGCCGAAAAACGGCTCGGGGCGCGCCACTTCCACCTCCAGGCACGCGCTCCGCAGACCGTCCGCCAGCGCCGCCGCGAAGCGCAACATGCTCTCCTGCCGGTCGTTTTCGTAATTGGAAACAAGCAGCACTTTCATCGCACGCCGTCCTTTTCCCCGGCGCCGTGCAGTCCCTCCGCATACCGCGACCGGCCGCGGACGCTGGGATTCGCAGGCGCGGGCGACGATGGCACAGCGGGCGGTGCGGCGTCATCCGGACGCGCCGCCGCGAATGCCAACCCGGCGGCAAAGACCGCAAAGCCGAGCGTGGTCGGCTGGCCAAATTGCCCGGTGGCCAGATCCAGCCCACCAGCGCCGACGAGCAAGAGCGGCAAAATCTGCCCGGCTCGGTAGGCCAGCAGCGCCTTGCCAGCCACCGAGAAGAGCATGGCAACCCGCAACAGCAGGTAGCACCCACCAAGTGCCACCCCGCTTTCGAAAAGGACACGCTGCCATTCACCTTCCCCCAACACGAACTGCCGGCGTCCACTCAGCAGGTTTGCCCCGACATTCGTGCCCACTCCCAGGCCAAGTCCCAAGGCCGGAGCCGCGGTCAGAGCGTCGCCGGCTGCGACGAAGTCCTGTCCAAACCGGTACAAAATACCTTCGCGCACCCCGCCACCACCTTCGAAGCGCTGCCGGTGCACTTCCATGCCTTCGTGATAGAGGTTGGTCCACAAGGCCAGGCCGCCAACGACCAGCGCCGTCAACACCACCAACTGAAAAGCCGCGCGGATCTGCGCGGGCCGCCGCACTCCGACAACGATCCCGAGGCTGCAAACGATCGCCACGGAAAGCACCGCCGTCCGGCTGCCGGAAATAATCAGGGTGAGAGCCAGCGCCGGGACCCCGCCAAACGTGAGCCAGCGCGGATAACCGCGCGGCCCGAGCAAGTCGTAGAGCAGATAAGAGGTGCACAGCGCCAGATAGGTCGCCAGGCCCGTCGCGAAGGAAAACGTCCCCGAAGCACGCACCTTGCCGGCCGCAGCGAAGAGCTGGCCACCCACCTCACCACCCGCCCCGACATTCCAGGGAGAATTGGGTCCGGCCTGAAATTGTTTCACCGCCAGCAGCGCCATGGGCGCCGCCAGCGCCAGCAGGGCGTAGCCGAGTCGCCGGATGTCTTCGTGCCGCAATATCCGTGGCATGACAAAAATGAGCGGCAGATGCAAAAAATCCGCGCGCAAGCCATAAAGCGTGACCGCGATGTTCCCGATGCCGGCGAACGACGCGAGGAAGCAGAGGACCGCGAGCACGAGTGTCCACAGGGTAAATCCCGACGTGGGAAAGACCCGATCACGCACGGCAACGGCGTAGATCGCGATGACCACGGGATCGCGCACGATCAGGAGCGCGTTGGAAAGGTTCGGCACGAGCCATTTGCGCAAGGCGCCCTCAAAGATCAGCAGCCAGAAATAGATCCAGATGAGCCGGCGCAGCGTGCGGTGGGAATCATTCATGCGCGAGAGGACAAATGGAGTCGATCGCTTCGATAATGCGCCGCGTGTACTCGTTCCAGGACCGCGCCGCGGCCATGCGCCGCGCCGCTTCGCGCATGGCCGGCAGGTGGCCGCGACGATCGGCAAACCAGGCGATGCGATCCGCCAGCGCGGCCGGATCGCGGATGGGCACGATCCAACCCGTCACCCCGGGCTCGATCAGATCTTCGCCGCCGGCATTCGCCGTAACGAGCAACGGCAGCCCGCGGCTGAGCGCCTCCTGCTGCACGAGGGCGCGGCCCTCGACGACGCTCGGCAAAACGAGGACATCGCAGGAGTCCATCAAGGCCAGCACCTGGCGATGCGGACGCGGTGATTCGTGAGTGAAATAGGGCCATGCAGCGCGGTAGAATGACAGGGGCGCCAGTGGCGTGCCGAGTACGGATAATTCGATCTCGCGTCGGGCCAGCAAGCGCATGGCGTCAAAGAGATCGGCCAGTCCCTTGCGCTGCGTCATCGTGCCGGCAAACAGGAGCCGCAGCGGTCCGTTTTCCTCGCGCTCCGCCGGCCGGGTCGGGACCGGCGGCGAGCCGAATTCCGCCACGAGACTGCGCGTGCCTGGAGGCAAACTGGCCTGGACGAACCGGCTGGGACAAATCACCACATCGGCGAGAGCCAACTCCCGTGACTTGCGCTCAAGCTTCTCCGCGGGATCGTCGGGCGCTTGCAGCGAAAAGGCCCACTCCGGCCGCCGTTCGGCTTCCTCCCGCAAGAGCCGCTGCGTCGTTTTCCAATAGGCGATGGGTAGCTCATAAAAGCGCGGCAGGCCTCTTTCCTGGGCCGCTTGAAACGTTGCGAAAGCGCCGTCCTCATAACCATAAACACCGCTCGCGCTGCCCAGGCTCCGCGCCACCGCGGCATCGAGCGCGCGATAGACGGCGTCGATTCCCAATGGACCGCGCAGGTCGCGCCGGCCGAGGCGTTGTGCGGCGAGACGGGCCAATTCGCGCCACGGATGGAGCCGTAATCGTTGACGCGGGACCGCGACCGATCGGCGTCCAAAGGCGATGGTGGTATGAAAAGCGGCCAGGCGCCCCGAGCGCTCCAAGGCCTCCGCCAGGGCGCGATTGAACGCGTTGACCGTCGGATGACTGAGGAGGATCATCGTCCGACCGCCTCCTCGATGACCCGCAGGTATTGTTGCGCGACAGTTCGCGCGGTGTGGCCGGCCAGATGCGACGGCGCCGCCTGGCGATAGCGATCCAGAGCCGCATCGCCGACGAGCAGTTTCTCGATCGACGAGGCTGCGTCGACGACGTCCCCATGTTGAAACGTGACACCGGCGTCGCCCACCGCATCCGGTAGACCACCACAGTTCGCCACCAAGGGCACGCAACCACACGCGATTCCTTCCAAGGCCACGAGGCCAAAGGGTTCCTGCCACCGCGACGGCACGACGATCAACCGGTGCCGATTGAGCAATGCGGCAAGATCGGAGCCCGTCTTCGTTCCCGCAAAAGTGACCTGCGCCTCGAGGCTCAAGCGGATGCACAATTCGCGCAGCGCAGGCTCTTCCGGACCGGAGCCAACCACCGTCAGCAGAGGAGCGATCCCTCGCGCATGCAACCGCGCCAGCGCCTGCACGAGCAAATCGAGGCCTTTGTCATGCACCAGGCGCCCGACGAAGATGAGGTCCCGGTCGCGCACCGCCCCGGGTTCCTGGCGAAAAAGATCTTCACGATACGGATTTCCAATGACCACGGCGGGGGCCGCGATCTCTGCCCGGAGCGCTTCACTCACCGCGATGTTTCGAGCCCAGCGGAGGACGAAATGTTTCAACCGATCGCGCCGGCCGATGGCGCCGTCCACGCGGGCGATCCAGGTGTGATGCGCGACCACCCATGGTCGCCGGCGCAGCAGCAGCGGCCAGGCGGTGCGCAGCGAGATATTGTTGTGGAAAAAGACATCGCACCACTCCACCAATCCCAACAACGCGACCGCTCCGGGCCGGCGGTAAACGGCAAACGGAAAACTGGTCCCGTCGTCGGCGCCGGTCTGCGTGATGACTTTCACTTCATGACCCGCCCGGGCGAACTCGCGCGCCAGAATCTCACTCACGACCTCGATGCCGCCGACGCTGGGATGGAAGAAATGAGAGGAGAGCAGAATCTTCATGCAACGCTTCCGGCTTTCATCGAATGCTGGCCGCGTCCCACTCGGCGAGGAATTGGTCGGCCACCGCGGTCTTCCGCAACTTCGGCGGCTGCCGTCGTGCCGCCTGAAGCTGCTCTGGCAGGTTTTCGGTCATCTTGATCAGCAATGGAGAATCCGCCGGTTCATCGACGAGGCCAGGGTACCGGACGTCATCGCGATTGACGATCACCGGCAAACCGCAATCGAGCATCGCCGCAACACTCGCGCTCTTGCCAATGAGCGCCCAGGGCGTGGTCGCCACACCAAAATCCGCCGTCGCAAAAAAATCCGCGAGATCCCGCGGAGGGAGGCGCCCCAGGCGCTGGAACTCGAATTCCCGCCCCCACGTCTCTTCCAACTGCCGCCAAAGCGTTTCACCCGAGCCGACATTCCCCGCGTGGCGGATCGCCACCGGCCGGCCGAGGGCACGGAGTTGCCCAAAGAAGGGCTCCGCGGGCCAGACGGGATGCAGGGTGCCGAAAAAGGCGAAGGTCAGGGAAGCGTCCGCTCGCGTCGTTGCGATCTCGGGCAACGGAAGGGAACCAAACAGCGGCAGCCGCCGGGCCATGATTCCCCGCCGGGCGAGCAAATGCACATACGCGGGATTGCTCGTGTGGATCACACGAGGCTGGAGGCCCTGAAGCAAGGCGAGCATCCCTCGGCGTTGCATCCAGCCGATGGCACGATGCTTCCAGGCTGCTCCACATTCCTCGCCAAGCCACAATTCGTGCAGAAAGACGTGCGTGGGGAATCCGGAGAGCAGGGCCGGCAAGTACCGGGCCGCCTCACCCACCAGTCCACGCGGATGAAATCCAAAGGCCACGAACTGAAGGCTCACCCACTCGGGCGAAAACTCTTCAAGCCACCGGCGCGCCAGGTTTCCGCGCTCTTCCCACGACAGCGCCTGCGGCAGCCGCAGCAGGCCCGGCGCCTGCAGCACCGCCTGTGCGTGGCGATCATGAAGCGCGAGCCGCGTGACGTCGTGGCCGCGGCTGGTACATTCCGCGGCCAGCAACGTCGTGTAATCCCCCACCCCGTCACACTCGGGTTCGAGACAACTCGTGACGAAGGCGATTCTCATGGGGCAGCAAACAGCCCCGCGAGGATGGGCCACGCTTCCTCGGGCGTCCAGACATCGGGATGGCCCGCATCCCGCCCCAACACGCGAGTTTCCGGATAGGCCCATTGGGCCGCATGCTGCGCCGCGTCGCGAAAGTAGCTTCCCAACAGGACCACGCACGGTTTGCGAAACGCCGCCGCCGCGTGCATCGCCATGCTCGAATTGCACACCACCGCTCGCGCCCCGGCAATGATTTCAAAGGCCTCGCGCAGCGAAGATCCCGCGGTGCAATCCTGCACGTGCGCGCGCCCCCTGGCCAGTTCGGCACCGGCCGCACGATCGCTTTTTCCACCGATCACGATGACCGGCCGTGGCGCGAGACGGTCGAGCAATGCGGCAAAATTGGCGACGCCCCAACACTTCTCCGGAAAGCCGCCACCCGGCGCCACGACAACGGCGCCGTGCGGCACGGGGTCGGTCGGGAGATAAATCTGCGGACGATTCTCCGGCAAGTCCGTGGCCCCGAGGAGTTCGGCGAAATGCAGGGCCGCGCGGCCGACGTGTTCGTTCTCCTGGTACTCCACGCACTGTTGGGCGGCGGATTGACCACCGGCATAGCCGCGCACACCCATCCGCCAGGGGATGCGCGCCCGCATGAGCAGCAGCGCACCCTGCGGGCTGCCGAGCACATCGATGCCAATATCGCAATGTCGCCGCGCGAGCTTTTTTACCTCGTCTGACATGGCAATGTAGCGCAACGCTGCACCCAGGCCTTGCGGCCGCACCCGTCCATTGTGCCACGGGGCATTGACCGGAAGCACTTCGTCGACATGCGGATTATCGCGCAGGACATCGAGATTCCACGAGCCGATGCCGGCGACGATTTTGGCGTCGGGAAACCTCTCGCGCAACGCCGCAAACAAAGGCGTGATTGCCAGCAGATCGCCGATGTCGTTGTTGCGCAGGACAAAAACCGAGCGCGGCTGATCCGGGCGCCCGCTGCCCCGTGGCGCGAACCGGCTGGCCTGCGCGCAGGCCGCTTCGATGGCTTTACGCTTCCAGGACATCGGGTAAATACTACTTCAGCCCGTGCGCAACGCGCCACAGTGGGCTCCGATGTGCCGCGAAGCCGTGGCGATCGGCCCAAAATGAAAGCGGAATCGCGAGGTCTTCCCGACAAGTGTAATACGCCCACGCGCGCTCGTACGGCGTGAGCTTGCCGCGCCACCGGCGCCACGCGGCTGCGAGGCCGTGGCGCTCGACCAGGCGTGGCATGACCCCATTCCGCTTTTCCATCAACCACGGCCGGCGAAGGCACGCGCCGTGGATGATGTATTTGAGCTGGTCCGCGGGGCGCAGCCCGGACTGGAGGGTCCAGGGAAATGGCCGGTCCCAGAAAATCCTGGTGAAGGCTCCGATCTCCAGCTGGCGTGGTGAAATGGAAAACACCGATCTGCCGCTCTGGCGCAGCAACACGTTGAGAACATCCTGCTCGGGGAAAAACCAGTCAGGGGGTTCGCCGTTGGCGACGAGGCCATCGAGATGGCGGGCCGAGAGCGCAGCCCAATGGCGGGCGGAGAGCGCAGCCCATGCGCTAATCAGGTCCGCATCCCTCGGCAGAATAAAACCCAAAAGGCCGCAATTCACGTAGGGCAAGGGGTGCAAAGCCGTTGGCAGATCGAGTTGCCGGCATTGCCGCCAAAGCAACACATCTTGCGGGTCATATTTGGGCTCGGGCTCCGTGCTGACAATGATCCCCTCGTCGAGCGCGGCCAGGAGAATCCCGGCCGGCCGTTCGATAACGATGTCCGCATCGAGCAGGAGATAACGGCCCGGATCAAGTCCCGTGAGCGCGTTGAGGCGGTGGACGTATTCGGGATGGGTGCCCGGAAACCCAGCGTGCGCCCGCATCCTCAACTGCGGGTGCTCCGGAAAGGGCTGCGGATCGAGTCCGCCACGAACGAGCACCTCGACCCGGCCACGGAAGCCGTTTTCCAATGCGCTGTTCGCCACGGCGAAAAACCCGGGCAGATACGCGAAATCCGCCGGTACCAGAATCGTCAGATCTTCACCCCAGGCATTCAAGATTGCGCGGCGCCGGTCATGGCGCGGTTGACGGCGGGGAGACTTGAGAGTTGGTCATGTCGAGCGTGTGGTAGGAGCGAGACTCGCGCTGGAGAAGGCCCAGCGCTCATGAGCCAATTCGAGCACCCGTGCAAGCTTGAATGAAAGAACCGGCGAACGAGCGAGATATCCCGCCAGGTAACGAGCGGCGAGCAACCGATTGGGGCGAAAATGCAGATTGAAGCAAAGGCTCGCGAAGAGGACGCTTGCCTGATCCCGGCTGGCCAGTTCCGCCAGGACAACGTGGTGTTCGATCCACACCTCACGCATGCAGCGGCAGCGGAATCCACGCCGCTTGAGCAACGCTCCGAATTCGAGGTAGCTCGACCCGAACCCGAATTCCTCGACCATGCGCAGCCCTTGATCGAAGACGGAGCGAGGATAAATTGTCGAACCGTCGGAGATTGCCCAGTTGTCGTCGAGATCATGCACCGGGCCGCCGACTCCGGAAGCATGCAACTGCGGCGGAGTGTCCGCCTTCTGCGAGAAGCTCCCGCCGACAAACGAGATTTCGCCCATCGTCCAGACCGAAACCGGATCTCCCTGCACAAATTCAAGGCAACGCGCCAGATGGCCGGGCGAAAACGTGTGATCGTCGTCCATGCTACGAATGTGCGTGCCGGTGCAGGCCAGCGCGGCGGCGTTGCGATTTGCATACAGGCCGCGCCGCGGCCCGATGACGTGGCGCGCGCCGAATTCCGCGGCGAGGGCGGCAGCTTGGGTGGGGTCGTCGCTGTCGTCGGAGACGATGATCTCATGCGGCTGCACTTCCTGCGCACGCAGGCTCGCCAGGCTACGGCGCAGGCTGTCGGGGCGGTTGCGCGTGACCAGCGCAATACTGAGGCGAATTCCGTCGCTCATGAGGTAAGAGCGAGCCATAGCTCGCGCGGCCGGCTCAGGGCGCACCACACCGGATAGCGGCGTTGCGCGAGCGGCGGCGTATCCGCCGTATTCACGCCGGGCTCCGTGGTAAAGGCGGTGCGATAGCCGGAGTTCGCGACTTCCTCGACGAGGCGCGCATTCCATTCGCCCCACGGATAAGCGAATTGCTCGATTACGACGCCGAAACGATCTTCGAGCAGACGTTTGCTCGCGGCGATCTCCTCGCGCGCACGGGCCGGATCAAGCCGGGTAAGGCGGGCATGCGTGAGCGTGTGCGAACCGATGGCATGGCCGGCGGCGATCCACTCACGGACTTGCCCATCGTCCATCAGCGGCGCACCCGTCGCATCCCAATCGTTCACCCCGCCGATGCGCCCGGCGACCAGGAACTGCACGGCGCGAAAACCGTGGAGACGCAGCGGTTCGAGCGCGGCGAGCGAGCTCCCGTCGCCATCGTCGAAAGTGATCACCGCGGCAATTCCGGCGGCGCGAAGTTCCGCGAGCTGCCGGGCAAAAACGCCGGGTGGCAGCGTTAGACCGCGCCGCTTGGAAAAAAGAGGCGCGCCACCGAGCCGGTGGTAGAGCAGCGCCGGAGTGCCCGCGGCGAAAGCCGCGGCAAAGGGCGCCAGTTCGCAGTAGTGGCCGGGCGTGGTCATCGCAGGCGATAGCGGCGTTCCCAGTAGAGGATCCACGGCAGCACCACGGGAAAAGTCAGCCAGCGCCACGCCACCGCAAACCGTTGCCGGCGTGGCCACCGGGCATCCGGCCGTGTGACCAACTGGACGGTCAACCGAAGCAGCAGGACCAGTTCGTCGAAAGCGGCCGCCGGCAAGGAGCGCACCTGGCCGGTCTTGATGCGGTAGAGACTCATCCAGCGGATCATCCACGTGCGCCGCCATAACCCGCGCCAGCCAATGGCTCGAGCTGGGTGATGCACCAAGGCGTCGGCGGCAAAACGCACGCGCCATCCCCCGCGCGCGACACGCCAGGCGAACTCCATGTCTTCGCCACCCGCCTCGCGAAAATCTTCATCAAAACCGCCGAGCCGCTCAAACGCCTCGCGTCGCACGGCGAGATTGCAGCTCCACAAGACGCCGCCCCGTTCGTTCTCGACGTGTTCTTCGAAAGGCGAATCACTCGCGCCGGGGGCAAGCGTGCGGCCTTCGACGACGTCCCCATCCTGCGCCGCCGCGGCCAGCGCGCCAAGCCAGCCTGGCTGCGGCTCGCAGTCGTCGTCCGTGAAGGCCAGCCACTCGCCACGCGCCATCCGGGCGGCGTGATTGCGATTTGCGGCTGGGCCGCGCCCCGGAGCCGGCGTCCAGCGGGCGTTCGGGTGGCAGCGCGCCACCAGGTCGCGAGTCGCCGGATCGCCGGCATCGTCGGAGACAATCACGTCAGGCGCCTCGTGCAAAGCCGCAAGGCAGCGCGTCAGCGCCTCGGGACGTCGGAAAGTCGGTACGATCACGGTGAACGAGTTCGCCTTCATCCGCGCAAGAGCCTCCGGTAAAGTGCGGCGTGCTGGCGCCGGATGTGGCTCCAGTCCAGTCGTTGAACGGCAAAGTCGCGGCAGGCGCGGCCCACCACCCGGAGTTCGTCGGGAGATTCAAGCCAGCGCCCAATCTGTGTGAGGAACGTCCCGGCGATCGCGGCATCGCACGTGGGATATACCGAGTCGCCACCGTAGTCCGAAACACCCCCAACCCGGTTCACGACCGGCACCGTCCCGGAAGCGAGCGCTTCGACAAGCGCATTGTTCGCGCTCGACTCGCGCAATGGCATGACCAGCAGCCAGGCCCGCTGGTAAAGGCGCCGAAGCTCATCGTCGGCCACGCTTTCCTGCCAGTGAACCCGCGGATGTCCGGCAAGGGCGGCGAGGCTTGAACCATCGGCCCAACGGCGGGCGACGATCACGTCGACGTCCAGGGTTGGCCATCGGTCGAGCGCCGTCGCCAGGACCTGGCCCGCGGTCTCAAAATCGCGCAGCCACTTCCCCATCATCAGCAGCCGGGGCGCCGGCGCGCGCTGCGATTCGTCGGGATGGAAAAAGTCGCAGTCCACGCCGTGAAGAATGGTGGAAACCGACCCGCCACCGAGACGCGCCGCAAAGAAGGCCCGGTCTCGTTCGCAAAGCGTGATGACGTGGCCAAGTCGACCGAGCGCGGCACTGTCGGGATCGGCCCAAAGCTCCGGCGGAAAATGCACCGTCGCCACCCAGCGAGGTTGTTTTCCGCGCAGCCTGCGCAGCAGCGGCAGATGGTCTTCGATATTGGCAATGTGGCAGAGTGCGCCCGGATGAAGCAGATGCGCGAGGGTCATGCGGAGTTCCGCCGCGCTGGCGGTCTGGTCGCGCGAAGACGCACCGATGGCCAGGGAATAGAGTTTGCCCGTCGCCCGCGCCAACAGACCGGGGGCCGGCACAATGCGCCGGACGTCGATTCCGTCGGTCGTCGCAAACCGGAAGGCCTGCTCGTAATAGCCGGAATGCCCGCCGTAATTGGCATCCTGTTTGGTGAGAGCGAGAAGCGGCACGCGGCTCATTTTGAGGGCCGTCGGGAGATGGGCCGAAACTCACCGGCGGAAATTTCGGGCCGGTGCGCGACGATCAATCCATCGACCGAGTAGCTCTCGTCGAGATTGGCGTCGGCAATGACGCGCCAGCCACGGCGCTCCAACCATCCGCGACACTCCTCATGGAGCGAATTCGAGTGCGTGGAAATGAAGACGAAATCGATGATTTCACGATCGAAGGCGCGCGCCGCGCCATGAAGCATCTCGAGCTCGAAGCCCTGAATGTCGCTGTGGAGGAGATGAAGGTGTTCGATTCCATGTTCTTGCACGAGTTGGTCCACGGAAACCGTGGGAGGTTTGCCCGGCGGCCGCCGCGGGCTTTTCCCCACCCCGGCGTGAATGAAAGTGGCGCGAGCGTCATTGAGCAAAAAATTGAGACGGCCGGCATTGAGGTTCGCCCACGAAGGTTCGACGAGGAAACAGCGCGCGCCGGCGACCGCGCGCGCGAACCATAGTGAGTAGAAGCCCCAGAACGCGCCCAGCTCGAACATCACCGCGCCGGCTGGCATAAGCGGGAGCACTTGCTGAAAGACCTTTTCCTCCTGCGGTTCGTGCACGCCACGGTTGGCCTCCAGCATCTTCATCACGTGTTCGGTGTCATAGGTGCCGTAGGTGCCGTAGGCGATGCGCGTCCCGTTGTGCATCATAATGTCATTGCCCAGGGGCCGACCGGCGTCGGGCAAGCGGACGATGTCCGCATTATCGGGACAGGCGAGGACATCGCGGGTGCGCCGACGCCAGTCACTGGCGATCTCACGCCGGCGCCGTGCTTCATCGATCCTCGTCCGGCGCTCATAGCGCCGGCCGCGCCGCTCGAAAAAGTCGCGAAACCACGGCCCGGCGAGCGGAAGCGCCGGGAGCAGCGATTTGGCGAGAATGCGGAGGCGATTGATCATGAGGCGAGTTCGGCCAGCACGGCGCGCGAGACATGTTCCCAGGTCCAGGCGGAAGAGTGGGCGGCGAGTTGGCGGCGTCCTTCCCACGCCGGGGGCGGACGGTCAAGTGCGCGCTGCATGGCAGCGGCCAGCGCCAGGGCATCACCCGGGGGAACAATCTCGACGGCGTCTCGCACCCCAAGCCGCTCGATTTGCTCGCGGTAGCTGGGCAGGTCCGTACAGATGACCCGCGCGCCCCAACTGATCGCCTCGGCGAGCGGCAAACCGAAACCTTCGAAAAGCGATGGGAGCACGATCGTGTCAGCGCGCAGATAAAGCGTGTCCACAGCGTGATCCGCGGCATAGCCGACGGCGCGCACGTGAGGCGCGAGGGCCGGCGGAATGAACAGGGTGTCGGTGCCATGGCCGCTCAGGGCCAGCGTGAACTTTGCGCCGCGTCCGCGCAATTGCTCCGCCGCGTCGAGCAGCACGGAGTGTCCCTTGTGCAGCGCAACGGTCGCAGGGTAATAGAATGTCCTGGCGTGCTCTCCCGAGGACACTTGCTGCCAGTGTTCGCGGGTGAGGCGAGAGGTGGCGGCGATCGGGATGGAACGAAGCTTCGCGGCCCGTGCGGGCAGCGCCTGGGCGACGTCGTCGGCAACCGCTCTTGAAATCGCGATGGCGCGCCGACTGGCGTCCAGCCAGGCGTCGAGCTGCCGATCGAGCTCCTCGGGCGTGCGGCGGAAATTGCCGGGAAAATGCGCCCAATTCCGATCGAGGACGAAGACCGTGCGCGGGGCGCCAGGCTGGATCGGCAGAGGCTCATCGAGCAACCACGGCACGAGGACGTGATCCACCCGGAGCTTGTTCTCGAGCGCGGCGATGCGCTGCAGGTGTTGTGCTGCGCGAAGCCCATCGGCCCGCGCTCCCGCACGCCGGGCGGCGGACGAAAGCCATCGCCGCCAATGCGTGCGCGGCCACTCGACTGGCTCGAAGCGGACACCGTGGTCCGCGCCCAAGCCGGCCTCGAGAGCGGAGAGGCGATGCGCGGGCGCGGCCCACGTGACTTCCATTCCCAAGCCGACAAGCCCCGGCAACAGGTTCAAGCACAGCCGCTCGGCGCCGCCGGCCACGCACGCAGGATCGGAAACGAGCACCCTCATGAAAGCAGGCGCGCGTAGAGCGCGAGGTGGCGATCGATCATGACGGGCTCGGCAAATTCCCGCTGGACTCGAGCGCGGGCCCCTTCGCCGAGGGTCTGGCGCAACGATCTGTCGCGGCAGGCGCGCGTGAGTTCCGCGCCAAGAGCCTCACCGGTGCACGCCTCGGCGAGGAGCCCGGAGGTTCCGTGCGCGATTTGCTCGGAGACGGACTCGCTGGGGGTGGCAACCACGCAGCAGCCGGCGCTCATGGCCTCAAGGACCACGCACGGGAACGTTTCGGCGAGCGAGGAGAAAAGAAAAACGTCCGCGATCTCGTAGAGTTCCGCGCAGCGGCGGCGGTCGGCGATGAAGTCGAACGCCGAGACACGGAGGTCGGGAGGCATCTCGCGCGCGACCGCGGGAGCGTTCAGCCCGGCGAGAATCACATGCTCGGTTTTGAGCGAGGCCAGCGCCTCACGCATCAGCGGAAAACCTTTCACGGGGTCGCGAAAATCACGGCAAAGCGCGAGCACCACCGTGGCCTGCGGCTCAACGCCGAAGCTCTCCCGCAGCGAGGCGTCGGTCTTGCGCGCCGCGGAGAAAAATGCGCAATCCACTCCATTGGGCAGGACATCGATCTTCCAGTTTCGCCCCGGCGCACTGCACAACGCTTTGTCCCGGAGATGTTGCGCCGGAGAGACGAAGGTAATTGGCGCGGAGCCAAGCAGGGCGGCCTTGCGGGCGATCTGGGCGGCGGTGTTGTCCTCCGTGGGGATGGGCCAGATGCCGAGCTGTGGGCAGGAGCCACAGCCGGTCAGGTAGCGCCGGCAATCGAGCGGTTGTCCGCAGCCACCGGTAAAGAACCATGCGCCGTGGAGCGTCACAACCGTGGGTTTCACGTATGAGAGTTCGCGCAATGCGTCGAGCGGCGCATACGTTTCGTCAAAGCCGTGAACATGGACGAGATCGTAATCGCCAGCGAGCAGGCGCTGGAACGCGCGTCCTGTCCAGGCACGCCGGGGAAAGACCGCCTCGACGAAGCGGGCGAAACGCGAGTGCTCAAGACGACCGAGCGGACGCGGGTAGAGCGGGCGACAGCCGGCCCGGCGCGGTTCGGCGTTGTATTCCGAAAACCAGAGGTCGCACTGATGGCCGTGCGCCAGCAGGCCGTCGCGGAGTTGATGAACGACGGTTTCGATCCCACCGAGGCGGAGATGTTTGTTGACCAGCGCGATCTTCATCGGGCGGCAAGGGCGCGCAGGCGGAGGCGGGCCGAAAGCGGCCATCGCTCGCGCCACGGAGGTGCCAGCGCAGACCCGGCGAGCCGGCGGGCTGCTTCCGCCGGCGCCTGCCAGCAGCCATTGCAAACGGAACTCCAGAAGCGGCTGAGCGTGCGCGCGAACGGCTCCTGATCGAAAAGTTTCGCGCGAAGATTGGCGTCGCGCAGCCGCAGCAACCACGATTCGGCGCGTTCCAGACTTGCCGCGGCCGGGGCAAAGGTTCCATCGGCGATCGAAAGATGAAAGGCGACGTCGTCCGCACGGGGATCGAGCCCGAGCCGGGCCATGGTTTCCGCGACAATCCGCTCGCGGGCGACCTTCATGCGTTCACCCTGGCGCGAACTGACCGCCGCAGCATGCACCCGGTAACGGACGAGCGGCTCCGCGTGATAATGAACCGCCAACCCGGGCAGGCACCGCAGCCAGGCGTCGTAGTCCTCCGCGGGTTCGTAGCCGCTGCGAAAACCCACGAATCCTTCGCGCGCCATCAGCACGGTTGAGGCGACGATGACATTCGAAAAAAGCAGTGTCGATGCGATTTGATCCACCCCCCGGTGGAAACCACTCCGGCCACCGACCGCGCCGGATGGACCAATCAACATCGTCGCGGAACAAGCGAGAACCGGGCCGGGGCCGCGTTCGATGGCGGCAAGTTGCGTCGCGAGACGGACGGGCACGGCCACGTCGTCCGCATCGAGAAATGCCAGGTAGCGGCCGCGCGCGAGGGCGATCGCGGCATTGCGCGCCTGAGCCGTCCCGGCATGGCCAGGCATGGCTTCGACGCGCAATCTCGGATCACTGGCCGCGAGTTCGCGGGCGATCGACACGCTGTCATCCGTGGAGCCATCATCGATCGCGATGAGTTCCAGTTCGCGCATCGTCTGCGCCAGCACGCTCGCGATGGCCTCGCGCAAGTAGGCCGCGGCGTTGTAGATCGGCATAATCACCGAGACCCGTGGACGGTTCATGCGACACCCATTGCGCGGAAGGCCGCCGTGAAGCGATTTTCCCAAGTGTGCTCGCGGAGCGCCCGGGCGTGTCCCGCCGCGGCGATGCGGCGGCGCTCTCCGTCGTGCGTGAGATAATGCCGGCACTTGTCGCGCAACTCTTCGCGCGTCCGCCACGTCTCTATTTCCACGCCCGGCGTAAAGAAATCGGCGAGTTCATCGCTATGCTCCGCGAGATAAAAGCCGCCGCTCATCGGGACCTCAAAATCGCGCAAACGGACCTGGGTGACGCGCCGGCTGGGACGCGTCTCGTCAACGGCGGCAAAGCCGAGATTGATGCGGACGCGGCTGTAAAGCTCGATGAGCGCCGCATCGTCAAGAATGCCGCCCACCGTCCCAGGCGGGAGGCCCTCCGGCCTGGCCAGCCAGCGCCGCAAAGGATTTTGGGACCGCGGGATGACATGATATTCCCAGCGCGCGCCCCACACTCGAACATCGAGACCCTGCGCACGCAGCCAGAGCACGATCTCGGGACGGTCTCCATAGGATTGGCCGCAAAAGGCGACATCAAATTCAACGGGCACGTCCCGCGGCTTGTAAACATGCGGATTGGCGGCTTCCTGGCAGTAAATCGGGCGGGCGCCCAGGGCGCGATAGTCATCGAGTCGAAAACGCTCCGGCACGAGGCACCAGTCGTAATGCGGCGCGATCTTCCTGACGAGTTGCAATTGATAGCTCGCGTTGCAGAACCAATTCACGGTCACGATGCCCAGTTTCCGGATGGCGTCGATGACCGCGGGTTCCACACACGCGTCGTAGAAATAGCTGAAGAATACCCGAATTCCACCGGCGGCATGAGCGGCGTGGATTTGCGCCAGCAAAGCGGCGCTGAGCCGTGGACGATTCTCCGCAATAAATGCGGCCGACTCCGGGCGCGAAGGATCGAGGTGCCAAAATGTCTCCCCCATATCGTAGTGAAATTCGATGACCTCGTGCCCCATCGAAACCAGCGAATCGTGAAGGTTCGCCCGCCAGAGCTGCGAGGCAAAATCCGGATTCGGGCTCGAATCAGCAGCGTAAAAGATGCGCATCAGTGACGAAGATAGCTGCGACCGAAGCGGATCGCCGGAGCTTCCACCCAGCGGTACAACGCGAGCGAGAAGACGAGGACCAGGGGGCCGCCGATGACCCCCAGCGCGGTCAGCATCTGGGGAGCCGTGATCGATGGCAGGAATCGCAAAACCAGCGGCTGCAATGCGCAAAGCACGAGCATATGCCCGAGATACGTGCTGTACGAAACCCGCCCGAGCGCTTGCAACGGAGCCGAATTCAAGAACCGCTTGAGCACTCCGCGCGACGCCAGGGCGCTCGCGAGGACTACGGCCCACAGAGCGAGCGGGATGGAGAGCGTGGCAAAAAGCACCAACACTCCGAATCCATAAAGCGCCGGCGCGGCGCGCTCGCCCGACAAATGCCACGCCTGCCAGGCTTCGTGGGAAACAATGCCAAGGCCAAAGAGCAGCAACTTCTGCGGGAGAAATGCCTCCATCGGAAACCAGGAATTCCAGGGAGGCGTGTAACGGACCAGCCAGCCCAGGCCCGCGAGACCCGCAAAGATCAGCCATGCCGGGCTGCCGCCTCGCTTCAGCGCGAAAAAGAGCGGCGGCGCTACGAGATAGAATTGCCACTCCAGCGAGATACTCCATGCCTGACCGAGAAAGGCCACCGCCGAACGGGGCAATACGGTTTCGGGAACGGCGCCGTGCAACATGGGAAGGTGCGCCAGCACGTGGCCGGTGAAGTACCTCTCCTCAAAATCCCAGTTCTGCCGCAGCACTTCGAAATGCTCGGTGGTGCCCGGCTGCACGATCAACGGTCCATGGGCGACGATCATCGCGATGCACGGGCGTACCGCGAGGGCGCCGAGAAGACAGACGATATAAGCGGGCCACAGCCGCAGGAAACGCCGGGCGATGAAGACCCCATAGGGCTCCGGAGCGTCGTGCCAGAGCTTGTGAATGACAAAGCCGCTGAGCAGAATGAAGACATCGACCGCATAATCGCCGTGGATGAGGATGCGCAGTCCCCGCCCCAAACCAGCCTCGGTGTAGCCCACCTGCTGCAAGGCGTGACAAACAACCACCCACCAACTCAGCAGGCCGCGCAATCCCTCGAACTCATGGATGCGGGTTACCGGACGCGCGGTCATCGGAGCAGGCGGCGTTTGGCGCGGCGGAGCAGCTCGCGGAGCAGTTCACGGCCCGGCGTGGGCGGCGGCTTGAGCGGGTTCGCGGGGAAGACGAAGCTTTTGTCGGCGGGACACAGCTCAGAGAGATCCTGCGTTTCGCGTGTCACCATCGAGCCGCTCCATTCAAATCCCTCAAACATTTGCGGCTGGAGCGAGACGACGAGTTCGTCGTAGCCGGCGCAGAGCGAGTTGTAAAAAAACGTCTGTACGGGCAGAAACTCCTGGAATGGGAGGCGCTCTTTCCGCATCCAACGCAATTCGCCGGCGGCAAAGCGCAGCAGGTTGCGATGCACGCGAAAGTGGTAGAGATATTCGTAGAAGACGGTGGGGAATTCCAGATAACCGCGCGGCGCGACGCGCGCGAGTTCACCAACGAACTCAGGAACGTTCTCGACGTGTTCAAGGACGTGCGAGCAAATCACGTAATCGAACGCGTGGTCTTCGAACGGGAAGCGGCCACCGTCATAGAAGATGACTTCCCGGGCGACCTTCAGGGGTGGCGTGTGGCCGCGTTGCGCGGCGCTTTCCCGTTCATCGAAGCGGCGCTCAAGCAGGACGTCGGCGCGCGGATGGGGCGAGCCGCCGGGGCCGACTTCCAGCACGCGCTCGCCATCGCGGATATGAATGCGGTCGGGGAAAAACATGCCTACGCCAGAGCACGGATGAGAGGACGTTGCGTGCTCGCGAGCAAGCCGGCGCCGGAAGCGCGAAAGGGTTGCTCGCCGGCGGCAATTTCGTCGATGGTCACGCAGCCGACGCCCTCGACGTAGTAGAGCACCCGCTCCTGGCTGGAAATGCCGACCGCGAAATCAAGCGCACCGGCGCTGAACGGAATATCACACAGGAATTCGGCGGCATAGCGACCCGGCGCGAGATCCTGGGGCGCGGACCACCAGGTGATGAGTGGAACACCGTCGACGCTCCGCAGGCCCAAAGCAGCAATCACGTGTGTTTGGGCTCTGGCGAGTTCAAATTCGACCGTCACGCGCCACGATTCGCCGAGCCGAAAGTGGGCGCCCGGTTCGCCGGAATTCGATCGGGTGAGGACGGCGGTCGCGCGGGCGGGCGAGACCGGATCCCCGGGCGGGAGTTCCGTCCGGGCCACCAATGCGGAGGTGTTCAGCGCGAGGTACCGCGCGAGGACCTTGTCCACAGGTCCGTCCTCCAGCACGACGCCGCGCTCGAGCAGGATGGCGCGCGAACAGAGATTGCGAACGGCCGGCATCTGATGGCTCACGAAAAGCACCGTGGCGCCGCTCCGGTGCGCCACTTCACCCATCTTTCCGAGGCATTTTCGCTGGAATGCCAGATCGCCCACCGCCAGGACTTCGTCCACAATGAGGATGTCCGGGCGTAGATGCGCGGCCACGGAAAATGCGAGCCGCACATGCATGCCGCTGGAGTAGCGCTTCACCGGCAATTCGAGAAATTGCTCGGTTTCGGCGAAGGCCACGATGCTGTCGAACTCGCGATCGATCTCCCTTCGGTTCATCCCGAGGATGGCGCCGTTGAGATAGATATTTTCGCGCCCGGTGAGTTCGGGATGGAAGCCGGTTCCGACCTCGAGGAGCGAACCGACCCGGCCGTGCAAATCGATCTCGCCTTGCGTCGGTGGAGTGATTTGGGAAAGGATCTTCAGCAGGGTCGACTTGCCGGCCCCGTTCCGGCCGATAATGCCCAGCACCTCGCCGCGGTGGACCTCGAAAGAAACATCCTCCAGCGCCCGAAACTCGTCCTCGCGCGGCCGGCGGCTGAAAGGGCTGCGCAGCTTCTGCGCGACCAATTCCCCCAGGGTGGTCGCCCGGCGCGCGGCGCTCGCCACGCGAAAGGTCTTTCCGACATTCCGCACCGAAATGGCGAGGTCAGATGACATCTGCGAACTGGCGCTCCCTGCGGCGAAAGACGATGAGCCCCGCCAGAAAAACCGCGACGGAAATGGCGCAGGTATAGATCCCCGAATGAAAACCGCTGAAGCCGTGGCCGAGCAGGGCGGTCCGAAAGCCTTCGATGAGCGGCGCCAGCGGATTCAGCTCGTAGAGCGTGCGCGGCAAACCAGGAGGAATCACCGAGATGGTGTAACCAACCGGGCTGCCATAAAGGAGGAATTGCAACGCGACCGGCAGAATGTGAATGACGTCGCGATAGGACACCGCGAGGGCCGCGCAGATCAAACCGAGGCCCGTGGCCAGGAGCAGCAGCATCGCGAGCCAAAACGGCGCCGCGAGCAGGGACCAGCCGGGCGTCTGACCCGAGAAATAAAACAACAGGGTGCCGACCGCCAGCGCCACCGCGAAGTCGAGCAAGGTCGACAGGACACCCGAAATGGGCAGCAACAACCGCGGGAAAAAGACTTTGGCAACGAGCGGCGCGTTGGCCACCAGCGAACCTGCCGCCTTGAGGACGATGCCGTTGAACAGGTTCCAGGCGAGCAGGCCCGTGTAGGCGAAGAGGACGTATGGCACGCCCCCGGAATCCAGCCGGGCCACCCGCCCAAAAATGAAGGCGAAAATCCCCGCACCAAACAACGGCTGAAGCACCACCCAAAGCACCCCGAGCAGAGTCTGGCGGTAGCGCAGCTTGATATCGCGCACCGCGAGCGCAAGCAGCAGATCACGAAACCGCCAGAGCGCGGAAACATCGAGCGCCTCCCACGCCCGCGGCGGCCGGATGCGCACCATCGGCGCGAGGACCGCGGACGGTGCGACCTCCCCGGCCGGCGCCCGCTCCTGTGCTGGGTCCGCCGCCGTGGTGCTCATGGCGCGCCCCTCTTGCCGGTGGCGGCCAGCGCGGCGTCCGTCATTTCATTGACCAGCCCGTCGAAATCGTAGGATGGCTCCCAGCCGAGGATTTTCCGGGCGCGGGACGCATCCCCACACAGTTCGCGCGCCTCGCTCTCGCGGAAGAGGCGATCGTCGGAGACGACATGCTTCTGCCAGTCGAGTCCCGCCCGCGCGAACACGCGCTCACAGAATTCCCGGACCGAATGCATCATCCCGGTGGCAATGACAAAATCCGAAGGGGTATCGCACTGGAGCATGAGCCACATGGCTCGCACGTAGTCCGCCGCGTGGCCCCAATCGCGACGCGCGTCGAGATTGCCAAGGCGCAACTCGGAGGCGAGTCCGGCCCAAATCCGCGCCGCACCCAGGACGATCTTCTGCGAGACGAATTCCGGCGAACGCCGGGGGCTTTCATGGTTGTAGAGGATGCCGCTGCTCGCGTGCAGCCCGTACCGCGTCCGGTAATTGCGGACCAGATCGAACCCCGCGACTTTGGAGATGCCGTAGATGCTGCGGGGCACGAAAGCCGACAGCTCGTGCTGCGGGGTTTCGCGCGCCGCACCGAACATCTCGCTGGTCCCGGCGAAATACACGCGGCACGACGGCACGCAATCGTGGACCGCCGAGAGCAAGTAATGGATGCTGTCCACATTCGTGTGCAAGGTCGCAAACTCGTCCTCGAACGAATAGCTGACGAAACTGGAGGCGGCGAGATGATAGCATTCGTCGGGGCGCACCTTGTTCAGGATCTTGAACAGGCTCGCAAAGCTGTCGAGCGAGCCCGAATGCAGCTTGAGATCGTCGAGCACATGGCGGATGCGGCCCAGTCGCTGGTCGGGGGCTTCCAGCGCCGTGCGCCGCACCAGGCCGTGCACCTCGTACCCTTTGCCAAGCAGCAATTCCGCGAGATACGAACCATCCTGGCCGTTGATGCCGGTGATAAACGCGATACGACGCGACATGCTAGACCTTCGCCTGGTCGCTCCCGGCGGGCGCGTAATAGTCCGGATACCGGTAGTAATAATACTCCTGCATGGCCTCCGATACGTCGTTGCAAACGATCCCGATGATGTTCGTCTGCCTTTCGCGCAGGAGGTCGAGCGCCTTGCGGCTGATCCGCGTGCTCGAGGAGGTAAAGCGAAAGACAAACACCGTGGCGTCGGCCTTGGGCGCGAAGCTCGTGGTATCGTCCGCCGCCATCACCGGGGAACTGTCAATGACCACGTAATCGAATTCCCCATGGACCGTCTTGAGAAATTCGTCCGCGCTGCGCCCGAGGTACAGTTCGCCGGGATTGGCCACGCTGCGGCCGCGCGAGAGAAGCGTGAGACCAGGGACCGGCGTGAGTTGCACGGCCTCGGGCAAGTCCTCCTTTCCCGCGAGGACGTCGCTGAAGCCGCATTCATTCTTCAAGCCGAAGGCGCTGTGCAATTCCCCGCGGCGCAGATCGCCGTCCACCAGCAGCACGCGCGAACCCGAGAGCGAAAGGGTAATGGCGAAATTCCTGGCCACGGTGCTCTTGCCTTCGTTCGGCACGGCGCTCGTGACCAGGAGAATCTTGGGCCGGGCGCCTTCCACGGGAAGAAACATGACCGAGGAGCGCAGCGAACGAAACGCCTCGGCAAAGGCATGGCGCTCGTCGTCGGGCACCAGGATGGACGGCTCTCCCAGCTGGGAGTCCGCGAGACGGTGCGGGATTTGCGCCAGCACGCGGTCGCGAAAGTGGGACTGAAATTCCGTGTAGGAAGCCACCCGATCGTCGAGTTGATCGATGAGCATGAGGGCCAGCAGCCCGGCCAGCAGCCCGAGGGCGACGCCGGTCCCAATGGCGCGGGCGATCCCCGGCTTCTGCGGCAGCGCCGGGGTGGCGTGCTGCCGGATCGAGAGGACATCCTGGTCCACGTCCCGATTGATCTCCACGTTGCCCTTGGACCGGCTGAGCGACTCGAGTTGCGCGCGCGTGCGAGTCAGGTTGGCCTGGATGCCGCTGTACTCCGCGAGCCGCTGACTGAGGTCGAGGGCCTTCGTCTCCCATTCCTTGATGGTCTTCTCGAGATTCTGGATTTCGAGCCTCGTCGCCTCGCGGCGGCGCACGAGGTCCTCGGCGCTCTGCTTGCGGAAGACATCGATGAGCTGCTGCTGCTGGGCGATCTGGCGGTCGAGATCGACAATGATCGGATGCCTGGGACGCAAATCTTTGGCGTACTCCGCCCGCTCTGTGCGCAGCACTTCAATTTGCTGGCGGGCGCGTGCGTATTCCAGTTCCGGGCCGTTCCCGATGCGCGGGTCGCCGTTGCTCTCGTCGCGCGAGCCGTTCTTTTTATCCGGCCGCTGGCTCTCGTCATGCGCAATTTTCTGGTCGAGTTGAAACATGTCCAGCAGTTGCGCTTCGTTTTTCAATTCAGCGAGCTGCGTGTTGAGCTTGGCCAGATAGGCGCCCGCGCTGTTGCCGCCCTGCTCGAGAAAGCCGATGTTGTTGTCGCGCTGGAACGCGATGAGCCTTTCCTCCTCCTTGTGCAAATCGCTCTGCACCCGCGCGATTTCGTCCTCGATGGAACTCGCCGCGTCATCGCTCTTCTGCGTGCGCATCTCATGGCGGGTTGCGATATACTCGTGCATCACCGCGTCGAGAAACTTCTGCGGATAGACCGGCTCCGTGCCCGTTGCCGTGAGGATGAAAATGGAAGTTTGCGGCAGGGGCGCGACCACCAGGTTCACCGGCGTCGCCGCGAGCTCCGGGTTGGTGCTGCGCAGAAGATCCTGGGCGCGCTGGCGCACTGCTTCGTCCTGCATCAATTCGCGCTGCGTGGAAATAAAGAGGTTCATCTCCTCCGTATAGGTGACCCCCTCCGGGAGGTTGATCTTTCCGCTGACCATCATCCGCCCGGTGGAAACGTAGACCACGGCCTGGTTCGCGTTCTTCCACGCGGCAATCGCCAGGCCGGCGCAGGTCGTGAAAAGCACCAGCCACCAATACTTTCGAAGCAGCGCGCGATATCGGTAAACCTTGGTGTGCACCAAGTACCACCAGGTGCCGGAATCATGTTCACGACCGGGAGCGGAAGGAGGAAGGGCATTCATCGCAGCTTAGAAGTTCACGAATTTTTCGGGGACAATGATGGTGTCGTCCGGCAGCAGCTCGGGATCCTTGTCAAGATGGCCGTGCACCGTCACGGCGTCGAGATCCACGATTGTCGTCTGCGCGGTGCCGTCGGCGTTCTTGCGCAGGAGTTTGACCTTCCGGTGGTTCGCGAAATCCGCAAACCCGCCCGCCTTGAGAATCGCCTTACTCAGGGTGAAACGTTCATCGGGTGGAATGTCGACGGCGCCTTGCTGGCGCACCTGGCCGCTGATGTAGACCCGCCCGCGCGCCTTGGCGCTTACGGCGTCGAGTCCGATAATCACGGTGGCCTTGTAAAAATACTCCTTCTCCAGGATCGGCTTGATCGATTCCGCGAGTTCCCTGCAGGTGCGGCCGGAGGCCCGGACGCGCCCGATGAGCGGCACCTCGACTTCGCCGCCATCGGCGACCGTCAGGCCCACCGGCTGGCGGCGTTCCTCGACGACCCGGTAACTGAGCCGATCCCCCGCTCCCAGTCGCCGTGTGGAATCGAGCACTTCCATGGAAGTCGTGGCCCCCACCACGGCGGCGGCTTCGTTGGAAATGATTGCCTCATTGGATGCCGGCTGGGGCGCGGCCAACAAGGTCGGGCCGTGGAAGAGGAGGCTTGCGGCAATGGGCCACAGATGCCGTGGTAGGACGGTACGCATAGTCTAGAATTGGTATTTTAATCCGATCGTGCCAAGGTTTTGATAGTAGCTCCGCAACGTCAGATCGGAGTCCTTTCTGACGTAGCCGTAGTTAAGCTCAGCCGAGAGCTTGTTGCCCAGGCGCCAGGATACGGACACGCTCCCACCCCAGCGCCACGAACGCTCCGAATTCTGCGCCACACCACCGGACTCATCGGCATCCTCGATGAACGCCTGCAAGCCGACGGTCATTCGCGGGTTGAGCCGCCATTGCGCCAGGTAGCGGGCGTAGGTGTATTGGTAGAAATTCACCTCCAGGCCGAGCCGGGCTTCGTGCCCGATGCTGAAGGAATGGCTCCAATGCTGATTGAGCCGTTGGGCGATGGTTAATCCGCCGTACCAGCCGTTGTCATTGGACTTGTCCCCAGTGGTGCCGGTTTGCTGGAAGTCCATGCCCTGATAGCCGCCATCGAGACGCAGGGTGGTGTACTGTGAGAGCGTGGCCTCGACGAATGGCCCCGCACTCCAGGTGGTGCCGTCGTTGTTAATCGGGAGGTCGTAGGAAAACAGCCCCGCACTGCCGTCCAGGCCCACGGTGACGGCGTCGCTCAGCCGCAAGCTGGCGCTGGCGAAAACCTGCTCCTCGCGCCGGTCGAGAAAGTCGAATTCGTCGCCGCCAAAGGTCTTGTAGGTGAAATGGTCGTAGCCGATGACGAACTTCAAATCGTTGAAGTCAAACAAGGCCGTCAGCCCGGCCGAGTTTTGAAAACGGTCGAAGCGCGCGGTGTTGCTCAGCGTCGGCTCATCGATCGGGTTCTGCAAAATCGCGAACTGGTCGTAAAAAGTGAGCCTCAAGATGCCGCCGATGTAGACGTCAAAGGCCAGTTGCGATCCCGGATCGAGCAGCACACTGTGCGTGTCGAGATAGCTGTGCTGCATATAGGCCGCGTAGGAGATGCCAATATTGAACCGCAGCGTATTGAGCGCGGTCACCCGCCACGCTGCATCGAGGTCGATCGCCGGGCGCAGGATCAGGTCGCTCTGCCGGTCTTTTTCGGAGAGCCCCACGTTATCGTTGTAGTCGATATCCATTGACGCTGAGGCATCGAAGTCGACCGGCCCGGCCTTCAGAAAGTAGTTTCCAGTCGACGTTTCCGTCTGCCGCCGTGCCGCCGAGGCCAGATCGCCGGTTTCCGACGGACGAATCGATTCCTGCCCCAAAGAAGAGCGCAAACCGACGCAAAAAAGCCAGGACCAGAGGATCCAGACCAGACGCTTGGGCAACAGTAGGCGGAGGGTCGCAGAGATTTTCAAAGGGCTTTTGCTAGGGGACTACACGTAATTAAATCTCAAAATTGACAATATTGGGGTATCAAGCACGTTGCGTGCTGCATAGGATGCATAATTTGACCTATGAGATCCCGGCTTCTGCTCCCGCTCTCCATCCTCTGCGCCGCCTTTGGGGTCACATCGCTTGTCGCACAGGACGCAACCATTGCGCTACGCGAGGAAGTCGCCGGTTCGCCCGCGACGGCGCCAGCAGCGATTACTCGCACACTGAAAGCCGCTGGTCCCAAGGCCCCGCTCCTCGCGGGCCCGGCCGCTGCGGCAGCCATCCAGGCACTTGGGCGCGAAGCGCCTGTGAACCAAATTGCCGCGATCGTTTACGCTGCGGTGCGCGCCGTTCCGGATAGCGCACTTCGCGTCGTGCGGGCCGCGGTCAAGGTTGTGCCCAGCGCCGCTCCCGAAATCGCGGCTGCGGCGGCCCGCGCCGTCCCCAATCCCTGGAAAGAAGTGCGCTATCAGCGTGACGCGCCACCCGAGACAACCAATCAATACTCGGAAATTCCCCCCGAGAACCGGGAACCGGATTTCAAGTCGCCGACAGACTTCGAAAACGGGCTCGCCGCGATTCTGGATCCGGCGGCGCCTGGCACTCCCATGACGCTCGCCGAGGCGATCGTGCAAACGGCTTTCGATACTGCCGGGAGGTCGGGCCTGGCCGCGGTGCAGGTCGCGGTCGATACGGCGTTGTATGGCGATCCCGGCGGGCTTTTCAGCACCGTCGGCGATCCTCGCGGAATTTCGGGTGTCGGCACGGCCGGCAACAGCAACTATGCCAATGAGCCGCAGCTCCCCGGAACCAGCACCGGCGGATCACCACCCGCCAAGGACCCCCCTCTTTTGGATCCGCCAACCCAGCCGACTCCAGCACCGGTCAGCCCATGATGCTCCGGCGCGACGAGTCCAGCGTCCAAGGCGCTTGCCAATGACCACCGGGAATCGCGGGGCGGTTGGCCGCAGCGGGTCGGGAGAGACCTTGGCCGCGTGCGAGGACCTCCAAAAGTTGACCCTCAGTCCGGCGCCGCAGCCCCTGGTGGCCCTCCTTGCCGACATCATTTCATAAAAAAGTGAGCGATTCACCATCTTTACCGTTGGAAAAACCGCTTCTGCCGCGCCTCGCAAAGGCGCTGGCTTTTGTCCTTGTGCCGGTGTTGCTCATTGCCGGTGGCTGGGCGGGTTTCAAATATGCAAAGCTGCACCTGGCGCTGAGACACGCTCACCACGAATTTGAGAGGAGGCAGTTCATGCGGGCGGAATTCTGGACGGGCCGCGCCTTGGGTGTGAATGGAAGAGATGTCGAAGCGAGCCGACTGATGGCGGAAATCAACGAAGCGCAGGACAAGCCCGTGGCGCTCAGCTGGCGAATCAGGGTGGCGCAGCTCAATCCTCGCAGCACCGCAGACACCATCGCGTGGGCAAAATGCGCCTTTCGATTTGGCCAGCGCGAAATGGCGCTCAACGCCCTGAAAAGCCTCCCGCCGGACTTCCAGGAACAAAGCGCGGAGTACCACGAGCTGATGGCCGGTTGCGCTTTGGCAGTTCATGAGCCCGGGTTTGCGGAGGCACATTTCCTCAAGGCCGTGGAACTCGGCCACGATAACCCGGTGCACCAGGTGAACCTTGAGGCATTTCGACTGAGCAATTCCTTGAGCCAGGAGACTCGAACCGCGGCCACCCGGGATCTCGAAAACGCGCTCCATGATTCGCGCGCCAGCCTGTTCGCCGCCCGCGCGCTGCTCGCCGATGCCATTCGAAGCCAGGACCACGCCAGGGCGCAAAAGTTTGCGGAGAAGCTGCGTTCGATCCCAGAGCACAATTTTGATGACGACCTGAGCTGCCTCGAAGCGGTGATCGCCGACCCCACATTTCACCCCGCCCTTGGAGAAATCGAGCATCGCGCGGAATCGAACCCGCTCAGGATCATTGCGGCGGGAGACTGGCTGAACTCGCACGGCATGGCCGCCGAAACGCTGCGCTGGTTCGCCGAACTCCCGGAGCCAATGCGCTCGAATATTCGCGTCCAAATGATGGTGGCGGAATCTTATCCCGGCACGCGCGATTGGAACGGGCTCGAGACCTTTCTGGCAAAGTGTCATTGGGACGATGGCGAATTCCTGCGGCATGCCCTGCTGGTCCGCTGCAAAAGGGCACTCTCCCAGCCTTGGGAAAAGGAGTGGGATCAACTCGCGACCGAAGTCGAAGGGCATCCGCCCAACGGCTTTCTGCTGGCGCAACTGGTCAGCAGCTGGCAATGGCGCAAGGAAGCACTCCACCTCCTCTGGGGAGCGGCGTCGCAGCCGAAGACGAACTCGATGGCCCTGCAAAGTCTATGGGATCTTTACTCCCAGACGAACGAAACGCGCGAACTGCTGCGCGTCGCCAGGGCGCAGATCGAACTTGATCCATCCAATCCGGTCACGAAGAACAACGCGGCCTTCCTCTCGCTGCTTCTCAATGGCGCTTCGGAACGCTCCGAAACGCTCGCACGGGAGGCCACCACCGCGAATCCGAATGTTCCCGAGTGGGTGGCGACTTATGCTTATGCCCTCCACCTTTCGGGCAAGGAATCAGCGGCGAAAAAAGTGATGGAACGCCTGCCGTCTGAAGCGCTCGGGCGCCCCGGCATCGCGCTTTATTACGCCATCGTGCTGGCGGCAAGTGGCGACCATTCCCAAGCCAGGGACTCGCTGGCAAAGTTGAATCCGCATGGGATGCTTCCCGAGGAACAGAAGCTGGCTGCGGACCTGGTGCAGCAGCTCAACGTCGCCAGTCGTTGATCTGGCAGCATCGTTGGCATCGGCAATTCCGTGGTTCGGCGATCCATGCCGGAGGTACTGATCCGGCCATTGGCGGCTTCATCCCGACCGTGCGGTCCTTCTTCAAATATCTCTCCACGGCGGGCTTCGCGCCAGGGACGATCCACATCGTGCTGGCCGAGGCCTCGTCTCCGCACGAAAAATAGCGAACGAATGAAGCACAATTTGCTGCTCGAATACCGGGACGACCTGATTCTCATTGCCTGGGCGCGCGAGACGCCCCTTGGCGTCTACATGGGCGTGCGATTCTCGCCCGGCGTGGAAAACGCCTCCTATTTCAGGGACGGCCGGCGCCAACTGTTGCGATTTCCTCTGACGGCAAACGGAAAACGAAAGCGCGAGGAGGTTCCGCTCGCGGACCAAACACCGATTACCTCCATCGAAAGCAGTGAATTGATTCTGGAGCGAACGGTTGAACTCTGCGGCGATACCTCATCGAACTCTCCGGCCCCAAAACCCGCCCCTGGAACCATGGAGACGATCATCCCGGAGGTTTACCTTGGGGATTCCAAGCGGTTGTATTACGACGCCCATCTCGTCCGCACGGCATCGATGAGGAATCTCACGGGGGCGAAAGACAGCGATCCCAAAATGGCTTCCAGGGGCCGCAATCCTTTGCATTGGGTCCTGGCTCTCGATTGTTTCCCGGAACATAGCCTGGTGCTGAATGTTTCCCATGGGGACCAACCGGCGGAAACTCCACCATAGTCCCACGCTTTCCGAGCGTGTTGCTTGGCCGGCCACGCTCACCGTCCGCCGAACATACCTCCTGCCGCCAGTCCACATCGCGTATCACACTCCTTCGGGAATGTCCTTTGGCGCCGGGACCGGCTCTCGGGCCGCGGTGGCAGAGTCGTTCGGTTTATCGCGTTGGCTGCCAGCCGATGGCCGCGGGGGATCCATCGGATCAAAGAATTGCCCGGCCAGCGTCGGTGAGACCTGCTCGTCGATTCCATAGACCGACGGCCAGGATTTCGGCAGCCAGGCGGTGCCGAAAACCCGGTCGATGACCGGAAAAATGAACGAGAAGTTGCGATCCCGATGCTCATCGTTGGTATGATGCCAGTGGTGAAAGATCGGGGAGACGATCAGCCATTCCAAGGGTCCCAAGCGGACGCGAACATTGGCATGGATGAAAAAGGTCCAGATGATTCCGACAATCGTCACCACCAGCACGATGGGATCAGGACTCGAGCCTTTTGTTTGCGCCAGGCCAAAAAGATAGAGGGGCGCGAAATTCGACAAGCGCGTGAACACGACGTCGAAGGGATGCGCGCGACTGCTCACCAGCCAGTCAAGGTGTTCGGCGCTGTGATGAATGGCGTGGAATCGCCACAGCAGCGGGTAGGCGTGCAAGGCACGGTGCCCCCAATACGCGCCGATATCACCGACAAGGAGCGCCAGGGGCAGCTTGAGCCAGAGCGGCCAGCCTGCCACCGTCGAATACATTCCACCCGGATTCATGGCGTGCAACGACCGGGCCAGCACGGCCAGCGGCACCGAGAGGATCGCCGCGGGGAACAGGCTGTTAATGAAATACCACGCCACATCCACACCGACCTGCTTCCGCCAGATCCTGGCCGGGTGCAGCGCGCACAAACGTTCCAGCGGGACAAATATGGCGGTCAGAAACATCAGCCAGATCGCCAATTGCCCCGTATGGATCAAAAAATCCGAAGCATGCTGCTGGAGTTGGTGAGTCATTGGCCCGATGCGGGATTGTGATACTCCAGGGATGGTGCCGCGACAAGACGCAGTTCCACAACCGGGCTCAAGCAACCGGCGCCAATTCAGACTGACGACGCCGGCGCCGAATGATCTGGAAGACGATGCACGCCGCGCCAAATCCGGTGAAAATCATCCAGTTCGAGACATCCGGGAGGAGTTCCAGATCGACATCGGCCAGCAACGAAAACGGCGGCTCGCAAGACGGTCCGCCAGCTGCCGTGAAAGAGAGGACCTCGCTCGTGGCGGAGGCGGTGAAATAGAAGTTTTGCCCCATCCAGCCGGTAAAGCTTTCGGAGGCGTTATCGACGGTATTCGTCGTATAGCTCTGCGACCCCAAGCTGGCCGTCCAATTCTCGGTGGTCGCACTCGTGTAATTGGTCCCTTGTTGCTGCGCGCCGGCCCATTCAAAAGACAGGACGTAAACATGTCCCACCAACAAGTTATTGATCGTTTGCGTGATTGCTCCGACCTGGTAAATGCCGTCGGCTGCGATAATGTTCCCGCCCCCCGGGGGCGCCGTGATCGTGTCCTTGCCCCCATTGTTTCCGTTGGTTCCGTTGCCGGACCCTCCTCCGGTTCCTTTTCCCCACATGAACGTATTGCCGTAGCCGTTCGAAGCGTTGCTCTCACCCGGCGCTTGGAAGGGTTGAGCAGGCGCGCCGTTGGCCTGGGTTCCGGAAGAAATCGTCCCCGAAGTGAACACGAAATTGTACCCCGAGGTGTCCCAACCGCCGACGGTCAACGTCGCGCCGGTAGCCAAACCCGACGTGCTATCGCTTCCGAATTGACCGTAAAGTTGTCCGGTGATCGTCTTTGACCCCGAATAGCTGATGGTCGTAAAAGTCCCATCCGAGACCAAGTTGGCAGACGCGTTCTGCGCGAGAACAAAGGCAAAAACAAGGAATGCGGTTTTACGGAATGGAGTTTTCAACGTTTAGAGCGCATTACTCAGCAACACCCGTACCAAGCGGGCCAATGAGTACGCATAAATACGGACTTGGTTGGACTGCAGCGCGGTCACTCTGGCGGATTCATCCGGTTAACAAGTGCGTAATTCTCCGGCTTGCGGGAGCTACACTCAAAATCGCAATTCGATCGCTCTCAAAATCGAGATCGAGCATCACTGACCCTTAATGGCGGACCAAGGCTCTCGTTTCGTCCGCACGGCACCTGCTTGAAGAGGGGCCAAATCCCGCCGACGCGAATCCTCCACCCTCAATCCCACCATTCGACCCAGTCCCGATCCTCAAACCATGGCTCCCACCTTATGCCACCCAATGGCCGCCAGGATTCCCGGCACACCACCGCCTTCCTGCGGAGCCGCCAGCCCCGGCATCGCGCATGGCGCGCTCTTTGCCGCGGCGGTCGTGCTCGGTCCGGGCCTGCTGCTCTGGCATTTGCACGGGCTGTGGAATCCGGACGGAGCCTATGCCTACGGGTGGGCGGTGCCGTTGCTCGCCGCTTTTCTCTGTAAATCCCGATGGGAGGACCGGCCGACCCCGTCTGCCCCGATCCGCGCCGCGGCATTTTGGGCCATTGTTTTTGCCCTGGCAACGCTTCCTGCGCACTGGCTTCAAGAGGCCGCTCCCGAGAGAAGCATCTGCGCCTGGACGTTTGCGATTGGCAGCATCGGGATATCTCTGGCGCTGCTCTCGCTCGCCGGGGGCGCGGCATGGTTGCGCTGGTTCAGTTTTCCGCTGGCTTTTATTCTCACCGCCGTCCCTTGGCCGCACGGCCTGGAAATCGTCGTCTCGAATTACCTGATGCACGGCACTGCCGGGGCCACGGTGGAGATCCTTTGCCTCATCGGCGTTCCGGCCGCGCAAGCGGGCAATCTCGTTCACATCGAAACCGGTGTTATTGACATCGACGAGGCGTGCAGCGGCATCCGCTCGCTGCAAGCGATGGTCATGATCTCGCTCTTCCTGGGAGAGCTGTTTCGATTGAAACCGGCCAGGCGCCTCTGGCTCATGGTCGTCGGTCTTTCTGTCACCCTCCTGGCGAACGTCATCCGCACGACATTGCTCTCCAACATCGCCTTCAACCACGGGATGGCGGCGCTGGATCATTACCACGACGCCGCGGGATTCGCCGTC
>Ga0302326_10002135_pt1 | contig 48590 bp, 49 predicted proteins | sample Palsa_T0_3_FD_202264 | JGI IMG/M metagenome (GOLD analysis project Ga0302326, IMG submission 202264) | Peat permafrost microbial communities from Stordalen Mire near Abisko, Sweden - Palsa_T0_3 | ecosystem: Environmental > Terrestrial > Soil > Palsa > Peat permafrost | place: Sweden: Abisko... | reverse complement strand
CTTGGCCAGGTTGCTCCGGGCACGGTAGCCGGGCCGCGGCGTGCCTTCGATGATCCAAGCGTCCCGGCCGTCGATCTGCCCTTCGCCGGTAATTTGGAAGTTGAACGCATCCGGCACTTCCGCCAAAGGCTCGCGCTCGCGCTGCCGTTTCCTTTCCCAATCCGCGATGCGCCGGGCGTGCTCGTCGGGCGTCTCTTTCTGGCGCTGGGCGATGCTGTCAGCGAGCTTCTTCTGCTCGTTGCGCTCCTCTTCGGGCGACAACGAGTGGCCGTCTTTGCCGACCAGCCGGCGATAGGGCGAGCCTTCGAGCAGGGTGACGTCGTAAAGCAGGATCTTGCGGGACTTCACGCGTGCGCCGGAATCGAGTTCGCGGGTTTCAGATCTTTCAAGGAAGGTATAGTTGCGGGCGATGGCCAGGTTACGATCCATCAGTTGGACCGAGCGCCGCACGATCTCGCGCGCATCTTGCGCAGCGGTCAGAGTGCAGGCGGCAGCCAGGAACAAGACAGACTTCATGCTGATGCCACCCTCACGCCAATGAACGATAGCATGCGGCCGGCCCATTCTTTGTCGCGGCGATACGAGTGGAAGTCCTCTACTCCGCATTTGGTGCATAGGTTCGCCACATAAATCCGCGGCGCGGGAACGCCCTCGTCGGCTAACTGCCGGCGGTTCGCGTCCACCAGGTCGATATGGCACCGGCCGGCTGCGCCAAACTCCGCGGCCACCTCCGCGCCGACTTCGTAGCAGCACTTGCCGATGCCCGGGCCGATGGCGGCATGCACCTGCGCGGGCCGAGTGCCGAATTCTTCCCGCATCCCGCGCAGGGCATGCTGTACAATGCCGCGCACCGTCCCGCGCCACCCGGCGTGTACAGCAGCCACGGCGCGATGCTCTTCATCCACCAGCAGGACGGGAATGCAATCCGCGGTTTTTACCGCCACCAGGTGTCCCGGCGTGTTTTCGAGCAGGGCATCGCCATCGCCCAGGACGCCGGTGCGGCCGCGCGCCACTACGCAGATATCGGAGTGGATCTGATGCAGCGTCGCGCCGGCCGGCGGGGACGCGTGTCGCGTACCGAAGCCGTGCTCCAGCCACGGCAATTCTTTCAACGGACGGGCGCGGTAGACGTTCTGCGAATCCTTGTAAAACACCATCCTGGTGACAACACTAGGCGGGCTTCTGGATTTGGGCGATCATCACTTGCTCTTTGAACTGCTCGAGCATGGATTCGTCCAGGCGGACCTCGGTGGGCCTTTTCACCAGCGTGGTCATCTGGTCGATCTTATCCTGCAGCTTGAGCAACGCGTAGAACAGGTTCTCCGGACGCGGCGGGCAGCCCACCACGTATACATCCACCGGCACGATCTTGTCCACGCCCTGCAGCACGGCATAGGTATTGAACGGTCCGCCCACGCTCGAGCAGGCGCCCATGGAGATGCACCATTTAGGATCGGGCATCTGGTCCCAGATGCGTTTCAGGACGGGCGCCATCTTCAGGGTCACCGTGCCGGCCACGATCATCAGATCCGACTGGCGCGGGCTGGGACGGAAGACTTCCGCGCCGAAGCGCGCAATGTCGAAGCGGGATGTGCTGGAGGCGATCATCTCAATGGCGCAACAAGCCAGCCCGAAGGTGAGGGGCCACAAGGCGGATTTGCGCGCCCAGTTGAAGACGTAATCGACCGACGTGGTGACGACGTTGCTGTCGAACTGGTTTTGGATGAACGATGACACCGAGCCCTCCCCTTTGAACCGCTATTCTATCACTCCGAATCGTGCGCGCAGTGTGAAGGCGTATTCCGCTTCGCTAGTCAGATCGCTCTCCACGCGGCCGGCAGGCGTCGTCTCGATGAGCCGCATGCCGCTGAGCGTGATGCGTCCTTCGGGCCTAGCCAAGGTGCAGATGCGTCCCTGTGTGAAATGGGACTCGGGAGACGTCTGATGGAAGTTGCAGCGTTCGGTGAAGTCGGCGAGCGCCCGCGGCTGGAGCGTGAAACGGTATTGCGGAGTCCAGTCGCCGCTTGAGTCGCGGCGCAGCAGGACGCGGTAGTCGCCGTCCGGGGTAATGAGATAGGCGGAGTCGCCTTGTGGCTGGCCGGCCGGTTCGTTGAGGCGCAAGGGCAAGCGAAACCCATTGCCGAAGCCCACATCGGCGAGCCAGGGTTCGTCGAGATCCACCAGCAGCGCCAAGTGGTCGAACGCCGGGCTGAAGCCGCCGGACTGGCGGGCGACCTCGGCGGAGAGCATCGTGACGCGGAAGCCCAACTCGCGCAACAGCGCGCAGAATAAGCCGTTCAGTTCGTAGCAGAAGCCCCCACGGCGGCGGGTAACGACCTTATCGAAGAGCGCCGCCTGGTCAAGTGAGAGCTGCCGGCGCAGGTGGATGTCGAGGTTTTCGAACGGAACCGCGTAGAGATGCGCCAGGTGCAGCGCGTTCAGAGTGGCGGGGGATAAGTCGAGGGGTCCCGTGTAAGCCATGCGTCGCAGGTAAGCCGGGATATCCAAGGCGTCAGCGTAGCAGGTAAGATGGGTTCGGATGAAGGCAATGATGTTCCTGCTGATCGCGGCATGCGTGGGGGCGGTCGCGCAACAGCCGCCGCTGGCAAGCTTCACCGGTACGGTGCGGGAGATGGATTCCACAAAGCTGACCTTGGCCCGGCGGGATCAGGACGATCTCGATATCTCCCTGACGCATAACACGCATTACTATTCGGGATCGCAGAAGATCAAGCGGGAGAAGATCAAGCCAGGCGATCGCGTGTCGGTGGAGACCAAGCTGGATCTGTATCTGAAGCCGGAAGCGGTCAACGTGCGGCTGCTGGGGCCCGAGGAGTTGTAGATTCGCCGGCGTGGCGCACGCGCTCATGCGTGCCGCGCCGCACTTAATCCGCCGGCGCGTAGTAGCCGCGTTTCCAATACGCCGTCAGGCGCGGCTGGCCGGGTGCCCGCGCAATCTTCACTTGAATACGGCGGTACCGGCCGTCGCGCTGCCGATTTTGCGGCACATACCCGAGCACGTACTGGTGCCGCAACTCGCGCCCGATCTTGTCCGCCACGGCGGGCAAGCCGCGCGGGTCGTCGATGTCGTAGCAGCGTCCACCGGCTTCGTCCGCAAGCTCGTTCAGCAGAGCGGGACCGTCCCACAGGTCGCCTACTGTGCGCACGCTGGAACTCCCCATACCGATCGCGTAGATCTCCACATCCGATTCGCGCGCCAGATTCTCGACCTCGCGGGCGCGAAACCGGCTGTGGTTGTCTCCGCCATCGGAGACGATCAGCAGGATTTTGCGGGCGTTTCGCGCCTTCCGCATATGACGCAGCCCCAGGTAGACCGCGTCCAGCAGCGCGGTGTTCCCTTCCGGCTTGGTCAGGGCGACGCGGTTCTGAATCTCCCCGGGCGCGCTGGTGAAACCCATCGACATTTCGGGCCGGTCCCGGAACTCGATCAGGCAAAACTCGTCCAGCGGATTGGCGCTCTTCAGGAACTCAGCTACCGCCTGCTGCAACTTGCCGAAGGCGGACGCCATGCTGCCGCTGAAATCCAGCACCAGCGCTACCGAAACCGGCGCCTCTTCCGCCGAGAAATAGGCCACTGTCTGGGCGGTTTTGTCTTCAAATACCTGAAAATCCTGCTGTTCGAGACCGGTGACAAAGCGTCCCCTCGCATCCGTGACGGCCACGTTCACCAGTACGAGCGTGCTGTCCACCGAAAAGTTCTGGCGTGCCGCATCCGGGCTGGCCACGCTGGATATCGTCCGGCCCCGCGCGGTGCTTTGGGGCCAGGCGCGCTGGGGCGCAAGCACGCCCGCAAGCATTAGCGGGAGACAGACGCGAGCCAGCCAGTGTTTCATTAGCCCTTCTGTGGTTACGATATCGCGGGCGCAGTGCCGGCACAAGGTAACGGAGTGGCAAATCGTACCGGTACGCTGAGGACACACTCGACGCCACTACATGCCAAAGGCTGCCCATAGCGCGTCTAAATCCACGGTGACGTTGGGCAGCAGAAGCGGAGTCACCCGGCCGCGCTCCATTGCCAGCGCCTGCCGAAGCGCGCCGGATTCATAGCGATAGGAAGTAAATCCTGCCGGCTTCGGATCGAGCAGCCAGACTTCCGGCGCCGCGATGCCCGTGTAGTCCGCCAGGAGCTCTCGAATGGAGCCTTTGCGATTGGCTGGCGAAAGGCATTCGACGATCAGATCGGGGACGGTCCAGATGTATGGGTCGTTCTCGGCTGTCTCTACCCGATCCCGGCGGTACGCCTCAGCCCGGAACACCATTAAGTCGGGGATGCGGTAAGTAAGCGGAACCCGCTCAATGCCCAATCCGGCTCCCGAAGCGGTAACACGGTATTTTCGCGTGTCGATCCCGTGCAGCAAGATATTCAACAGTTCGTCGATCAAATCGACGTGCTTGCGATTCGGCGGCGGCATGATCCTACTCTCACCATGTACGATTTCCTCGAATCTGTTCTCGGGCATCGTCAGGGAATCTTCGTAGTTGATCGGCCTGGTTGACGTGCTCATGCCTACCTCACGCCCGCGCCGCGTCCACTTTCTCCGTATCCACACCCAATTCGGCGAACGCCGCGGTGGCCCGCTCCATTGGGAACTGGCCGTCGCGCGCCAGGCGCGACAAAGCCGTGGCGGCGATGGACTCCGCGTTGATTTCGAAATGGCGCCGCAAGTACTCGCGGTTCTCGCTGCGGCCGAAGCCGTCGGTGCCCAGCGTTTCCATGCGGCCGGGCAGCCACGGCGCAATCTGGTCGGCCACCACTTTCATGTAATCCGTGGCGGCCACAATCGGACCTTCGGCGCCCGCCAGCGCCTGCCGGATGTACGGCTGCTGTGCGGGCTGGCCGGGATGCAGGCGGTTCCAGCGCTCGGCCCGCAGGGCGTCGCGCCGCAGCTCGTTGTAGCTGGTCACGCTCCAAACATCGGCCTCCACGCCATACTTCTCCGCCAGAATACTCTGCGCGCGCAGCGCTTCGTTCAGGATCGGACCGCTGCCAAAAAGCTGTACCTTCGCCGAACCTGCTTGGTTCTGTGGGGCGGCCTTGTATCGGTAAATACCCTTCAGAATGCCTTCCGCCACGCCTTCCGGCATGGGCGGCATGGGGTAGTTCTCGTTGTAGAGCGTCAAGTAATAGAACAGATCTTCCTGTTCCTGATACATGCGGCGGATGCCATCCTGCACGATCACGGCAATCTCATAAGCGTAAGCCGGATCGTAGGTGGCGCAGGTGGGCACGGTGCTGGCGAGTACGATACTATGGCCATCCTGGTGCTGCAAGCCTTCGCCCGAAAGCGTGGTGCGCCCGGCCGTGCCGCCCATCAGGAAGCCCTTGCCGCGCGCGTCCGCGAACGCCCAGATCAGATCGCCCACGCGCTGGAAGCCGAACATCGAATAATACACGAAGAACGGAATCATCTCCATGCAGTAGTTGGTGTAAGCCGTTCCGGCCGCGCTGAACGACGCCATGGAGCCGGCTTCGGTGATGCCCTCTTCCAGGATTTGGCCATCCTTGGATTCCTTGTAGTAAAGGAACATCTCCGCATCGTGCGGCTTGTAGAGCTGCCCTTTGCTGGCATAAATGCCAAACTGCCGGAACAGCGACTCCATGCCGAACGTGCGCGCTTCATCCGGAATAATGGGGACCACGCGCTTGCCCAGCGACGGATTCTTCAGCAGCAGCGTCAGCACGCGGACGAAGGCCATGGTGGTAGATACTTCGCGGCCTTGCGAACCGGCCAGCGACTCGGCCAGATACTCCAGCGGCGGCGCTTCCACGGTGCTCGCAGGAGTGCTGCGGGTGGGCATGTAGCCGCCCAATATCCGCCGGCGCTCGTGCAGATAAGCCATTTCGGGACTATCGTTGGGCGGGCGGTAGAACGAAGCATTGCGCGCCGCTTCGTCCGGGATGGGAATCTCGAAGCGCGAACGGAAGTGCGCGATCTCCGCCTCGTTCAGTTTTTTCTGCTGATGGGTGATGTTGCGGCCTTCTCCCGCCTCGCCCAAGCCGTATCCCTTGATGGTGTGCGCCAGAATTAACGTGGGCGAGCCGACGTTTTCCACGGCCGCCTTGTAGGCGTTATATACCTTCTTGGGATCGTGGCCGCCGCGTTTCAAACGCATCAGCTGCTCATCGCTGAGGTGCGCCACCAGGTCCAGCAATTCGGGATATTTGCCGAAGAAATTCTTGCGGAAATACGCGCCGTCCTTGGTGACGTAGGTCTGCCATTCGCCATCCACCACTTCGACCATGCGCTTCTGCAGCAGGCCGTTAGTGTCGCGCGCCAGCAGTGGATCCCAATCCTCGCCCCACAGCACCTTGATCACGTTCCAACCGGCGCCGCGGAAGGCGGCTTCCAGTTCTTGGATGACTTTGCCGTTGCCGCGCACCGGGCCGTCCAGGCGCTGCAGATTGCAGTTGATCACGAAGATCAGGTTGTCCAGTTTCTCGCGCGAGCCCAGCGTGAGCGAACCCATGGATTCCGGCTCATCCATTTCGCCATCGCCCAGGAACGCCCAGATCTTGCGCGGCGTCACCGGGATCAGGCCGCGGTTTTCGAGATAGCGCATGAAGCGCGCCTGGTAGATGGAATTGATGGGGCCCAAGCCCATGGAAACGGTGGGGAAGCGCCAGAAATCGGGCATTAGCCAGGGATGCGGATAGGAGGAGAGGCCGGGGGTATCGCGCAACTCATGCCGGAAGTTGCGCAGGTGTTCCTCCGTGAGGCGTCCTTCCAGGAAAGCGCGCGCGTAGATCCCGGGCGAGGCGTGCCCCTGGAAGTAGATCAGGTCGCCGGGCTGGTCGCCATACTGCGCGTGGAAGAAATGGTTGAAGCCCACTTCGAGCAGCGTGGCCAATGATGCATAGGTGGAAATGTGGCCGCCGATGCCGGGGTCGTATTTGTTCTGGCGTACGACCATCGCCATGGCATTCCAGCGGGTGAGGCTCTTGATGCGGCGCTCCATGGCGCGGTCGCCGGGATACGGAACTTCCTCCTGGTGCCGGATGGTGTTCACGTATGGCGTATTGAGTTGGATGGGGAGGTCGGCGCCCGCGCCGCGCGCCTGCTCGTTCAGGCGCTCCAGCAGGAATGCCGCGCGATCCGGCCCCTCTTCGTCCAATATCTGCTCCAGCGCTTCGATCCATTCGGACGTTTCGCGCGGGTTCAGGTCGACAACACGTTCGGTGAGTTTCTGGTGCATGGGATTATTTTTATTATAGTGAACCCCGCAGGCCACGGAGGAGCCGTCGGTTTGGTGCGCGCCTATCCATCCGCCGGTTGCTATTCCGGCTCCGACGAAGCAAACTGTAAGGGTAATGGCTTCCAAAGTCCGCAAGGCCGTATTCCCGGCCGCAGGTCTCGGCACGCGCTTCCTGCCCGCCACCAAGGCCCAGCCCAAAGAGATGCTGCCGCTGGTCGACAAACCCCTCATTCAGTACGGCGTCGAGGAGGCCCTCCATTCCGGAATTCAGAACATCATTATCGTGACGGGACGCGGCAAAAGCGCGATAGAAGATCATTTTGATGTGAGCTTCGAGCTCGAAAATATGCTCGAAATGCGCGGCAAAAAGGACCTGCTTTCCATCGTTCGCAACGTCTCCGACATGATCAATGTGGCCTACACGCGGCAGAAGGAAGCCTTGGGGCTGGGACACGCCGTATTGCGCGCCATGGAACTGGTGGGGAACGAACCTTTTGCGGTGGTCCTGGCCGACGATGTGATCGACGCCGAAACGCCCTGCCTGCGCCAGTTGCTGGACGTCTACGAGTTCTTCTGCTCGCCGGTGGTGGCCGTGATGGAAGTCCCCCCGGAGGACATCTCGCTCTATGGCGCGATTGACGCCGAGCCGATCTCCCATAACGGCAGCCGCGATCGCGTATTCCGTATACGCGACCTTGTGGAAAAGCCCAAACCATCCGAGGCGCCTTCGAACCTCGCGATCATCGGCCGCTACGTGCTGATCCCGGAGATTTTTCAATCGCTGCAGTCCATCGAACCGGGGTCCGGATCGGAAATCCAATTGACGGATGCTTTGCGGCACTTGCTGCGAACGCGTCCGATCTACGCATACCGGTTTGAAGGTACCCGGTACGATGCGGGCGACAAGCTCGGTTTTCTTAAAGCCACTGTTGAATTTGCCCTACGGCGCCACGATCTGGGAGGCCCGTTCCGGGAATACTTAAAGGGCCTTACGCTTTAGTTTCAATGATTTCCAGCTTTAGTAACATTTGTTCTGGAAATCTTATCAAAAAAGATTGCATTTGGCTGTTGTCGGGTGGTATGATTGTCTCGCGGTTTCCTATTACCTCCAGGTCCCGGATTTTGATGATCGAAACAATACTGATCCTCGCATTTTCGCTGGCATTATTCGTCTACTGGTTCCGGTATACCGTTCTTCTCCTGTTAAGTGAGGAACGTGTGGAAGAGCACGACGCTGTAATAGGCCAGTTGCATGTGTTGGAAACGCGCGAAGCGCTGCAGCAGACGGAGGAGGGCCGGGCGTTGGATCGATTGCATCGCGCGCTGGACGACGATTACCGGATGCTCCGTTATCTGTTGGACCACGCGGCTGGTATGGGTCTTCAGCCTCTGGAGCGCGTTCTGCTGACACTTGACTACCGCATAATGAACGCCTGGTATCGCTTGAAACGGAACAGGCGGGCATTGGACGAGATGGCCAGCGTCCTGAGCTGTTTTGCCTACAAGATGGGCGAACGGTCCGCCAGTTTCTCCTAAGCGCACTGATCCTGCGAACTGCGCGCTCTCCAAATTTCTCGTAACAAACACAAAAAAAATGGCTTAGTATTATAATCCGCACGGTACGCACGAAATGGAACTGCCCCGCTCACCCGCCCGTCCTAGCCGTCCAACCCCGCTCCCCAACCGCCCGCCGACCCAATCTTGACACTTTAGTACAGATTTAGCATCCTATAGACGGACATAGATTCCGCGAGGAGAACCGCGTGAGTACTTCAGCCAATACCATCGAAACCTTCGCCAACCAGGAATACAAGTGGGGGTTCGTTACCGAAATCGACGCCGACACCGTCCCGCCGGGCCTGAATGAGGACGTCATCCGCCTGATTTCAAGGAAGAAAAACGAGCCCGAGTTCATGCTGGAGTGGCGCTTGAAAGCCTATCGCCACTGGCTGACCATGCGCGAGCCGACCTGGGCCAATATCCACTATCCGCCCATCGACTACCAGGCAATCTCCTATTATGCCGCCCCAAAAAGCAACGTCGACCGGCCCAAGAGTCTCGACGATGTCGATCCGGAACTGCTCCGCACCTATGAAAAGCTCGGCATACCGCTCGAAGAGCGTGAGTTGCTCGCTGGCGTGGCGGTGGATGCGGTGTTCGACAGCGTCTCGGTAGCCACCACTTTCAAGGAAAAGCTGGGCGAGATGGGCATCATTTTCGGTTCATTCTCCGAAGCCGTGCAGGAGCACCCCGATTTGATCAGGAAATACCTCGGCTCGGTGGTCCCCTCGTCCGACAATTTTTTCGCCGCCCTGAATTCAGCGGTCTTCAGCGACGGCTCTTTCTGCTACGTCCCCAAGGGCGTGCGCTGCCCCATGGAGCTGTCCACCTACTTCCGCATCAACGCCAAGAACACCGGGCAGTTCGAGCGCACCCTGATCGTCGCCGACGAAGGCGCATACGTCAGCTACCTCGAAGGCTGCACAGCGCCCATGCGCGATACCAACCAGTTGCATGCCGCGGTGGTCGAACTCGTGGCGCTCGATAATGCCCAGATTAAGTATTCGACCGTACAGAATTGGTATCCGGGCGATAAGCAAGGCCGCGGCGGCATCTACAATTTCGTCACCAAGCGCGGCGCGTGCCGCGGCGTCAGCTCCAAAATCTCCTGGACGCAGGTTGAAACCGGCTCCGCCATCACCTGGAAATATCCGAGCTGCCTCCTGATCGGCGACAATTCGGTCGGCGAATTCTACTCCGTGGCGCTGACGAATCATTACCAGCAAGCCGACACGGGCACCAAGATGGTCCACATCGGCAAGAACACCACCAGCACCATCGTATCGAAGGGTATCTCTGCGGGCCACGGCCAGAACACTTATCGCGGCGCGGTCAAGATTCTGAAGAGCGCATCGCACGCGCGAAATTATTCGCAGTGCGATTCCATGCTGCTGGGCGACAAGTGCGGCGCGCACACGTTCCCCTATCTCGAAGTGAAGAACACGTCGTCGCAGGTGGAACACGAGGCATCCACTTCCAAGATCGGCGAAGACCAGATTTTCTATTGCCGGCAGCGCGGCATCTCCACCGAAGACGCCGTCTCCATGATCGTGCACGGTTTCTGCAAAGAGGTCTTTCGCGAGTTGCCCATGGAGTTCGCTGTGGAAGCCCAGAAGCTGCTGGGAGTCAGCCTGGAAGGAAGTGTCGGATAAGTCGACAAAGTCACTAGCCATGTCATTACTCGAAATCAAGAATTTGCATGCCAACGTCGCCGGAAGAGAAATCCTTAAAGGCATCGACCTCTCCATCAATGCCGGCGAGGTGCACGCCATCATGGGACCGAACGGGTCGGGCAAAAGCACGCTCGCGCAAGTTCTGTCCGGCCGCGATCTGTACCAGGTGACCGCCGGCGAGGTCGTTTACGACGGAAAAGACCTGCTGGCGATGTCGCCCGAAGATCGCGCCCGCGAAGGCATCTTCATGGCGTTTCAATACCCTGTGGAAATTCCTGGGGTCAGCAATCTGTATTTCCTGAAAGCGGCGCTCAACGCCGTCCGCAAGCACCAGGGACTGTCGGACCTGGATGCCATGGATTTCCTGGCGCTGGTCAAGGAGCGGATGGCGCTGATGGAGATGGATCAGAGCCTGTTGAACCGCGCCGTCAACACCGGCTTCTCAGGCGGCGAAAAGAAGCGCAACGAGATTTTCCAGATGGCCGTGCTGGAGCCTAAGCTCGCGATCCTTGACGAAACCGATTCCGGCCTGGACATCGACGCGCTGAAGATCGTCGCGAGCGGCGTCAATGCGCTCCGCGACCCGCAGCGGGCCATGATCGTCGTGACGCATTATCAGCGTCTGCTCAACTACATTGTGCCCGATTTCGTGCACGTGCTGGCAGAGGGGCGCATCGTGAAATCCGGCGGCAAGGAACTGGCGCTGGAACTGGAAGAGAGCGGCTATGTCGGCATTGAGGAGGTAGTCGAAAACGCATGACTGCCGCGCCTACCAGTTTTCTGGAACAGATCCGCGAGGAAGCCAGACAGCGCTTCTCGGAGTTAGGTTACCCGACTACTCACGACGAAGACTGGCGCTTCACTAGCGTAGCCCCCATCTCCCGTACCAACTTTGAGCCAAGTGGGGCAGGCACGTTGCCTGCGGCGGCCTCGAAGGCCGCCTCCGGCGTCCAAATCTCGCGCCTCTCCGAAGCAAACGTCGAACCCTATCTCGCGCGCTACGCCAGCTACCAATCCAACGCCTTCGTAGCTCTGAACACGGCCAATTTCGAAGACGGCATCTTCATCCACATAGCCAGAGGAGCAGTGATCGAGCATCCCATCGAACTAGTGATCCAGTCCTCCGCGAACGGCCACCCTACCGCCTCCCACCCGCGCATTCTAGTCGTCGCCGAACCCGATAGCCAGGCGACCATTATCGAAACCTACAGCGGCAGTGGCGGCGCCTACTTTACAAACGCAGTCACCGAAATCGTAGCGGGCGACCACGCCGTCATCGACCATTACAAGCTCCAGACCGAGAGCGACCTGGCCTTCCATGTGGCCACACTCCAAGTCCAGCTTGGCCGCGACACCAACTTTCGCTCGCACTCGTTGTCCTTTGGCGGAGCGCTGGTCCGCAACGACATCAACGCCGTACTATCGCAAGGGTGCGAATGCACCCTCAATGGCTTGTACCTGGTCTCGGGCGAGCAGCACATCGACAATCACACTTCCATCGATCACGCCAAGCCGCACGCCGCCAGCCACGAATTGTACAAAGGCATACTGCAGGGCCATTCCACCGCGGTTTTCAACGGTAAGATTCTGGTCCGCAAGGATGCTCAGAAGACCGACGCCAAACAGACCAACAAGAACCTGGTGCTATCGGAAGACGCTGTCATCAATACCAAGCCCGAGTTGCAGATCCTTGCCGACGACGTGCGCTGCACACACGGCGCGACCATCGGCCAGTTGGACCCGGAGGCGATCTTTTACTTGCAGTCGCGAGGTATAGGTCTCGCGGATGCCCGAAATCTGCTCATCCTCGCTTTCGCGCGCGACATTGTGGACCGCATCAAGGTCGCACCGCTGCGCGAGCAGTTGGAGCAGATCTTGCTGGAGAAACTTCATGGGACTAGCAACTGAGCCAGCCATAACCGCGCCGCGCCCGCCGGCAAGCAGTCAACGCGAAAACTTCCCGGTGCTCGACCAGCGCGTCCACGGCAAGCCCCTGGTGTATCTGGATAACGCCGCCACCACGCAGAAGCCGCAGATGGTTCTCGACGCCATGAACCAGTTCTACCAGGTGGATAATTCCAACATCCATCGCGGCGTGCATGAACTGAGCGAGCGTTCCACGCGCCACTACGAAGAGGCCCGCGTCAAAATACAGCACTTCCTCAACGCGGCCGACTGGCGCGAGATTATCTTTGTCCGGGGCGCCACCGAGGGTATCAACCTGGTCGCCTATACCTACGGGCGCAGGCACATCCAGTCGGGCGATGAGATCGTCATCTCCGCCATGGAGCACCACTCGAACATCGTGCCCTGGCAGATTCTGTGCGAGGAGAAGCAGGCCATTTTGCGCATCGCGCCCATCAACCAGCGCGGCGAGCTGCTGCTGGACGAATTCGAAAAGCTGCTGGGCCCGCGCACCAAGCTGGTCTCCGTGGTACACGTTTCAAACGCCCTCGGTACCATCAACCCGGTAGCGGAGATCGCGCGTATGGCGCACCGCCACGGCGCGCCTGTGTTCATCGACGGCGCGCAGGCCGTGGCCCATATGAAGGTCGACGTGCAGCAACTCGACTGCGACTTCTACGCGCTCTCCGGCCACAAGATGTTCGGGCCCACCGGCATCGGCGTGCTGTACGGAAAAGCGGCTTTGCTGAATAAGATGCCGCCCTATCAAGGCGGCGGCGACATGATCAGTTCGGTGACCTTCGCCAAGACCACTTACAATGAGCTGCCTTACAAGTTCGAAGCCGGAACGCCGAACATCGCCGGCACCATCGGCCTGGGCGCGGCCGTCGATTACATCAACGAAATCGGGTTGGATCGTATCGAGACTTACGAACATGAACTGTTGGCTTATGGGACTGCGCAGTTGGAGCGCATCCCGGGCCTCCGTCTCATCGGTACTGCGCGCGAGAAGGCCAGCGTGCTTTCATTTGTGCTGGTAGGCGTGCATCCGCACGATGTCGGCACCATCCTCGACCGCGAGGGGGTAGCCGTGCGCACCGGCCATCATTGCGCGCAGCCGGTGCTGGAGTGGTTCGGCGTGCCCGCCACCACGCGCGCCTCGCTGGCCTTTTACAACACGAAACAGGATATCGACGCGCTGGTCGCCGGCATCTACAAGGTGAAGGAGATCTTCGCATGACGTGGCGCACGCACTCCTGCGTGCCGTGTCGAGATGCGTCTCGACACCTGGGGCTTCGCTAATGCTCGAAGACCTGTACCAGGAAGTGATCATCGACCACAGCAGGCGCCCGCGCAATTTCCACCACATGCCCGACGCTACCCGCAACGTGGAAGGCTATAATCCTCTCTGCGGAGACAAGCTGAAGCTATTCGTGAAGCTGGATGGCGACACGGTGCAGGACATCAGCTTTGTGGGCGCGGGCTGCGCCATTTCCACGGCATCCGCGTCGCTGATGACCGAGACGGTCAAAGGCAAATCGCGCCAGGAAGCGGTGCAGATAATGGAGCGTTTCCACGACCTGCTGACCACCGCGAAGCCCGCTTCGGTAAGTCTCGGGAAGCTGGCGGTCTTCTCGGGCGTGCGCGAGTTTCCCGCGCGTGTCAAGTGCGCCACGCTGGCCTGGCACACGTTGAAGTCCGCACTGACGGACGCGGCGGAAACGGTGTCCACCGAATGAGAGAGAAAATCATCGCCGCGCTGAGCAAGGTCTTCGACCCGGAGATCCCCATGGATATCTATAACCTCGGGCTGATCTACGACGTAAAGGTGAATGCCGCGGGCGAAGCGTACATCAAGATGACTCTCACTGCGCCAAACTGCCCGGTGGCCGGAAGTCTCCCGGCCGAAGTGGAGCGTAAGGCGCGCGCGGTGCCGGGCGTAAAGGACGTAAAGCTCGAACTGACATTCGATCCCCCCTGGGACAAAAGCCGCATGTCGCCCGAAGCGCGCATGCTGCTGGGCCTGGACGATATCATTCCCCTCGACAAGCTGTCGCGTACACGGCCATGAAACTCAGCGCGCACGAAGAGTACGGATTACGCTGCCTGCTGCGCATCGGCTTGGCGGGCCAGGACGAGAGCCTGACCATTCCGGAGATCAGCGGAGCGGAAGCGCTCTCGCCTGCCTACGCCGCCAAACTGCTGCGTATTCTGCGCCGCGGCGGATTCATCACCAGCGCGCGCGGCAAAGTCGGCGGTTACACGCTTTCGCGCCCGGCCGGCCAAATCGTGATCGCCGACGTCATCGGCGTGCTGGGCGGCCGCCTCTTCGAATCCAAGGACTTCTGCCACGAGCATGCCGGCCAGATCCAGGTCTGCACCCGCTCTGTGGACTGCTCCGTGCGATCACTCTGGCACGCCGTGCAATCGGCGGTGGACGAGGTTTTGAGCAAAACCACGCTGCAAGATCTGCTCCGCAGCGAAGGCGAAATGAATTCGTGGGTGAAGACCATCCCCACGCACAACCCGCTCACGTTTCTGCAGTAGCCCCTATTCAGAACCGCCGTTCGGCTTCTTCGTAGACCTCATGCGTCAGTCGCGCAGTGCGCCGCCACGAAAACTCCGCCGACCGCCGCAATCCGCGCTCGCGCCACGGCGCAGCCCACTCGGGATGCGCCGCCATATCCAACATCGCCCGCACCAGCTCGGCGTGCGAGCCGGTCGCGAGAGCGGCCCCCGCGGCCACTTCCGTAATCGCCGGATCCCGCGAGGTGATGACGCAAGCCCCGCACTGCATGGCTTCGAGTACCGGCAGCCCGAAACCCTCGTAGAACGACGGGTAAACGAACGCCAGCGTTCCAGCCAACAATTGCGCCAGCTTTTCGTCGGACACCTCGCCCACGATCCGCAGCCCGGGCTCTGGTGCAAGTTGCGCGAAATCGGATCGGCGCCGCCCCGCCAGCACCAGATCCACGGAATGCACGCGGCGCACCTCCCGCCAGGCCGCCAGCAGGCCAGGAATATTCTTGCGCGGTTCCAGAGTTCCTGCATACAGGAAATAAGGCGGTACGGCCGGTGCCGCGATTCCGTCCCTGGCGACAAGCGGGCGGAAACAGCCGGCCGCGGCGTGCGGGACGGCGCGAATGCGCTCCGGATGGATCCTGAACATCTCGACGGCCTGCTTCCGCACCGCCTCGCTGGGAGTGACGATCATGGTGGTCAGTCCCAATCCCACCAGCAGAGGCGTGCGTTGGCGGACCCTGGCCGCCTCAGTGTGCCACGCCGCATCCATCCACGGGGAAAGGTCGTGCAGCGTCAAGACGCTTGGGCGGCTAGCCAAATAGGGCACCGCGAAGTCCGTTCCGTGGAACAATCCGGCTTGCAGGCGGCGCAGTTCGCGGTCCAAGCCCCACAGCCACCAGCGGCGCTCAGCCGGATTGCGCGGCCCGCCGCCACGCCGCAGGTTGACAGGCGCAGTGTGAGGCATGTCGAACCGCTGGTCGGAAACCAGAAAGAACTCGTCTTGTGGAAACGCGTGCGCCAGCGCCAGGCTGAGTTCCTCGGCATAGCGCCGCAGGCCTCCGCTCGAAAGTGTGAGCGCTGTAGCGTCAATGGCCACGCGCATCGATCACCATGCGCACATCGGCCCGCCGCTCTCCGTAATTGCGCGCATAGTAGCTGAGATACTCGCCGCTGCGCACGCGCGCCACCCAATCCGTGTGCCGGCGGTACCAGTCCACTGTGCGCGCCAGTCCATCGTCAAAAGCCACTTGCGGCGCCCAGCCGGCTTCGCGCATGAGCTTTTCGCTGGAGAGCGCGTACCGCCGGTCGTGTCCGGGACGATCCGTGACATATTGGATCAGGCTTTCCGGCTTGCCCGTGGCCCGCAGGATGCGCCGGACTACTTCAAGGTTCGGCAGCGAACAGTTCCCGCCGATGTTGTAAGTCTCCCCGTCGCGGCCGTGCTCCAAGACCGCGCGGATGCCGCGGCAGTGATCCTCCACGTAGAGCCAGTCGCGCACCTGCATCCCGTCGCCATAGACGGGCAGCGGGCGGTCTTCAAGCGCGTTCGAGATCATCAGCGGGATGAGTTTCTCCGGAAAGTGATACGGCCCGTAGTTGTTCGATGCGCGGGTGATCACAACCGGCAATTTATACGTGAGGAAATAGGAGCGCGCCAGAAGATCCGCGCCGGCTTTGGAGGCCGAGTACGGGCTGGCGGGATTCAGCGGAAAGCTTTCGTTGGCTTCGAGCGGCGGCTCCAGGCTGCCGTAAACCTCGTCTGTCGAGACTTGCAAGAAGCGTGCGGTGTGGTGGCGCCGGGCCGCCTCCAGCATGATGAAAGTGCCGCGCAGGTTGGTTTCGAACACCGGGCTCGGAGCTAAAATACTGCGGTCCACATGCGATTCGGCGGCGAAATGCACGATGGCATCCGGCTGCTCATCTTTGAGAACGGCGTCCACCAGCGACTCGTCGCAGATATCTCCCTGGACGAAGCGGTAACGCGCATCGTTCGCGACGGCCTCCAGATTCTCCAGGTTGCCGGCATAGGTCAGCTTATCGAGATTGACGACGCGGACTGACGGATCTTCAGCCAAAGTAAGCCGGACGAAGGCCGATCCGATGAATCCAGCGCCTCCGGTAACGAGGAGTGTGCTCATGTGCGCCGTCTACTTGTACTGTAATTCCCAATCGTAATGCACGCCCGGATGGTTGTAGGGAATGCGCCCTTCGTCCTTGGGATTGTAGAACCGGTCGGTGGTGTAGATCAACATGGCGGGCGCATTGCCGATCACTTTGTAGCCATGCCCCACTCCCGGCGGAATCAGTATCTGCCACGGCCGCAAGACGCCCGCGTAAATGGTATTCCGCACCCCGAAAGTGAGGGATCCCACACGCAGATCCACCAGCGCCACCTGCAGCAAACCCATGGCCGGCGTCCAGCAGTCGGTCTGGTGGAGGTGATAGTGAAACGCCTTGATCGTGCCCGGGTAATTGAAAGCGGTGGAAGTTTGCGTGGTTTCGGGCGGAAAGTGTGCCGTCAAGCCCCGGCCGATGCGCTGCACCTCCAGGAAATATCCCCGATCGTCCGGCCACAGCGCCAACGGATCGATGCGCACGCCTTCGATCAGATCCGCCGCCGTGGGTGAACCAATCACCGAGCCGATGCCTTTGGGACACTCGGGATAGACCAGTTCCAGCGAACCGGATGAGGCGATGGGCTGCGGCTCGTGCGCCAGCGCGCCCGTCATCGGACGACTCCTTCGGCGGCGAGTTTCTCCGCTTCGGCCTGCCGGCGCGCGTTCACCGATTGCGACACCAGGTTCGCGGCGCGCAGCAGCGAATCGAACGTGCCGGCATCGGTCCACCAGCCATCTAGGAAATCGAACGTCATGGAGCCCTCCTGGATGTAGGCATTGTTGACGTCCGTGATTTCCAGTTCGCCGCGTTTGGACGGCACCAGCGTGCGGACCTTATCGAACACTGTGGCATCGTACATGTAGATGCCGGTGACGGCATAGTTGGATTTGGGATGCCGCGGCTTTTCCTGGATATCGACGATACGATCGCCGGAGATCTCGGCCACGCCAAAACGCTCGGCGTCTGTGACCTCCTTCAACAGGATCTTGGCGCCTTGCGCCTGCTGGCGGAAATCGTCGGCAGCCTTGCGGATGCTGCCTTCGATGATGTTATCGCCCAGGATGACGCACAGCTTCCGGCCGTCGGCAAAGTGTTCTGCCAGTGCCAGCGCATCGGCGATGCCGCCTTCGCCCTCCTGGTAGGTGTAATCGATGTGGGTGAGCCCGAACTGCTTGCCATTGGCCAGCAGCCGCAGAAAATCGCCCGCGTTCTTACCGCCGGTGACGATCAGGATGTCCCGGATGCCCGCATCGACCAAGGTCTCGATGGGGTAATAGATCATGGGCTTCTCGTAGATCGGCAACAGGTGCTTGTTGGTAATCTTGGTCAGTGGGAAGAGCCGGCTTCCCGTACCGCCCGCTAGAACGACGCCTTTCATAAGGTCTCATGATACAATACGGCGCGATGCAGTATTACAACTGGGACCTGTTGGAGGAGGAACCTCTCAATGCGCTGCTCGGCCGCAAGACCATTCACGCGCAAAACCTGACCGTCGCCCGTATCCGGTTAATGAAGGGCGCCGTGGTTCCTATGCACAGCCACGCCAATGAGCAAATCAGCATGCTGGAGAGCGGTGCGGTGCGTTTCAGGATTGCAGGCGAGGAGCGAGTGCTGCGCGCGGGCGACGCGCTGGTAATCCCACCCGATGTGCCGCACACGGTGGAAGCGCTCGAAGATTCGCTCGCTGTGGACGTGTTCTCGCCGCGGCGCGAAGACTGGATTCGCGGCGACGACGCCTATTTGCGGGACGCCAGTCCGCGCTGATCTCAGGACGGGCCGGGCTTAGGTTGGCAAGATGGCTCTCCCGCCGCATCCAGCGTCACCGTGAACTTGTCGCCGCAAGCCTTACGCATCTCCTCCTGCGCGGCCCTGGCGGCGTCTTGCGCCCGCTCGGCCCGCGCCGCAGCCGCTATGGCTTCAGCCTGCGTGCGCCAAAACCTGGCGCGCATCTCGGCCGAAATCTGCGGTTGTTTGGGGGGCTCTTTCGCGGCGGGGGCTTGCGCGAAAGCCGCTGCCGCCAGCAATGTCAACGCGATTAAATGTGAGTACATAGTCCGTTTGTCCATTGGGTACAAGTAGTCGAAGTGACGCCCGCGGTGCCGGAAGCGCTATAGCCGCCGGAGTCGATCGCTCCATACCCCGAAGCTCCTGCCGTGACTCTTAGTACACCTGCCGATGGCCGCTCTAGTCCCACATCCGCGGTTCCCGAGAATACGCTATTGACGTTGTGCCAGACCATCAGCGCGTCGCTCGACAGGCTCACGGTTTCAGTATCGAGCGAAATCTTGTAATTCGTTCCGTCGCCTGTAGCATACCCGCCATCCCAGTTGATAAACGCAATATTCGATCCGGCATTGTTTTGCCAGAGAATCGACCCGGCGCCGTTGGCAGCTTGGCTCGAGCTGTTTTTGATGACGATTTGCGTGTTGCCGCTGGCCGCGTTATTGTAGATCGTTCCGCCGGTCGAGTTTAGCGTGGTACCGCCGAACGTCACCGCCGTGAGCCACGCGGGACTGGCATAGGTCTGAGTCGAAGACAGAGCATTGGCAACCTGCGCCGCGGTATAGTCCCCGGATTGCGCCACAACAGCGCCAATGCGCCCGAATACGGAGCTGACCGATACGCTACCGGACGAGACTGATGTTGGCTGCCATTGTGAATTTGCTGCGCTCCACGCCAGGCTCTGCCCATCGGCCGGAGCCGTACTCGCTACCAAACGATTCTGGATCTTAGTCACCGTGTTCGCGCCGATGGCGCCAGTAACATCTCCCGCTAAGGTTGTTGCGAGGGCTGCGCCATTAATCTCCAGACCGCCGGCATCCAGGATGCCGTAGCCGGCCGCACCGTTAGTAACCTTTAGAATTCCGCCGGCAGTCTCCCGTGCAAGACCGGTGTCCGCCACTCCGGAAAAGGCGTTGTTGACGCTGTGCCACACGATCATGGAATCGCTGGATAGCGTTTCAGTGCTGGTATCGACGCTGATCTTATAGTTCGTTCCGTCGCCCTCCGCGAAGCCTCCATCCCAGTTGATAAACGACATCGTGGCGCCTGCATTGTTTTGCCAAAGCACCGACCCGGCGCCGTTGCCGGCCTGGCTCGAGCTGTTCTTGATGACAATCTGAGTATTGCCCGCGCCTGCGGCATTGTAAATAGTTCCACCCGTGGCGCTCAGAGTTGCGGGCAGACTGATGGGTTGCCATTTGCTCGCCGAGGCGGACCACCCAAGATACTGCTGGTCCGCAGGGGCCGCGCTCGAAACCGGCCGCCCTTGCAAGCCGGCAACCGTTGTGGCAAACCCCGAGTTAGCGACATCCCCGGCTAGGGTTGGCATTTGCGCGGCCGCCAGACTCCCCGCAATGCCGCCCAGGTTGGACCAATTCAGACTGAGGGAGCCGTCGGTAGTGGCAACTTGCCCAGCCGCACCGCTGCTGCTCCACATGTTGAACTGCCCGTTAAAGCCGGATGATGGAGCGCAGAACCCCGTGTCATGTACGCCGTTCGCATCCGACAGGTGCAGGCATCCCGGCACGTTGCTACCGCTGTTGGCATAGACATTACCGCCGGCCGTCATATTGCCGCCCGACGTAATGTTGCCGGTGGTAGTCAGGGAGGCGAAATTGCCAATAAGGGTCGCATCGCCAACGATGCTGCTTGTCACCACGTCGCTGGGAAGCGCCGAGTCCGGCAACGTGCCACCGATCTGCGCGAACGTGTAGTCCCCGGTCTGCGCAGTCACTGCACCCGTGCGGCCAAAGATAGAACTGATCGTCCCGCCGCCGCCTCCACCCGCTTCGAGCGTCCAGGTATTCGTCGCCGTGCAGCCAAACAGATTCTGCCCTGGCGCGGCATCGGTTGCGAAGTACTGCTCACCTACTGTACAGGTGGAAGGCTTGCCCGCCCCGATTCCGGCTTTCGCCGGCAGAGTGTGACCGCCGCCGCTGAAATCCACCGTGCCTGTCACTCCAGCGATTCCGCCGGTGCTCAGCGAAACCAGGTTGCCGGTCGCACTGTCGATCTTCCAGCGGTTCACCAAATTGTTCCACGTCGCTCCGGAAGCCCCGCCTGGTACGGTCCCGAAGATCACGCTTCCACCATTGGCAGTGCCGGTACCGGGTCCACCCGCGATGATCTGATCCTGCCCCGGCGTATTCGTCCCGCTGGCTCCGGAGCTTGAAACCAGGACGCCCGCCGGAGCGGTCGCGGTCACCATCCCGTTGCCCAGCCAGATCTGCTGAACGGGAGCCGCATCGCTGCCGACCACCATCTGATAAGACCCGTACACCGTGGCATATGCGCCAAGGGCGATAGACTTGCTCGGAGAAGTGCTCTCTTCCGCCCCTAAACTGACATCCGCCGTGGTGTCGACGTAAGCAGTTGTTATGTTGTCGCTAATGGTAGTCACATAGTACCAGTGGCGTGGCGCCTGGTTGGCTGTGATGACCGTACAGAGCGTAGTAGGGCATACGGCCGTCCGATAGATCCTGCGCGCGGATGCGACGAATGGCCCACTATAAGTTGGAATTCCGGCGATTGTCACTTCTTTGTGCGCGGAGTCGGTAAGCACTCCTAAATAGCTGTTATTCGATAGGGCTGTTTCTTGCCCGTTGAGGACATACGACACCTTGTACCAATACCAGCCCACCGAAAGATTGGCGGTCGCGCTGGTGGGCGTGAGAGTCACACCAACGGAAGTGCTGGGATAGTACATGTCGGCATATGCACCAAGGCCTGTCAGGTAATGACCGCTGGTGACGCCGAACATAGCATTAAAGCCGGTACCGGCGTTGTCGTATCCGGTTGTAAGAGACCACAGGGTATTCATACCCATGCAGGAGTTCTCGTACCCGGTCACGTTCCAGGCGCACGAATCGGTTCCGAAACCGCTGTTACGGTACCCTGTGGTGTTGATTCCCACGCTGTCTATCCCGAATGCCGCGTTGTTATAACCGGTAGTGTTCTGGTATAACGCCCGCAATCCGAACGCGAAGTTATCGTAACCTGTGGTATTGTTTCCCAGAGCGTTCTCACCCACTGCTGTGTTGTAACTGCCCGTGGTGTTCGCTACCATCGCCAAATTGCCGACCGCCACATTTTGCTGCCCGGTTGCATTGGCTGCTAGAGCAAGCTCCCCGACACCGATATTCTGGTTGCCTGTCGTCAAGCCGCCTAAGGCCTGGTAGCCGATGCCCACGTTAAAGCTCGCAAGCCCGGCCGCTCCGCCGCCAGGAGTCATCGTTCGATTACCGGCGCCATTGCCGAAGAAGACATTGTGTCCGGTAGCAGTCGGATCGTGATATGTGCTCAGCGTGCCATCGGTGAATAAAAGAGTGTCGGTATCCCACCTGGCGCTGTTGCCGCCGTCCGCCACGAGCACGGTATTTGCCGCCGGAGTTCCTCCAGGATTCTCGAGCCCGCCGCTGGCGACGACAGGCGTAACCGGCGCCCATGTACTTCCGGCGGCATTCCAGGTCAAAACTTGGCCGTTGGTCGGCGCGGCGCTTGCCACTGCGTGGCTCTGTAACGCCACAACTGTCGTAGCCAAACCCGCATTCCCGACGTCGCCCGCGAGGATGGGCATCTGAGCAGCCGGCAGTCGAGCGCTTCCATCAAGCGGAGCGTACCCGCCGGCGGCCCCCTTGTTTGCCTGATTCTCAGGCGTGAACCCCAGCGCAGCGGTCACGTCGGACAGGGCTGCAACGCTGGGCGCACCGGTCCCGGTGGTGATCTTGAGAAGCCCGGTCGGTAAACCGGATAGAGACACCCCGGCTAACTGATTTGCGTCGATCGTCCCGCCGCCGGAGTAGCCCAGAGTGCCGTTGATTACGAGCGCGTTGGCATTGCTCCCCGACCCTACACCGTTGAACGCGACACTACCCACCGTCCCGCCAGTGTCTCCGCACAAGAACCCGTGCGTCACCAGGCTGTAGTTCAGATGGCTTCCCCCAAAATCGGGACAAGACGGAAGAGTCGTCCAGGTACCTACCGCCGGAGCGGTAGTCAGTATAGTCTGGTCCGACGCGCTGTTACTGGGCACGCTGGTGCCGTTGATCGCTCCGATCGCCGGCAGATTCGCAAGGGGCACCAGCGCATTTGCGTCCAGTGGCGCGTAGCCCCCAGCGCTACCTTTGTTCCCGAAACTCTCGGCCTTGTATCCGAGTTGAGGGATCGAGGTAGAACAGCCGGGGGGCCAAACGCCGGCGGCTTTCGGACCATACAGGCAGTAGCCGACGGTGTTGAGATAGTAATCCCCGTTTGCCCCGACCGTGCTTAACGGCGCGGCTGTACCGTACCAGATAGCAGCGCCGGCTGGGATCCCCGCAGGCGCCACACCCCCACCACCGACGGTGATTTGCGCCGGCGCGGCAATCGCGGTCAGCACACACACGAGTCCCGCCAAAATGATGCTTCTCATATTGTAGTTAGCCTCCCTGACTCCCAACCAGCCGGACTACCGTTGATAGAGCATGCCCGTTATCATCGCGGCGCCCGACACGCTGTCCACGGCAAGCGTGGTGGGGTCGAGCACGTTGGAATCGCGCTCGTCTCCCACGACCACCGATTGGCCGGACTGAAGTACGGCTATGACGCCCGCCCCGGTGGTCTTGTTCAGGCCTATCAAGCCGACAAAGACCGAGTCGCTGGAGTTCGCGGTCTTGAAGGCCTGAATCAAGACCTTGTTGCAACGGAGAGGATATCCGGACGGGGCCGTCACATTCGACGTCAAAGCCGCATCGCTTGCGGTAACGAAACCGAGAGGAATAATTTGTGCCACGTGAAGTGCTCCTTTTTCACTCACACTATAGCAGCCGGTTTTTTCCAGCCAGGGACACCGGAGTGACTTGTAGGGGTGGGATTAGCGGACTTTGTGCCCGGAACTTCCGCGCTGCGACAGGGGCGGCCGGACCGTGCCGGCAAGCGCAATGCCGCGTGGCGACATCAGCCTAACTCTGTCTGAGAGCGTTAGTTAGGGAGTGCCGTATGACCGCGGAGAGCTATCTTTATGGCCGGCGGCGCACCCTGTCGAGACACCCTGAAAAGCCGGACCGGACGCCCGCAGACCGGCTCCATGAAATTCCTGGCGAAACGTGTGACTGGCCTGCCCGGCGGGCCCGGATCCGCCCTACTGGACGGAATTCAAATACGCCACCAGATCCGACATCTGCTGCGGATTGTTGAATCGCGGCCACGTCATCTTGGCGTCCCGCATGCGCGTGAACATCTGCGGGCCGTGCTTCCACAGCGCCGAGACGATCGTGATTTCCGAGTATCCCCGGCCCTGCCCTGGCAGCGGCGGCGCCCCGTGTTCCCCGCCCGCGTGGCAGTCTGCGCAGCGCTTGGCGGCAAACACCTGCTTGCCCCGCGATACGTCGCCCTTCGCATAAACAAACTGCCGCATCCACAGATAGCTGAGCAACTGGCGCATTTCGTCCTCGGAAAGCTGCGGCACAGGTTGAATCATCCGGGGTGCGTGATTCCACATATCCACCGCGATCTCGGTCAACGCGAGATTGTGCAGACGGTCCTCCAGGGCCAATTTGCCGACGTGGCATTTCACGCAGCCCTTCGATTCGAATATGGCTTGCCCGCCATCTCCGGACGTAAACGAGAAGTGGACATTCACACCGCGCGTCTCCGGCAGATTGCGCAAATAGGCCAGAATGTCGCTCAAATCCTGCGCCGTCAGTTCCTGCCATGCGATCTTCTTGCGCGCGAAGGCCTCGCGCATGCGGCTGCTGTGGTCCCACATCTGCTGCACCAGGACCATGGGTTGCCCCAGCGATTCCCACTTGACCACCGGCGGCGCGCCTTCCGCCCGCGATTCGGTAATTCCGTGGCACTCCGCGCAGTGTCTGTCGGTGAACGCTTGTTTGCCGCGCGCAGCGTCGCCCGGCTTGTCGAAGAAACGCGTCGAATACAAGTACGCGAATAAATCGGCGGCGTCCGCCGGACTCAATTTCGGCTGCTCGATGCCGGCCCCTTCCATAGCCGCCCACATCACCGGCGCATGGTTCCACATGGCGCTGGCCAGCAGCGCGGGCGTAAAGCCGCGATCCACCCGCGCGCTCAGATCCATGCCCATCTTGCCGCCCTTGCCATTCACGCTGTGGCACTGCACGCAGCGTTCATTTTCAAACAGCGAGGCGCCTCGCCCGGAGTCGCCTGGGATCACCGGCGGCACAGCGGCCCCCGCGCTCCCAACCATCAAAACGCAAATGCACAACTCGCGCATCATTCCCTCTCCCCCTCAACTACACTTCATTCTTCCTGAACCGGTCGATCAGCCGGTCGCAGGCCCGCACCGTCAGCGCCATGAATGTCAAGGTGGGGTTCTGGCAGGCCGACGACGGATAGCAGGCTCCGTCCATCACGAACAGGTTCTTCACATCGTGCGTCTGGTTATAGGGGTCCAGAACGGACTTCTTCGGATCGGCGCCCATGCGCGCGGTGCCCGTCTCGTGAATCGCCATGCCAGGCATCGCCAGATCGGAATTGACCTTGATGTTCCTGGCGCCGGCCGCCTCCAGCATCTCCGCGGCGGAAGAGGCGGCGTCTTCCATCATGGCCTTCTCATTGTCGCCGTGGGTCATTTGGATGCGCAGCGCCGGAATGCCCCAGGCGTCCCGCATCTCGGAGTCGATCTCGCAATAATTATCGAAGCGCGCCAGCGATTCGCCGAAAGCGCCTAGATCGATGCCGTACGAGCCCGCCAGCACGGCTTTCTTGTAGTTCGCGCCGAATCCCCCCGCGCCGAAGTTGAATCCCGCGCTGGCCCCGCCCTGAAATCCGTAGCCGCGAATAAAGCGCGGATGCCGCGGCCCGTTCGCAATATTGCGAAAGCGAATCACATAGATGCCATTGGCGCGATGTGGCGCGCTCGGCGAATCGGGAGTGGGATCGAATCCCGGCAGATCGCCCGCGGCGCCCGCGCCGACCGCGTGATCCATCAGGTAGTGCCCCAATACACCGCTCGAATTGGCCAGCCCCGTGGGATAGACCCGCGTGGATGAGTTCAAAAGAATCCGCGTCGATTCCAGGGCCTGTGCGCATAGAACCACGCTCCTGGCGCGCGCCTGGCTGGTCTTGTGCGAGAGCCGGTCGATATAAGTCACGCCGCTGGCGCGGTTGTTGGCGTTGTCCATATCCACGCTGCGCACCACGGCGTTCGGAATTAGCGTGCAATTTCCGGTTTTCAGCGCGTCCGCCACCGTGGTGAACGGGCTGCTGAAATAAGAGAATGTCACACAGCCGCGCTCGCAAGGCCCGCAATAGTGGCATGCGGCGCGCCCGTTGTGATTCTGGGTGAGTATGGCGGTGCGCCCGATAGTGACAGTGCGGCCGAACTGCGCTTGCACCCGCTCGCGCAAATTCACCTCGCCGCAGGTCATCTTCATGGGCGGCAGGAAATGGCTGTCCGGCAGCGTGGGATTCCTTTCCGCCGCCCCGCTGATGCCCACGTAGCGCTCAACGATCTCGTAGTAAGGCTCCATGTCCTGGTACGAAAGCGGCCAGTCTTCGCCATAGCCGTCGTGGCTGGCCGCCTTGAAGTCCAGATCGCTCATGCGGTAGCTCTGGCGTCCCCATACCAGCGTGCGCCCACCCACAATCCGAAGCCGCTGCCAGGTGAACGGCTTGCCCGCCGGCGTGCTATACGGATTCTGCAGGTCGTCCACAAACCAGTCGTAGTTGTACTCCATGCAGGCGTAGCATTGTTTCTGCACCGGCCGCGTGCGCGCGATTTCCGGGGACATGTCGCGGTATTTCAGCTTGTAGGCCGGCATGTGCTCGGTGAATTCCTGGGGCGAGATGTTGCGCCCCGCCTCCAGAAGCGCAACTTTCAGGCCGGCTTCCGCCAGCCGCTTAGCCGCCCAACCGCCTGTAGCGCCGGAGCCTACGACAATGGCGTCGTAGGTCCCGTTAGGTTGTGCCGATTGCATCGTTAAAGGTATTATAGTTCCGCAGATGAACCGCCGGGATTTGTTTCGTCAAACCTTCCTGGGCGCCGCCGCCGCGGCCGTATCGGGTAGCGTAGCCCGGGCCCGCGAGTTTCCGTCCGATTACGACGCTTCGAAGGAACTGGCGCGCGCCGACTGGAAGCCGCTATTCCTGGACGATCATCAGAACCAGACGCTGGTCGTCTTTAGCGAGATTGTAATCCCCGCCACCGATACGCCGGGCGCCAAAGCGGCGTTGGTCAACCGCTTCATCGATGCGGTGCTAGCCGTCGAAACACACGACACGCAGCGCAGTTTTCTGGAGAGCCTTGCTTTCCTCGATGGGGAGTCCTTCGCACGGTACCGCGCGGCGTTTGTGTATCTGACGCCCGAGCAGCAGACCGAGTTGGTAACCTTCATGGCTTACCCGCACACCCTGGAGACCTGGGACGAGAACGCGCCCGCCAGCTATCGCGGCCACGCGCACTTCAGCAATTTGAAAGACTGGATATCGAGGGCGTATTACAGTTCGCCGATCGGCATGCAGGCGCTCGGCTATACGGGAGTGCCCGGCGGAGTTTTCAAAGGTTGTGGGTGACCTATCCCTACTCCTGCCGCAGCGTCTCCGCCGGATTCAGCCGCGTAACCCGCAGCGCCGGTAGGAAGCTGGCGGCAGCGGCTACGCCCAGCAAGCCGACTCCCACGGCTGCGAAAGTGAGTGGATCGCCCGGCCGCACGCCCCACACAAGGTGCCGCAGCATTTGCGTTGCGAACGCGGCCAGCACGGAACCCACGATCACACCCGCCAGCGCCAGCGCCACTCCAGGCAGGGCCACGGAGCGTATAGCTTGCGGTACGGTGGCGCCCAACGCCAGCCGGATACCCAGCTCGCGCGTCCGTTCGGCCACGGAATTGGCGATCAGTCCGTAGATCCCCACCGCGGCCAGCAGCAGCGCCAGCCCCGCCAGAGCGCCTAACAGGACCACTTGAAAACGCTCCTGGGACAGCGCGCGGTAACGGACGTCCTCCATGCTATGAAAGCCCGCGAACGGAAGCTGCGGGTCCACCGATTCGAGCGCGCGCTGCATCCCCGCGATCACGCCCTCGGCTGGTCCGGCGGAGCGCACGGTCCAGCTCGGCGAGAACCACGTATGCACCAGTTGCATGAACTTGTCCTGCACCTGCATGGCGGGGATGTAGATGTCCGGCATTGCGGCCGTAGGCGCGCCGTCTCCCCAGCCGCTCTTCTGCTGGACATCGCCGACCACGCCCACGATCTCGCGCTTCTCGCCGCCGCCCAGGTCCAGATGCCGGCCGACTGGCTCGTCGCCAGGCATGTACATTTTGACGAATGCCTCGCTGACCACCGTGGCCGGCGCGGAAATGCTGCTATCGGCAGCGGTGAACACCCGTCCGCGCAACAACGGAATTCGCAGCACGCGGAAGTACTCGGGCGTGATGTAAAACATGTTGGTGATCTGGGATTCCGTATCCACGTGCGGGCCGTCCATGCGCTGGAACCCCGTATTCAGCGCGCGCTCATAAGGCAAGCTGATCGTTACGGCCGCCGATTCGACGCCCGGCAATTCCCGCATCCGTGCCAGGCTTTGCTCGAAGAGCCGGTTCACGCTCTGGCTGGTCGCGTACCGCGCATCTTGCAGCGACAGCTCGGCCGTAATAACGTTGTGAGCATCAAACCCCGGATTGAGACCGCGCAGATGGGCGAACGTGCGGATCAGCAAACCCGCGCCCACCAGCAGTACCACGCCCAGCGCCACCTCGCTAGTCACCAGCAAGCGGCGGGGCCAGGGATTGCGCCCGCCCGCGACGGCGCGGCCGGCCTCGCCCAGCGCGGCGCGGATCTGCAGGCGGCTGGCTGCCAGCGCGGGGTATAGCCCGAACAGGATGCCTGCAGCGATCGACGCGAAGGCGGTGGCCGCCAGCACGCGCCAGTCCAGATCCACGGCTTGCCAAAGGTTCAAGCTAGCGGGCGTCAAAGCCTTCAGGGCCTTCACTCCCAGCCATCCCAGGCCAGTGCCGGCGGCGCCTCCGCACAACCCCAGCACCACGCTTTCGGCCAGCATTTGCCGGATCAAAGCCGCGCGCCCACTGCCCAGCGCCATGCGGGTGGCCATCTCGCGGGTGCGTCCGGCGGCCCGCGCCAGCAGCAGCCCGGCGATGTTCACGCAGCCGATCAGCAATACCACTCCCACCGCCGCCCAAAGGATCAGGATTGGTTGGCGGACGTCTACGGTCAAGCCCCGCTGGAACGAGATCAAGCGCAGGCGCGTGGAGGCATCCTGCCCATACTGACGCATGAGCGGCGCCCCGATCGCTTCGATCTGCCCGTTGGCCTGCGCCCAGGAGGCGCCGGAATGCAGGCGGGCCACCACGGCGTAGTTGGACCCTCCGCCCTCGCCCGACCGGGACGGACGCAGCGGCGTCCATAGGTCCGCCGGAACGATACTCCGGAAGCCGGCGGGCAGCACGCCGACGATGATGTGCGGCTCGCCGCGCAGAGTGACCGCCTGTCCCACAATCGAGGGGTCGGCGTGGAAGACGCGCTTCCAGAGCGCGTAGCTCAACACCGTGACTGCCGGACCGGCCGGCCGGTCTTCATTCATCGAAAACTCGCGCCCGATGAGCGGCTTAATGCCCAATACGCGAAAGAATCCGGCCGAGACGCGCTGTTGCTTAACGTAGTCGACGCCGCCGCCCGCCGCGAAGTTGACCCCCATCGAACCATCGCTAAAAACGGCCGCGTCCAGGTAAGTAGCGTTATCGCGCACAGCCTCCCAGGCGCTGCCCCACAGATTCGTCTGGTAGCTCTCGGAGCCTTTGCCTTGGAAATGCCGGGCAACCGAGAACAGCCGCTCCGGCGCCGGATAGGGCAATGGGCGCAGCAGCACGGCGTCCACCACGCTAAAGATAGCGGTATTCGCGCCGATGCAGAGAGCCAGCGTAGCCACCGCCGCGGCCGTGAACGTGGGGCTCTTGCGCAGCACGCGTACGGCGTAGCGCAGATCGCGGCCGAATTCGTTCGGCCAGCGCAGGCCCACAGCTTCGCGGCACTCTTCGGCCGCCGCGGCGGTACTGCCGAATTCGATGCGTGCCCGGCGCCGCGCCTCGCCGGGTTCCACCCCGCGGGCCATCAGATCCGACGCGTAACGCTCCATGTGGCCGTCCATTTCGGAAGCCATCTCGCCCGCCAGGCGCGACTGCCCGGTCAGCGCCCGCCACCACGATTTCACCTGCGCCAGCATGTCACACCTCCTCCGGTTCCGCGGCAAGCACATCGCCGATGGCCACCGCCAGCCGCTTCCACTCCTGCCGCTCCGATTTCAATTGTTTCCGCCCCGCGGCGGTCAGGCGGTAATACTTGGCCTTGCGCTTGTTTTCGCTTTCGCCCCACTCCGCCGCGATCCAGCCGCGATGCTCCAGCCGGTACAGCGCCGGATAAAGCGACCCCTGTGGGATCTGCAGCGCGTCTTTCGAGACCTGCTGGATGCGCAGCAGGATACCGTATCCGTGCAGCGGACCCAGCGACACCGCCTTCAGAATCAGCATGTCGAGGGTGCCTTGCAGGATGTCGACTTGTTTGCCCATTATGGCTCCTCTAGCCATTCTGGGAGTGTTCTCCTAGAATGTCAAGAGGAGAAGGAGCGGCCTCCACGACCCGCCTGCGACCGCCTGTTTGGCTATGCTGGAGACATGCTCGACATCGCCGCGGTACTCGCCTTCGCCGCTGCCGCCGGCTTGCTCACCGTCACGCCGGGCCTCGACACCGCCCTGGTGCTGCGGACCGCGGCGGTGGAAGGCGCCGGTGAAGCTCGCTTTGCCGCATGCGGCATCTGTACCGGGTGTCTCATCTGGGGAACGGCAACTTCACTTGGCCTCAGCGGCCTGCTGGCGGTTTCCCGTCTCGCATACAACGCGGTTCGCATCGCAGGCGCTTTTTATCTGGTCTACCTCGGAATCCGCATGTGGGCCCGAAAGCACGAGTTCCACCTCGCACCGGACCCATTGTCCGATGCCGCGGGCCGCAACGAAGACGGCGGCCACCGCTGGTTTCTGCGCGGCCTGCTCACGAATGTGCTGAATCCGAAGGTCGGGGTGTTCTACATCACCCTGCTCCCGCAATTCATCCCCCGCGGCGGCGGCATCATGACATACAGTTTTCTATTCACTTTCATTCACGTTGCGGAAGGACTGTTGTGGCTCACTCTTCTGACCATCGCGGTACGGCCTCTCCGGCACTGGCTCCGTCGCCCGGCGGTTACGCGCGCGCTGGATTGCGGCACCGGAACTGTGCTGATCGGCGCCGGACTCGGCCTGGCCCTCGACAGGCGGCGCTGACATCGGTCTTTCGCCGCCCGCTCCGCGTCCTTATGTTAGATTTGAAAATGAGGAGATGGTTTGAACCCTGAAGCGCCCGCATTCCTCCTGCAGATCGACATCTGGGAAATGGTTGGTCGCGGCGGCCCATTGACAATCGCCGTTCTGGCGATCCTGCTATTTTTTTCCGGTTTCTCCTGGACCATCATTTTTTCCAAGTGGAACATACTCCGCTCCGCCCGCGCCGCCGACCGGCGGTTTCTGCGCGCTTTCCGGAAGGCCAGCGGCCTGGATGCAGTCATGGTCGCCAGCGAACAGTTCAAGCCCGCCCCCCTGGTATCGGTTTTCGAGTTTGGCTATGAGGAGGTCCACCGCCAGGTGAAAGTGCGCGGCTCCGTCACCAACAAAATCTCGCTTGAGCGTTCCCTGCAGCTCGGCACCAGCGAGGAACTGACCAAGCTGGAGCGCAACATGAGCTGGCTGGCCACCACGGCTTCCGTCAGCCCGTTCATCGGCTTGTTCGGCACCGTGCTCGGCATCATCCGCGCGTTTCAAGAACTGGGGATGCAGGGCACCGCCAGCCTGCGCGCAGTGGGCCCGGGCATCGCCGACGCGCTCATCGCCACCGCCGTAGGCCTCGCCGCAGCCATCCCCGCCGCCATTTTCTATAACCAGTTCAGCCACACGATTCGCGAGATCGGTGCCCGCATGGACGACTTTTCGCTCGAATTCCTCAACCTGGCGGAGCGGAGCTTCGGAGAGTAAACCGTGGCGATTTCCTTCAGCGGCGGCAATGGCGGCAACTCCCGGTCGCGCCGCCGCGCTTCCGCCGGCATGCTTTCCGAGATCAACGTCACCCCCTTCGTCGACGTGATGCTGGTGCTGCTCATCATCTTTATGCTCACCGCCCACGTGATGGAATTCGGCATCCAGGTGGACGTCCCCAAGACGCGCGCCGTGGCGGACAGCGCCCGGGAGTTGCCTGTGGTCAACATTACCAAGGACGGCAACCTGTACCTGAACGAGAAGGAGGTCGACATCCATGACCTTCCCGCCGAGATCCAGCGTCGGTTCAGCGGCGCCACCGCAGTCTACCTGCGCGCCGACAAAGAGACGATCTGGGAGCCCATCGCGCAGGTCATGAGCGAACTTGGCGCGGCCAAACTACAGGTGAACGCAGTCACCCAGCCGGAGGACACCGCCGGAAAGAGGCGCAAGTAAGTGCCCCACGCGGACATCCTGGACCATGCCGACTCCCTGGGCAAACCGCTGCTGGGATCGGTCGCGCTGCATGCCGCGGTATTCGGATCACTGCTGCTTTGGGGAGTGGCGCTCTCGGGTCGTCACGAAGCTTGGGGTGACGCTAATTCCGGCGGCCCGGGCAGCATCTCCATCAACGTGGTGAACAAGATTCCACTGCCGTCGCGGAGCGGCGTCGTCAACCCGCTCGCCAACCCTACAGAATCCGCGGTACCGACTCCTCCTCCCGCTGCCAAGCCGAAAGCGCTGGCGCCTCGCGAGGAGCCCGATGCCATCCCCATCAAGAGCCGTACGCAGCCGAAGCCGTCTGAAGTGGCCAGGTCCGCACAGAACAACTGGCGCTCCAAGCAGCAAGACCGCCCCAACCAGCTCTATAGCGCAGCCGGCCAGGCTTTGGTTTCACCCATGATGGGGCAGCTCGGCTCCGGTGGCGTAGGCGTCGGGCAGGGATCCCCATTCGGCAACCGGTTCGGGAACTACGTGATGATCCTACGGCAGAGAGTGGCGGAGAAGTGGCACGCTGGAGACGTCGATCCCCGTATCCACACGCTTCCGCCCGCCATCGTCACCTTCGACCTGCAGCGGGACGGTTCGGTGCGCAACGTGCATGTCGCCCAGACCAGTGGAAACCCAACCCTAGACTACTCCGCGGAGCGTGCCATCTACGACGCGAGCCCCTTCCCGGGCCTGCCCGCCGCATATGAACGTAACGCCGCCACGATTGAATTTTGGTTTGAGTTGAGGCGATAAATGAAAAGAGCTTTCAGGTTTGCCGCCGCCTTCGCCGGGATCCTTCTGGTCCTGGCGGCGCAGCAAAGCGATGTCATTATAAAACTGGAGGGCGGCGCGCGGCCCGCCATTGCAGTGCCCGATCTGCGCGGCAGCGGCCAGGCCCAGCCGCTCATGAATGCCTTCAACGAAACCCTCTACAACGACCTGGACGCCTCCGGCCTCTTCAAAATGGTCCCCAAGAGCATGTACCCGCTGCAAGTGCCGCAGCAGCCTTCCGATTTCCGCGAACAGCCTGCGGCCCACCCCACCCGCACAGGCCAACAACCACTCAATGGTGGCGGCGTCTGGCTTTCGGACTGGTCCTCGCCGCCCGCCTCCGCTAACTACCTGGCGTTCGGCTATACCGCCGTGCAAAACAACGTGCTGGTGCTTTACGGCTGGCTATTCAATGTGGGACAGGCCTCCGTTTCACAAGCCCAGGTATTGGGAAAGCGCTATTTCGGTTCGCCGGACGAGGTCGGTGCTAAGAAAACGGCCCATGAATTCGCCGCCGATATCATAGCCCAGATGGGCGGCACATCGCTGCTCGGAACCAAGATCTACTTTGTATCCAATCGTACCGGCCACAAAGAAATCTGGGTCATGGACCCGGACGGGTCTAACCAGCGTCAGATCAGCCATTTCAATTCGATATCCATTATGCCCGCCGTCTCCCCGGACGGTACAAAAATTGCTTTCACTAGCTACGCCCGCGGAAATCCTGCTATATTTATTCTCACGACGGATACGGGACGGCGGTTGCCGTTTTATAATCAGGTTGCATCTATGAACGCCACTCCGGATTTCACGCCGGACGGCAAGCAGTTGCTTTATGCGTCCTCGGCCAGTGGCGGGGCGCAGATTTATAGTGCCAACATCGACGGTAGCAACCTGCACCGCATTTCGAACACCCGCGCGCTGGAGGTCGAGCCGAAGGTGAATCCCAAGACCGGTAACGACTTGGCCTTTGTCTCAGGCCGGTCGGGACCGCAGCAAGTTTACCGCATGAATATAGATGGCACCGACGTGCAACGGCTGACCAACGGCGAGGGAGAGGCGTCCAACCCGTGCTGGCACCCCAACGGGCAGATCCTGGCGTTTGCCTGGACGCGCGGATTCGCCACTGGTAATTTCAATATCTTTGTGATGGATGTGGCCTCGCGCAACTTTAACCAGTTGACTTACGGCGCCGGGCGTAATGAGAATCCCACTTGGGCGCCGGACGGCAGGCGCCTGGCATTCAGTTCCACACGCAGTGGGTCGGAGCAGATCTGGACGATGCTGGCGGATGGCACGCAGCTCAAACAGTTGACCTTCGGCGCCGGACGCAACGAGACCCCCGTATGGGCCAAATGACCCGTGCCCTTGTGGCGCAACGCACTCGTGCGTGCCGCGTCGCCACGCATAGTACGCTTACCCAAACGATTTCAGGAGAAATTTAGTTCATGTTGAATAAACGGAAAATCACGATCGTCTGCTTTAGTTTGTTGTTGGCGCTCTTCCTGGCCGGTTGCAAGAAGAAAGCGCCCCCGCCGCCGCCGCCACCGCCGCCCGCACCAGCCCCGGCGCCGGCCCCACCGCCGCCCGCCGCGCCCAGCATCGGCGCGTTTGCTGCCGAGCCTTCGTCGATCGAGCGCGGCCAGTCGTCCACGCTCAACTGGACCGTCTCCGATGCCACCAGCATCTCCATCGATAACGGCATTGGCACCGTGCAGGCATCGGCAAGCCGCCGTGTATTCCCGGGCGCTTCCACTACCTACACCCTCACGGCTACCGGACCCGGCGGCGCCAAAACCGCCACTGCCACGGTCAACGTGACCGAGCCGCCGCCACCGCCGCCGCCGCCCGCCACGCCTAAGCCGAGCCTCGATGCGATGCTCTCGGGCAGTGTCGCGGATGCCTACTTCGACTACGACAAGACCGACATTCGCGAGGATGCCCGCGCCGCCCTCACCAGAGATGCCGACGCCCTCAAGGCCATCTTCGCCAGCTTCCCGGATGCCAGCATTACGATCGAGGGCCATTGCGACGAGCGTGGCTCCGCCGAGTACAACCTGGCCCTCGGCGATAGGCGCGCCGGCGCCGCCAAGGACTTCCTGGTCCAGTTGGGTGTTCCCGGCGACAAGCTGAAGACCATCAGCTACGGCAAGGAACGTCCGCAGTGCACCGACCACGACGAGACCTGCTGGCAGAAGAACCGCCGCGCGCACTTCTCCACGGGGCAGTAAAATCGGGTAAGGGCCGGGCAGTCCCCGGCCCGTCCGCAACCGGCGGGACGGCGCACCCGTCCCGCTCATGAGGAGATCCTATGACCTTTTGGCGCACATTGTTGCCAGCTTTTGTGATTTGTCCTTCATTTTTCCCCACCGCGGCCTTCGCGGCAAGCAAGGAAATTGTGGAATTGCAGCGCGATCTGGCTCTCCTGCAGGAACAGGTGCGCACCCTGCAGCGCGCCCAGGACGAGAAATTCTCCGCCATTCAGGTGTTGGTTCAACAAGCGCTCGACTCGGCCAACAAGACCAGTACCTCCGTCGCCCTCCTGCAGAACAACCTCCAGCAGAGCTTCAAGGATCAGCAGAAAAGCGTCGTGGATCCCGTGGTCGGCGTCGGTGCCAAACTCGACCAGATGACCACCGACGTCAGCGCCCTGCGCGAATCCGTCGCCGACATCTCCAGCCAGATGGGTAAGCTGCAGCAGCAGATGCTCGACATCGGCAACGCCGTGAGGACCATCCAGGCGCCGGCCGCCGCGCCTCCGCCCTCCGCCGGACCCACCGGTATCGGCGCCGGTGGACCGCAGTCCGTTGATGTTCCCCCGGTCCCCGCAACAACCCTGTATCAAAACGCGAATCGCGACCGCAATGGCGGCAACGACGACTTGGCGCTTAGGGAATATAGCGATTATCTGAGGTACTACGGCAATACCGATTTTGCGCCCAACGCGCAATACTATATCGCGGAAATCCACGCCAAACAGAACAACCTGGACCAGGCTCTCGCGGAATTCGACATGGTCCTCGAAAAATATCCGGACAACAACAAGACTCCCGACGCATTATATATGAAGGGCGCCACGCTGGTGAAAATGGGCAAGCGCACGCAGGGCAAGCAGGAGTTCTGTGAGCTGGTGAAGCGTTTCCCGTCCAACGATCTCGCCAATAGGGCGCGCACGCAGGTGAAGTCGTTGGGTCTCACGTGCGGCACCGCGCCGTCTGCCGTCCACCGCAAGAAAACATAGTAGCTCTGCACTCATGCTGGCTGCGTCGGCACTCGTACCGGCGCCTACCTTAAGGCTCATGACTCGCCATCGCATGTACATTAACGGCCAGCGCGTCGAAAGCCAGCGCGGCGCCTGGTTTCCCGTCTACGACCCCTCCACCGAAGAAATTATCGCCGAAGTCCCCGATGCCGATGCCGCCGACATAGACCGGGCCGTCGAAGCCGCTGTGGCCGCCTTCGAATCCGGACCCTGGCCGCAAACCACCGCGCAGGATCGCGGCCGCCTGCTCTTCAATATGGCCGGCCGCATCCGCGCCCACGCTCCCCACCTGGCTGAACTCGAATCCCGCAATTGCGGCAAACCCATCGTCGAAGCGGAATACGACATTAACGACACGGCCACCTGTTTCGAATACTACGGCGGCATGGCCACCAAAGTCTTGGGGCACGTGAATCCGGTCCCCGACAACGCCCTCAGTCTTGCCCTGCGCGAGCCCGTGGGGGTGGCCGGCCAGATCGTCCCTTGGAATTATCCGCTGCTCATGGCCGCCTGGAAACTCGCGCCCGCCCTGGCCGCCGGCTGCACCTGCGTGCTCAAGCCCGCCGAGCAGACGCCCCTGACCGCGCTCGAAATCGCGGGCTGGTTCGCTGAAGCCGGATTCCCGCCGGGCGTGGTGAACGTAGTCCCTGGCTTCGGCGAATCGGCCGGCGCGCCGCTGGTGGCGCATCCCGGCGTCGACAAGATCGCCTTCACCGGCAGCGCCGCCGTCGGCAAGCTGATCATGAAGAGCGCGGCCGACACCGTCAAGCGCGTGACCCTCGAACTGGGCGGCAAGTCGCCCAACATCTTCTTCGCCGACGCCGATTTCGAAGCCGCCATCGACGGCGCGCTGTTCGGTGTCTTCATCAACCAGGGCGAGGTGTGTTCCGCCGGCAGCCGCATCCTGGTCGAGAAGCCCATTTACCATAAGTTCGTCGAAGCCATGGTGGAGAAATCCAAGCGCATCCGCCTGGGCCCGCCGCTCGACCGCGAAACCAAGATGGGCCCCCTGGTAAGCCGCGAGCAGTACGATCGCGTTCGGCAGTATCAGGAACTGGGCAAGTCCGAAGCCAGGCTCGTCGCGGGTGGCGGACGTGCGCCGGGCGAAGCCAAGGGATACTACGTCGAGCCGACCATATTCGCCGACGTGGATAACTCCGCCCGCATCGCCCGCGACGAAATCTTCGGACCGGTGGCCGCCGTCATTCCATTCGATGGAGAAGCCGACGCCATCCGTATCGCGAACGACACCCCCTATGGCTTGGCCGCCGCCGTGTGGTCCCGCGATATCTTCCGCGCTTTCCGCATCGTCAAAGCCCTGCGCGCCGGCATCGTCTGGGTCAATCACATGCAGCCGACGCATGTGGAAGCCCCCTGGGGCGGCTATAAGCAGTCCGGCTTCGGCCGCGAGTTAGGACCCTGGGGCATCGAAGAGTATCTCGAAACTAAGCAAGTCTATATCAACCTCAACGAGCAACCCATCGGTTGGTATTAGCTCCTACCGATACTCCACACTAACCAGAAACAGCCCTTTCGCCGGCGCCGTGGGGCCGGCTTTGCGCGGGCAGCCGGCCGCCAGTAACGCGTGCAGGCTGCGTTCGTCCAGGTTGCCGCGTCCGGCTTCCAGCAGCGATCCCACGATGTTGCGCACCATGTGCTTCAGAAAACCGCTCCCGCGCACGCGATAGGTCAGCCGGTCCGGACCCGCTTCCAGGCGCGAGGCGAAGATGGTGCGCACTTTCGTTTTGCCCTCGTCGTCGCGGTCGTCGGAAGCCGCAAAGGCGCTGAAGTCGTGCTCCCCCTCCACCACCGGCGCGCAAGTCAGCATGCCATCCAGGTCCAGTTGGTAGGGATGATGATGGACGTAGCGCCATTCCCACGGCGGGCAGACCTCCGCGCGCACGATGCGGTATTCGTAGGTCTTCGCCAGCGCCTGAAAGCGCGGATGGAAATCGGGCGCGGCCTCCTCCGTCGAGAGCACTCGGATGGAGGCGGGCAGCAACCGGTTCATGGCCTTGCGCAGGTTCGGCAGCGGAATGGGATTTTCGATGCTGAAGGCGGCCACCTGTGCGAGGGCGTGTACGCCGGCGTCCGTGCGGCCGGATCCGGCCACGTGCACCGGACACCCTTCGATTTCGCCAACCACGCATTCGAGCGTGCCCTGAATCGTGGGCAGGCCAGGCTGCACTTGCCAGCCGTGGAAATTTGTGCCGTCATACGCGAGTTGGATTCGAATGCGGCGCATCAGGCGCTCTTGTAGCTAACCGCGCCTGTACTACGGCCGGCTCCGCATATGAACATACTGACCCACGACTCGATCATACTCGAAATACAGGTCCTTCTCGGGGCCGCGCTACGCTTGAAGGATGTTGAATCTCACCAGAGACTTGCGGTTTACGGCTCAGATAGACGGCTCTCCAGAGACGATCTTCGATTTAATCGCGGATGTGCCGAACTATAGCCGCTGGCTGCCGGATTCATCCGCATTTGGCGGTACGGTCGATGTCACGCCATATCCTGTGCGTCTCGGCACCACCTATCTCGATGCCGGACCAATCGAGAAACCTGGCTCCGTCACGGAGTACGATCCGCCCAAACACATCTCTTTTCATCATATGGTCCAGTTGAGGCGAGGGCCGCTGAACACGGACGTTGACGCTCGCATTCGGTACACGTTCGAGCCCAACGATGGTGGGACGTTCGTAGACCGGAGACTTGTTCTCGCCTTCTAGCTTCGCGGAATCTTCATCCTGGCACTGCCTTTTATTCTGTATGGATTTCGCAAGGAGAACGTCCGCACGCTCGCAGCGCTAAAGCGATATGTTGAACGGCGCCCAGCCCACCGCGCCATGCGCCCGGCCGACAGACGTTAGCGCTCCGCCCGGCAGCCTCATCCTGGCCGCGAGCCCGGCTTCACCACCGGCACGCCCTGCGCGCACAGCGGGCACTCCGCCGGATCGTAAGTCACCACCTGCGGCGTCACCAGCGCCACGCGCGGCTCTCCCACATCCGCACGCCCTCCGCTGCGATCCACGATGGAGCCGGCCCCCAGCGGGCGCGCTCCGGCCGCACGCAGCACTTCCACTACGTCGCGCGTGCAGCCTCCGGTGGTGACCACATCTTCCACCACCAACACCGCCTCGCCCGCACCTGCCAGCCGTGGAAATCGGAGCCATCGTAGGCGAGTTGGATTCGGATGCGGCGCATGTTGCCGGACCGGGCGCTTGCCGTTTAATTGTGCAGCCTTTCGAGAGCGGCGATTTCACGAGCGACAACATGGCGCAAGGGTGGTAAGGCCACTTTTACCGTGTCCCACACCAGCTTCGCGGCGACGTCCTCATAGTCATGGCGGTAGACGTTGCCGGCACTGGCCATGTTTTTCCAGGCGATAGCCGGGTATCGGGCTTTCATCTCATCCGGCAGACGGCGGGACGCCTCCGATATGATTTCCAGGCACCGGGTTTACGGCATAGGCCGTGCGTGCGTCGTCCCGAAACGCCTCGTAATCCATGCCCGCGACGAATTGGGTAGCCATGTCGATATTGTGCTGCATATCGCGCAAGGCGGCCGTAGTGTTAGAAGGCATAGATGGCGTCGGTTGTAGCCGCCGGTTTCACGTAAGCCTTCAGTCCGTCGCGGTTCACCACGTCCACCCGGCCATCGAACAGGGCGGCGATGTAATTCTTCAAACCGGCATAATCAAAAACGGTGATGCGGGCGGCGGGATCGAATTCGATCATGATGTCCGTGTCGCTCTCAGGCCGCTGATCTCCCCGCGCCCGCGAACCGAACAATGCGGCATGAGCTACACCCAGCTTGCGCAAGGCGGCTTCGTTTTCCCGCAGCCGGGCCAGGATGTCGTCACGGTTCATAACGTACTTTCAATCTTAACCCGCGTCAGGAGAAATCCGCACGTTGCAACGCCAGGCGCAGGAACATTTCAAGGCACCTATCTGCGCCTCCTGTCCGGGGCGTTAAGATAAGAAAAGTTATCCTGAAAGGCAGGAGCCGACCAATGCAAGTGCACTTCACCCCCGACGCACAGGCCAAGCTAGACCGGCTGGCCATAGACACCGGCCGCCCTACGGACGAATTGCTACAAGATGCCTTTCTCGGGTATTTCGACGACTTGACCGGGACGCGGCAGATGCTCGACAGCCGCTATGACGATCTCAAAAGCGGCAGAGTGAAACCCATCAGCGGCGATGAGATGAAAGCGCGCTTGCGCGCAAGAAGCGCGGCGCGGCAAGCCGAGCAGCAGTGACCACCTACGATTTTCACCCGGAAGTTGAGCATGACTTTGCGGAAATTTGGGACTTCATCGCCAAGGACAGCCCCGCCGCTGCTGACATGGTGATTGCCGATATCCTGGACACCATTGAAGCCTTGGTCCCCTTTCCGCATTGAGGCTACCGCCGCCCCGACCTCACCGGACGGCCCTTGAGATTCACGAACCAAGCACAATTACCTTGTCGCCTACGCGCCAGACGAAGAGCCACTGTGTGGCCGTTATTCATAGCAGCCGCAGCCCGCGCGTGATGGCTGCGATCTTGAGAGGCAGGGAGTAAGGGTGGTATCGCGAATAACCACATAGGTTTCACAAGGGGCAGGCTTGTCGCCCACTCGCGTACCAGCCGCCCGCCCCACCCCCGTCACCCCGGCCGCGACCCCGGCTTCACCACCGGCACGCCCTGCGCGCACAGCGGACACTCCGCCGGATCGTAAGTCACCACCTGCAGCGTCACCAGCGCCACGCGCGGCACTCCCACATCCGCATGCCCTCCGCTGCGATCCACGATGGAGCCGGCCCCCAGCGGGCGCGCTCCGGCCGCACGCAGCACTTCTACTACGTCGCGCGTGCTGCCTCCGGTGGTGACCACGTCTTCCACCACCAACACCGCCTCGCCCGGCGTTACCGTGAAGCCGCGCCGCAAGGTCATTTTCTTGTTCTCGTCCCGTTCGGTGAAGATGAATCGAGCGCCCAGCGCGCGAGCCACTTCGTGGCCGATAATCAAGCCGCCCAACGCCGGCGACACCACCAATCCCACGGGTTCCGGCACGAGTTTGCGCAGCTCTTCCGCCAACAGGCCGCCCAACTCCGCCGCGTGCCGGGGATGTTGCAGCACCAGCGCGCACTGCAGATACTCGGGGCTGTGCAATCCGCTGGTCAGCCGGAAATGGCCGTTTAGATACGCGCCCGTACTGCGGAAGAGCTCCGGAATCGACTCGGCTTGCGGCGTCACAAACGCCTACTATACCATTGAGAATCCAACGCTAACTTAAGGGTCATCCAATGCATCGCTTTCAAACTGTTATCTCCATTCTCTGTGTCCGGCTGTTGATTGCGCCGGCCTTTGCCCAGCAGGCGCACGAAATCGTCCAGCCGGCGGGACCGTTCTCCTGGCTCACCGGCCGCTACCGGAACGCCCAAGTGCCGCCCATCGATGTGGCGAATTCCGGCCGCCTGGAATCGCTGCTCCGCGCCGGAAGGCTATACCTCTCCATGCAGGACACCATCGCCCTGGCGCTCGAAAACAACCTCGATATCGAGATCCAGCGTTACGGCCCGCAGATCGCCGACGCCCAGGTTCTGCGTGCCCGGGCAGGCGCTTTCGCGCAGGGCGTCTCCACATCGGTCACCGCCGGACCCACCAGCGCGCAGCCCGGCGGTGTGGCCCAAAGCGGCGTGTCCGGGAACCCTTCCACGCAGGCCAGCGCGGCCAGCGCCACCGCGGTCGGCAACACCGTGATCTCGCAATCCGGTCCGCCCATTCTCAGCTACGACCCGGCCCTGGTGGGCAACGCCAGCTGGGCCCACCAGTCCATTCCCGAAAGCAGCGTGTTCATTGCCGGCACCGATGACCTGGTCCAGCGGCAGGATACCTCCGGCCTTACCTATCAGCAAGGCTTCCAGTCCGGAACTTCGGTGAGCTTGGGGCTGAACAACTCCACCTCCATCGGCAACAGCTCCACCACGCTGTTCAATCCCGTAACCAGTTCGTCGCTGGGCATAACCGTGACGCAGCATCTGCTGCAAGGCTTCAGTCTGGCGGTGAACCAGCGCCAGATCGTGATCGCCAAGAACAACCGCGAGCTTTCCGATCTCACCTTCAAACTGCAGGTGATCACCACCGTCGCCGCGGTGATGGATCTTTACTGGGACCTCGTTACGTTCAACGAGAGCGTACGCGTCCAGCAGCAGGCCGTGGCCACCAGCACCAAGCTCTTTGAAGACAACCAGAAGCAGGTGGACGCCGGGATGATGGCGCCCATCGAAGTCGTGCGCGCGGAAGCGCAGCTGGCCACCGATCAGCAAAACCTGACCCTCGCCGAAACCCAACTGCTGCAGCAGGAGACTATTCTGAAGAACGCGCTCAGCCGCAACGGCGTGGCCAGCCCCTCGGTGGCTGAAGCGCGCATCGTGCCCACCGATCGCATCCACGTGCCGGACGTTGAGCCGGTCATACCCATGCAGGACCTGGTGTCGACGGCCCTGTCGACGCGCCCGGAACTGGCCCAAAATCGCATCCAGGTTACCAATCAGGAGATTACGCTGCACGGCTCGAAGAATGGCCTGCTGCCCACCCTCGATCTGGTCGCTTCGGTGACCAACAATGGGCTGGCGGGGCAGGTAAGCACGGTGCAATCCACGCTGCCCTTCAGTTTTGGAGCGCCCAGCCCGGTCTTCATCGGCGGATACGGCACGGTGCTGAAGCAGTTGTTCGCGCGCGATTATCCCAACTACTCGGCCGGGTTCAACCTGACCGTTCCGTTGCGCAATCGCGCGGCCCAGGCGCAGGCCATCAACGACGAGCTGACGCTGCGGCAGCTGCAGCTCGGCGTGCAAAGGCTGGAAAACCAGGTGCGCGTGGATGTGCAGAACGCGGTCATCGGCGTACAAAATGCGCGCGCGCAATATCGCGCGGCCACCAAGGCGCGCATTCTGCAGGAGCGCACCCTGGACGCCGAGCAGAAGAAGTACGCGGCCGGCGCCTCCGTGATTTACAACGTGATCCTCACCCAGCGTGACCTGGCCACCGCGCAACAGAGCGAACTGGCGGCCGAAGCGGCGTATGCCAAGTCGAAAGTGGAGCTGGAGCGGGTCACCGGTCAAACGCTGAACAACAACGGTGTCTCACTCAGCGAGGCCTTTCAGGGGGTGGTGTCCCGGCCGGCCAGCCCCCTGCCGCCCAATGATAGATAATGATAGATAATGATAGATAATTACGGCTATCGTTCCTCGCGGTCGTCATCGGGGCCAGCCGCAAACCATTCCTCTTCGAACACGCTGTAGTAGATCGTGCCGGCCGCAAGCTCGTCGATGTTCAGCATGGTCGTATCCCTGGTACTGTACGGCGGTTTTTCGGCTTCAGACGTTGCGTAGCCGGAATCCGTTTGGCGGCGTTCGCTCTACACTGGAAGAAGCAATGCAGATGCGGAACCGTCGTTCTCGCCGCCTAACCCCAAATCCCGAATTACGCAACCGGCCCAACGGCCCGCCGCATGATCTTTTCCTTTATTCCCAGTCGTTCCACAAGGCGGCGAAGAAGCTGGCCGAAGCATACGAAACCGATCCCGGCCCATTCAGCGACCTCGCAGCCCGCCCGGTAGTGTTCATGTACCGGCACGCCCTGGAGCTTCATCTGAAGGCGATTGTTCTCGGCGAGGGAGGCAACTTCCTGGCGACCAAGCCCGACCCGATCTCGATTGGAAAGACGCACTCGGTGGCGTGGTTGGCGCAGTTCGTCGCCCAGATCGTGACGCTGCTGAAGTGGGAGCCGGAATTCAAGTGCCAGGGCGTCGAGAACCTGGACGATTTCAAGGCGGTCGTTGAGTCGGTCAATTCGGTCGATCCCGGTTCGTATGCGTTTCGGCTTCCCGTCAGTGCTCAAGGGCAGGGCTCGTTCAACGTCCACGAATTCGCACGTCGGATGGACGCACTCCTGACGCTACTGTATTCCACCGCTGATGGTTTGGCGGCTGAATGGGATCTGCGTGCGGCGGGGATTGAGGACGAGTGGCGTGGCGGCGATTTTGAACCGACGATTAACTGATAACAGGTAATTCGATTTGGAATGTAGGCTCTCTAAACGATGGGGTACACGCACTACTGGCACAGACCGGAGACGATTCCCGATGCTCTGTGGGCCCACATACGGAGCGACTTCGACAAGCTCGTCCTCCCACTGAGCGATGCGGGCGTTGTGCTGGCCAGTGGATTGGGCAAGGGACCGCCAGAAATCACTGACGAGGTGATCCGATTCAATGGGCCGGAGGATTGCGGACATCCGCCGAACGAAGAACTCGTGATCCCGTATCCGTCCGGCGACGCCGAGGGAGTCGGTTCTAGTGCCACCGCAATCGACGGCGACTTTTATGGTCTCGGTGTTACCGTCAAGCATCGGTGCTGCAACGGCTCGTGCTGTTACGAAACGTTTACGTTTGAGAAATCAATGCACGCTTCGGACCACACTTGGGACAAGGAGCCGGATAATGACGGATTGAACATCGAATACGTGAAGACAGCTTTTCGGCCATACGACATTGCCGTCACATCCGCTCTCGTTATCGCCAAGCATTATCTGGGTAATCAATTCGTGGTTCATAGCAACTGCGCGGACGCTCAGCGGTCCGATGCACGGCGAATCTGCCAGAAAGTTCTGGGCTACGGTGATTGGTTCGGGATAATCGAGGAGCCGATTATCGACGATGAGCGAGAGGTCAACCTGCGGAATTTGGTCGAATACAAGCCACCTGAAACGTCTTAGTCAGGTCGCATCCTGGACGCCCGCACAACTGTGTTCAACGCCCCTCCGCGCGCCACACGAACTCGGCGATGCGCGCTGCGAGTTGGGACCGCAAACCCGGTGCCAGGTCATGTCCCATTCCCTCGATCAGCACGAGTTCTGCGCCGGGAATGGCTTCCGCCGTCGCTCGCCCGCCGCTGACGTCGCACATGCGGTCGGCCAGCCCGTGGATCACCAGGGTAGGGACCTCGAGATGTCGCAGGCGCTCGGTCCGATCGCCGGATGCGACCGACGCGATCGCCTGACGGGCGACGCCGATCGGATCGTACGAGCGGTCGTAGCCGCGGCCTGCTCGCGCCGCAACTTCCCTCTCGTCCGCCGGATATCCTGGCGAGCCGACGGCGCGGGAAGCCCGAAGCATCTGCTGAATCACTTCGTCGCGAGTGACTGCGCGTGGGCCTCCGAATACTTCGCGGAGCGCGTCCGGCGAGGGCTGCCCGACTGACATCTTGCCCGTTGTCGACATCATCGAGGTGAGCGAGCGGACACGATCCGGATGCTCGATTGCCATCGTTTGCGCAATCGCGCCTCCCATGGACGCGCCGACGGCATGTGCCTTCTCGAAGCCCAGCGCGTCCAGCAGCCCCCACTGCGTCGTCGGCCATATCCGAGAGCGTGTACGCCACCGATGACAGATCGCCGGCGAGCGCCGCGGGCAGGTTCGGAGGCGGGGCCTCTGTCAGGTGCGTGGAGATCCCCACATCACGATTGTCGAAGCGGATGACTTGCAGTCCGCTGTCGACCAGCGCCTGGCAAAACGCGTCCGGCCACGCAATGGATTGCGCGGCGATTCCCATGATCAGCAGCGCTGCAGGCGCATCGGGTTTCCCGAAGCGCTGGTATGCGATGTCGATCCCGGCTGGCCCGACCTTCGCCGCTTTCTCGTCCCCGTTAGAAGCACCGTTGGAAGCATCGGGCCCGCTCACTAACTCTGACATGCCAAACCCCCCTTTTCGTGTGACGTACGCCGTCAGTCACAGATTTTGAAAAATATTTGCCCCTTCCACTCAATGACTTCCAGCCCTTTACCGTCCCCTCCCGCATTACCCGTGCAATCCTTAAATCAGAAAGGGCGCCGCGCTCACTTTGCGCACGCCCCGATGGAAAAGCGCTGCGCAGCGTTTCATCGTCAGCGGCTGGGCCTCAAAAACCCGGCCGCCGGTGATACTGGCTTACCGGAGCCCCTTCAAGGCTTGCCGACGACTCATTGAGATCGCCTGGACGGTATAGCAGTAGGAACCGGTTCCTAGCCAGAGTTTCGGAGAAGAGGCGATCGGCAAGTTCGGGGTTCGCCCCGGAGACTGCGGCCTCCCATCTGTTTCGCATTACCCCGCACGGCTTCCCTTCGTTATCGGAGGGGAGCCGGGCGGTGACGGTTTTCCTGCTTTAAAAAAACACCTCCTGCGGCGCCGAAGTGTCTCCAATTGCCACGCGCCTTCTGGCCTCCACGCACACTGCCCGGTAACCGCGCGGACTGTTACACTAACACAATGCAATACTATACTTATCGATCTTTCGGTATTATCCTCTTCTTGACTTTCTGCCTGGGCCTGCATGCCCAGAAACCTACAATCTGCGTCGTCTCCGCCGCCGTTCCCCTGGTCCACTCCGAAGGCCTGGCGGAACAGATCGGCGATATCGACCTGCAATGCACCGGCACGCCGGGAGCGGTCGTCAGCGGGAATGTGAACGTGTTCCTTCCGGTTGCGATCACCAACCAGATCAACGCCGGCGGGTACTCCGTCGACGCGTCGCTGAGCATCGACACCGGTACCGGCATCGTGCCTTCAGGCGTATCCGGACTGGTCACCAACCAAAGCATCTCGTTCAACGGCTTCCAGTTTACGTTCCCCTCCAGCGGCGCTGTTACGCTGGTAATCGACGATGTGCGCGCGAATGTGAACCAACTCGGCCTGCAGCAAACCATGCCCATCACCGCATACATCGGGGGCACGCTGCCGCTCCAAACCGGAAATAATCCGGTGGATGTTGCCTTTCCACAAGTAGGCCTGCTGGCTACCAGCCTGGATTCCGGCGTCACCTGCACCGGTTCGCCCACGCCCGCCAGCATCAACCTGGGCAGCCTGTTCGCCGCCAAGACAATCGAACAAACCACGCGCGTCACCGAAGGTTTCGTGGGGTCTTTCCAGCCGAAGAACTCCACCAGCGGTACGGGTACGCGCTTCTTGCTCTCGTATTCGAGCGTCCCCGCCGGCGCGGCCATCTATGTTCCCGATGCGGTGGCCGGCTCGGACGCCATTCTGCCCACTTCCGGCGGCGATCTGGGGACCCCAGCCGCGGTCGGCCAGTACGCTCAGGGCAGCCAAACGCTGCTGCTCGTGCGCGTTCTGGGTACGGATGCGACCGGCCTGGGCGGCACGTTAGCCACGCTGCCCGCCCCCAATGCCTCAGGAGTGCTGGTGCTGAACGGAGCGAATCCGGTGCCCCTCACAAATGGCGCGGGCTATGCCGTATATGAAGTCGCGGCCGCCAGCCCGTCCGCAACTGAAAACGCGCAGATTCCGAACTTCTTCGCCGTCGCTGCCAATAGTCCGCCGGCGATGGCCAATGGGACCCTTTCGCTGGCTCCCGTCTCCACGGTGGCCTCCGCGTCCACCACCGCGCCCATTCCGCGCTTCGTAGCCGTCACGCCGCCCTCCGATTGCGCTGCGGTGGGCGATTGCAACGCCTCTTACTATCCGCTATTGACGGCGACGGCTACGCCCCTGCAAGCCACCGTCGTAGCCGGAACGAAGAGCGTTGCGATGGGCAACATCACGATTAACAATACCAAGGGCGGTGTGCTCGACTGGTCGGCTACGGTCACTTATACGAACGGTTCGAACTGGCTATTCTTTACGCAGTCGTTCGGGAATGAGGGCGCGTTAATTCAAGCGTTTGTGAATCCCAGTGCTCTCACGCCTGGCACTTACCAGGCTAGCGTGCTGATCGATGCCGGACCCATCGCGGGCAGCCAGAGTTTTCCAGTAACTCTCACGGTAACCGCGGCTGCGCCAGCCCTCACAATTACCAGCGTAACCGACGCTGCCGATTTCCATCCCGGCCCAGTGGCGCCCGGCTCGCTGGCCACCATTTGGGGAGCCAATCTGGCGGGACAGAACGTATCGGTGGCATTCAATGGAATGACGGCGAAACCGCTCTATACCGGCGCAACGCAGATCAACCTGCAGATCCCGCCGGCGTTGAGCGGCCAGTCGTCGGCACAGATGGT
>Ga0302326_10002133_pt1 | contig 48639 bp, 47 predicted proteins | sample Palsa_T0_3_FD_202264 | JGI IMG/M metagenome (GOLD analysis project Ga0302326, IMG submission 202264) | Peat permafrost microbial communities from Stordalen Mire near Abisko, Sweden - Palsa_T0_3 | ecosystem: Environmental > Terrestrial > Soil > Palsa > Peat permafrost | place: Sweden: Abisko... | reverse complement strand
CCTGGAAGGCCATCCCCACATCGAGATCCTGGTCCAAACCAACGTCGTGGCTCTGCACGGAGACCAGAGCTTGCACTCCGTTCGCATCAGCGGTCCCGCCGGTGAAAAGACGCTCCCGGCCGCGGCCCTGTTCTCCTTCATCGGAGCCGACCCGTCTTCAAGCTGGATCTCGGGTTGCGCCGCGCTCGATGACCGGGGCTTCGTCCTCACCGACCGCGCCCTGTCAGACGAACGGCTCGACGAGCGATGGACCGCATTGGGGCGGCAGCCGCTGCCGTTCGAGACCAACCACCCCGGCCTGTTCGCGGTCGGGGATCTCCGCTCCGGGTCGACCAAACGGGTCGCAGCCGCCGTCGGCGAGGGATCGGCCGCGGTGCGGTCGGTCCACGAACATCTCGCCTTCGCCACTCGCTGAAGGCGTCAACCGAGGAGGCGGAACCCGGCCCAAGCAGGGGCGCAGGGAGGAGTGATCAGGGTTCGCGAGAGCGGGTGCCGTCACCCGGCGCGGGGTCGACGTCGGGTGGAGCCGTGATGCCGAGTCGCGCTCGCCACCAATCGACCGGCACGACGCCTAGAGCCAGCTCGAGGGTGCCTCGATCGAGGCGCTCCGCCAGCTGGGTGATCACGACGATCCGGTCGGCGAGCCAGTCGCCGTCGTACACAGGTTCGATCTGAATGGCCGGGCTGCTGCGAGCCCTCTTCTGCCGTCGGATGTCGTCGGGCGGCCGGGAGGTGTCGAGAAGGCCGACGATCCAGGCGATGTCGCCGGCCAGTTCGACGTGGCGATCGACGATCTCGGCGTATACCTCGGCGTTGAGCATCACCGAGACCCACCGGCCGAGCACCTCGTCGGCGTGCTCGGCCAGGAAGGCCACTTCGTCGTGCAAGCGCTTTCGCTGATCTACGTCGTTGACGATCTGGCGAACGGCTGCGGTCAGTCGGGGGGTGTCGCGGACGATATCGGCGCCGGCCTCGATCGAGTCCTGTTGGTTCATGTGGGCCGGTAGCAAGCCGGCCACATCCAAGATGCCGGACCAGATCATGCGGGCGTTGCGAACCAACTCGAACATGATGTACTGGGCGAGAATGCTCCATCGCTGACGCCTTCTCCGTTCGAGCACCTCATTGACGACGGCGCCGGACAGCATGACCACGATGGCGCTGGCCGCCAGGCCGGCGAGGAGGGTGTGTCGCCCCCAGAAGGCCCCGTTGGTGTCGTCGCTGGCGATGCCCGCGGCCAGTGCGATGACGGCCAGGATGGCCATGGCCCGGGTTTGTCGAAGGTAGGACGAGATCGACCCCGAACGTCGTGGCCCTGAGGGGCGACGCGTCACGACGACAGCAGCTCCGGCCGGAGACGGACCGCTTCCAGGGCCAGACAGAGCTCGGCGACTGCGAGCGGATCCGAGAGTGACCTACCAGTGAGCGTCTCGATGCGGCGCAGCCGGTGGCGCACGGTGTTCGGATGGCATAAGAGCAACGCCGCGGCCGCGGTCGCCGAGGCTTCGTTGTCGCGCCAGGCTTCCAGCGTGTCGAGGAGGGTGTCCCGGTCGTCCGGCCGCAGTTCGAGCAGGGATCCGAGGACGGCGACGGCCACCCGAGGCATGACTTCTGTCGCGCTCGCCACCGTGACCGACAGTGGGGCGCTGTCGAACACGGTGACGGCCCCCGGACGCGACCCGGCCAGCGCCAGCAGCCGCACTGCAGTTGGCGTCTGCTCGACGGCCGGATACTGTGGGCTCACTCCGATCCGCCCCGTGCTCGATTCGCGTAGGACTTCGACCAGCACATCGAGCTTGGCCGCACTCTTCAGACAGGCGATCCCCACCTGCATCTCCGGCCGCAACTGCCAGGCCGAAGGGATGTCCTTCGCAACCAGTCGGGCCTCCACCCCCGGTAGCGCTTCCCGAGCCAGGTCGGGCACCTCGGCCGCCACCACCACGTAGGCGGGACCGACCGGAAGCCGGAGCAGCTCGGCGACCTCCCAGATGCTGGCGGCGCCGGACGTGCTGCCGTCGAGCAGCGCTTCCACCATGGCCGTTCGCTCGCGCTCGTCGTGGCGCAGATCGGCGGTCAGCGTCTCCCGGTAGGCGGCGGCCATGGCGTCGGTGTACTCGTCGTGGCTGATCCAAAGCGCCGACGCCGCCGCGACCAGGGCTTCGCTCGACGTGGTTCCGCGTTGCTGGGCTGCGCTGACGAGGGTCTCCCACACGAATCGGAACCCGACCCGGTAGGCGGCCATCACCTCCGAGAGGGGAGCCCGCTGGCGGGCCCGCCGCCGTCCGGTCTCCCGGGGCGGTCGAAGGTCGACGGGCGTGGCGTTGATGAGCGGCCAGAGGATCATCTCGAAGTTCCGGTCGCACGACGCCCTCAGATCCTCGACGTCCACGGCCCCGCTCCGATAGAACTCGATCTCGGCCCGGATGCGCCCGACCATCCCCTCGACGACCTCGTGGCGCCGCTCCATCAGCGACCGCCCGAGGGCGACCACCTCCGGGTGGCGCAGAGGTTGGCTGGTGTCGACGGCCATCGTTCGCGAGCCTAAACAGCTTGGCGCCATAGGCGGCGGCGAAACCCTCCGTCACCGGCGGTTTCCGCGGCTGGGAATTCTGCGAAGCCGCTGTTGTCGCCGAGAACAACGGGCCGCCCGGGCTGCTTGTCGTCGCCCACATCCGGGCCCATCGGAGCGACTACAACCCCGATCGGTTGTTCCCGACCACAACCGACCCCACCAACAGATGTAGGCACCGACATAGACAGTCCGCCCGGCAAAGCAGATGATCGACCCATGCCAAACCTCGCCCTCGCCTTGAGCGAGACCGCCACCATGTACCCCGATCATCCGGCCGTACGCCTCGACGACACGACCCTGTCCTACGCCGAACTCGACCAGGCGTCGGCCCGAGTCGCCACTCTGCTCGGGATCGAGGGATTCCAGCCGGGCGACAGGGTCGGGGTCATGCTGCCGAACGTTCCCGAGTTCGCTGTCGTTTACTACGGGGTCCTCCGGGCCGGGGGTGTGGTCGTGCCGATGAACCCGCTGCTGAAGGAGCGCGAGGTCGAGTACTACATCCAGGACTCCGGTGCTCGTTACCTGTTCGGATCGCATGAGCTCGCCAAAGGAGTGACCGAGGCGGCCCGGGCTGCCGGTGCCCGCGTGATCTCAGTGGCTCCAGGCGAGTTCGCCGCCGCCACGCCGGCAGGTCCCGAGGCCGACATCGCCAACCGCGCCGCAGACGACACCGCCGTCATCCTCTACACGTCGGGCACCACCGGCCACCCGAAAGGGGCCGAGCTGACCCATGCCAACCTGAGCCGCAACGCCCACGTAACGGCTGTGACCCTGCTCGGCCTCGAGTCGACCGACGTGATCCTCGGCTGCCTGCCGTTGTTCCACGCCTTCGGGCAGACGTGTTGTCTCAACGCCGCCGTGCAGGCCGGGGCGACGATGATACTGATGGCCCGCTTCGATCCCTCCCGGGCCCTGGACGTCGTCGCCCAAGAGCGGGTGACGGTGTTCGCGGGAGTCCCGATCATGTATTCCGCGCTCGTCGAGCAGCAAGCGGCGAGCCCCCGCGACACGGCATCCCTCCGCCTCGGCATCTCGGGCGGAGCGGCCTTGCCGGTCGAGACCATCCGCCGGTTCGAGGCCGGGTTCAGCTGCATGATCCTGGAGGGATACGGGTTGTCCGAGACGTCACCGGTCGCCTCTTTCAACCATCCCCAGAAGGAGCGGAAGGTGGGCTCGATCGGCACTCCGATCGCCGGCGTGGAGTTCCGGCTCGTCGACGACGACGGACGGGACGTGGCGCCGGGCGAGAGCGGCGAGATCGCCATCCGGGGTCACAACGTCATGAAGGGCTACTGGCACAAGCCCGAGGAGACGGCCGCCGCTTTCGTCGACGGCTGGTTCAAGACCGGCGACGTGGCCCGGGTGGACGAGGACGGCTACTACTACATCGTCGACCGCAAGAAGGATCTCATCATCCGGGGCGGCTTCAACGTCTACCCCCGTGAGGTCGAGGAGGTCCTCTACGAACATCCGGCCGTACTGGAGGCGGCGGTCATCGGCCTACCCCACGAATCGCTGGGAGAGGAGATCGGCGCCGCGGTCGTGCTCCGCAACGGCGAGTGGGCTTCGCCCGAGCAGCTCCAAGCCTTCGTCAAGGAGCGGCTCGCCCCCTACAAGTACCCCCGACACGTGTGGCTGATGGACAGCCTGCCCAAGGGCCCGACCGGAAAGATCATGCGCCGCCTGGTGGTGGCCCCGAAGGAAGCGAGCACGAAGTGACCCAGCTCCCAATCGACCAGCAGACAGACGACACCCGGGCGGACACCGCCGGCGCCCTCGACCTGGTGTTGACGGGGGCGGCTCTCAACCAGTCCCGCCGTTTCCGGCCCGGCTGGGAGACCGTCCGGTTGGCCCGCCAGTTGGGCCGGCGCCCCCGCAAGCTGGCCCTGCGGGGAAACGATCTCCTGCGGGAGTACGGCCAGATCGCAATCGGCGCGTCGACGCTGGCGCCGTCCAAGGGCGATCGCCGATTCGCCGACCCGGCCTGGACCGGCAACCCCGTGCTGCACCGGGTGCTCCAGGCCTACCTGGCCACGGCCCAGGCGGTCGAGACGGTGGTGACCGACGTGGGCGACCTGTACGGCGGCAGCGCCCGCACCGACCCCGACCGGGTCCTGCGGCTCATGGGCGACAACCTCCGTCCGGCCTCGACGCCGGGCTACATCCATCAACTGATGGCCGGCGCGGGGTGGGTCAGCCTTCCTTGGCTGCCCTTGATCCGTCAGCAGACGTTGATCCTCGCCGGCGAGGACGACCCGATCATCCCGTTGATAAACGCTCGCGTCATGCATCGCCTACTGCCCCACGCCCGCCTGCACATCCACGAGGGGGGCCACGTGGCCCTGGTCACCGAAGCGGACCGGCTGGCACCGGTCGTGGCTGCCTTCCTCAACGACCATCGACACTGAGAGGTGCGCTCCATGTCCCAGAGGCCCATGTCCCAGAGGCCCATGTCCCAGCGGCCCATGTCCCAGCCGGCCATGCCCTACGAAAACCTCGGCGACGCCCTCGCCACGGATTACTTCTACGTCCGCGAAGAGTTCACCGAGGAGCAGTGGCAGCACTTCTTAGCCACCCGGCGGTTCGTCGACACCGAGGTGCTGCCGTCCATCAACCGCTACTGGGAGGCGGCGGAGCTGCCCTGGCCGTTGATGCGACGCCTCCCGGAGCTGGGACTGCTCGGCGAGGACATCACCGGCTATGGGTGTCCGGGCATGACGCCGCTGGCCCGCGGGCTGGTCAACATGGAGCTGCACCGGGGGGACGGAAGCCTGGGAACCTTCCTCGGCGTCCAGTCGGGCCTGGCCATGAAGTCGATCGCCCTGCTCGGCTCGGACGCCCAAAAGGAGCGCTGGCTGGCAAGCCTGGCCCGCCTGGACGCGGTCGGTGCCTTCGCGTTAACCGAGCCCATGCACGGTTCGGACTCGGTGTCGCTCGAGACCAGGGCCCGACGGGACGGGGACGACTGGGTGCTGGACGGAGCCAAGCGGTGGATCGGCAACGGGTCCATCGCCGACGTGGTCGTGGTGTGGGCCCGCTCGGATCACGACGGTCGGGTCAAGGGGTTCCTGGTGGAGAAGGGGACACCGGGCTTCGCGGCCCACACCATGGAGGGGAAGGGCGCGGCGCGAGCCATCTGGCAGGCGGACATCGTGCTGGAGGGCGTTCGCGTGCCCGAAGAGTCCCGGCTGCCCGGGGCCGATCGCTTCGGCGACGCCGGCCGGGTGTTGGTGACCACGCGCACCACCTGCGCCTGGGCCGCGCTCGGCCACGCCGTGGCTGCCTACGACACGGCGCTGACCTACGCCAAGCAGCGCCGGCAGTTCGGCCGGCCGCTGTGTTCATTCCAAATCGTCCAGGACCGCCTGGTCAAGATGCTGGCCGAGGTCACGGGGATGCAGCTGTACTGCATGCAACTGGCCCGACTGGAAGTGGGCGGGCGCCTAACCGACACCATCGCCGGTCTGGCCAAGCTCAACAACACGCGCAAGGCCCGCCAGGTCGTCGCCGACGCCCGCGACCTTCTGGGCGGCAACGGCCTCCTCCTGGAAAATCACATCATCCGTCACATGGGCGACATCGAGGTCATCCACACCTACGAGGGCACCGAGACCATGCAGACCTTGATCGTCGGTCGTGACATCACCGGGGTGGGCGCCTTCACCTAGCCGGGTCGCGATCACGAGGAGAGGTCTAGTCCCAGAAGCCCGCCAACCGCTCCGCCTCGACCTTGCCCTGACGCAGTCCCGCCTCGTAGGCGTCGCCGGTACGGGTGAAGTCCATCAGGTTGGTGCCCGCACCGCTGATCTCGAGCATTTCCTGTCCCGGCACGATCGTCTCCACCTTGGATCCGGCGGCGCGCAGCGAGTCGAGCTGGGCGCGTGTCGCCGCGAACAGAGCGTCGAACGCGGGCGTCGAGAATTCGGGCGGTATCTCGAGCAGTAGACACGACACCGCCAGCACCACGTGGTGGCCGGCGGCCGCGTCGGCATTCAGGATGTCGCGAGCGCCTCCGTCCATCCAACGGGCTTCGCCGATCGTCACGGGAGGGAACACTCCGGGCACGGCGCAGCTCGAGGCTATTGCGAGCTGCGGGTCGACGCCGGCCGCCTGGTCCCAGACGCGGAACGAGCCGTCTCCGGTGCTGACCGCCGTGCAGGAGAACGCGGCTGGCCAGTCGGCGGCCGCGAACGTGGAGAACGTCTCCAACCACTCCGCCTCGCTGATGGTGACGGCCGCGATGGCCATGCGCCCCATCTCAACGCGAACCTGGTCCGCCCTTTCCGGGTTCGCCGCCGCCTCGCCCAGGGCTGCGATCAACCGGTCGACCTGTTCCTGGGCGTGGGCCGCAGCAGGAGCTGCTGCTGTTGACGCACTCGGGTTGGCGCCCCGTACGAGAGACGTGGCGCCAGTGAGGTCGCCTCCCGATGCAACGGTGAACCCGACGACCGACCCTGCGGACGTGCCGATCACCGCGTCGGCCTTCTTGGCGTCGACCCCGTTGTCGGCGAGGCCGACCAGAAGACCGGCCTCCCATCCGATCCCTACCGGACCACCACCTCCGAGAACCAATGCGCGCGACATGCGACGCAGGCTACAACGCCCCCTGGCCTCGCTCCACCAAGCGCCACCTACTCGACCTGAAGCTCAGCCCAGGCGGATCCCGGCCAGCTGCGTGCCTTGGGCCACGAGTCGGCCGACGCCGTCCCAGACGTAGCAGACCTCATCCACGCGCCCGGCATCGACCAGTTGAGCGCGCTGCACGACCCGCAGCGGTCCCGGAGCCGGTAGGGCTCGCACGTATACGGTCAACTCCAACGTCGGAACCCACCCCGCGAACTCGATGTCGAAGGTAGCCGGGGGGAAGGCGTCGACCGCGAACAGGAGCGAGATGGGGTCGAACGCTTCGTCGCCCGGCAGAGCCAGCCAGCCTCGCAGCTCCCCGCGGCCGCTCGGCTGGCCCTGGCTAAACCCTCGCGTGGTCGCTTCGATGCGAACCTCGATCTGTTCCATGATGGCCACCGGCTGACCCGACGGCAGAACCGGTACGAGCCTTTCGCACTCCTCCCAGCCGACCGAGCTCACCTCGGGCAACCCGGAATCCCAATACGGGCGGGACTCCGCGTCCAGGCGGGAGGCGGTGAGAATGGCCTCGACGCACGCCACCTCACCCTGGACCATTCGGGCCCGCACCTGGGTAGCCGAGCGTCCGGTACGCAGCGTTTCCGTCTCGATGAGGACCGGGCCCGGATCCGGCGAGCGGAGGTAATGGGCGCTGGCCGCGATGACGTGCTCGTGATTGCTGTTCCACGTGGCCGCCCGTCCCAGCATGGCGAGGAGGTAGCCCCCGTTGGGCTTCCCGCCGATGGTCCAGGCCGGGTCGAGCTCGCCGGCAAAGCCGCCCGGCCCGACCGGATGCAACTCGCTCACGTCGCTGAAGGCGCGCCGATCGGCGCGGGGCGCCGCGATCGTCATGGTCTCGTCGTCCCGACCAGATGCTCGACCGCACCGGGACCGGCGACGGCGCGGACGTCCCTGGCTTCGAGGCCCCCACCGCACTCGGAGCAGACCATGACCGCCTTGGAGATGTGGCCGCAGGCCTTGTGGGTCACCTGGATGGGTGGCCCGTCGGGTGCGGCGTAGCGATCACCCCACTGGCGCATGGCTGTGAGGACCGGCCACAGGTCACGGCCCTTGTCGGTGAGCCGATAGTCGTGGCGGGGCGGGTGATCGCTGTAGCGCACCTTCTCGAGCACGCCGGTCTCGACCAGGTGATTGAGCCGCTGGTTCAAGATGTTGCGCGATATCCCCAAGCGCGCTTGGAAGTCGTCGAAGCGGGTCACCCCCATGAACACGTCCCGCAGGATCAGCATCGACCACCACTCGCCCACGACTTCGAGGCACTGGGCCACTGAGCAGTGCATGTCGGCGAAGCTCTTCCGTTCCACGGAATCCAAGATAGTGGGTTGCATAATGGAACGCAATCCCCTATCGTCAGTTTCATGAGTGAACTCGTTGAGGTGGTGCCCCCGAACATCCGCCGAGGTGTCGTCTTCTTCGTGACCGCCCTGGGTGCCTTCATGGCGTCGCTCGACCTGTCGATCGTCAACGTGGCCTTCCCGGCCCTCGAGCACTCGTTTCCCCACGACAGCCGGGCCGCCCTGGCCTGGGTGATCACCGGGTACTCCATCGTCTTCGCCTCCCTGCTCGTCACCGGAGGCCGGACGGCTGACCGGATCGGGAAGCGAAAGGTGTTCTTCATCGGGCTCGGCGTCTTCACGCTCGGGTCTGCCCTGTGCGGGCTGGCACCAACCGTTCCCGTGCTCATCGTGGGCCGCCTGGTCCAGGGTGCCGGGGCCGCGGCCTTGCTGCCGTCCTCGCTCGGGCTGCTACTCGCTGCCTTCGGTTCGGAACGGCGATCACAAATAGTGGCCCAGTGGGCCGGGGTCGGCGCCCTGGCGGTGGCGACCGGCCCGTCACTGGGCGCCGCTCTCATTACGGCGGGGGGATGGCGGTGGGCCTTCTTCGTCAACCTGCCCGTGGGGGCGATCGCTTACCTGACCGGTAGACGGGTGCTGGTGGCCCACCGAGCCGACACGAACCGGCCCCATCCCGACTACGTCGGAGTGGTGCTGGTGAGCGGGTCGTTGGCCGCGCTGATCCTCGGCATTTCGGAAGGTCCGAGCTGGGGCTGGACCAGCGGCAAACTGGTGTTGTCCCTCGTCGGCGCGCTGGTCGTGGGCGCCGCCTTCCTCGTTCGCTGTCGCCACCATGCCGAGCCCGTCCTCGACCTCAACATGTTCCAGTCCCGTTCCTTCACCTTTGCCAACCTGGCCACGTTGCTCTACTCCATGGGCTTCTTCGCCATGTTGCTCGGCAACATCTTGTTCCTGACCAGCGTGTGGCACTACTCGATCCTGCGGGCCGGGCTGTCGGTGACCCCAGGCCCGATCGTGGTCGCAGTGGTGTCCGGACCGGCGGGGAGACTGGCCAACAAGTACGGCTTTCGTTCGGTGATCATCGGCGGGCTCACGTTCTTCGTGACCGGACTGCTCTACTACGCGCTGCGGGTCGGGCCTCACCCCGAATACCTGGCCCAGTGGCTACCGGCCACCTTGCTCAGCGGGCTCGGCATCGGGCTCACGTTCCCGGTGCTCGGGGCCGGGGCGGTCTCCTCGCTCCATCCCGAACGCTTCGCGGTGGGCAGCGCCGTCAACCAGACCGCTCGCCAAGTCGGCGGCGCGGTCGGGGTGGCCATCCTGGTGGTCATCCTCGGCACCCCCCATTCCCTGAACACGGCCCTGACCTCGACCCGTCACCTGTGGCTCTACTGCGCCCTGATGGCCGCCTTGAGCGGCGTCGCCGCCGTCGGCATCGGCCGCCGGGCCGTACCCGTCGCCGCGGTGACGCCTCCGGTCACGGCGACGACGGGCAACCCCGTGGAGGCGGTGGCGTCCTGAGCGCGGCTGGTGCTACGCGTCGCGCTCGATCATGTACGGGATGAGGGAGCCCACGAACTCACGCGCGGGTGTGTCCGGGAGACCGGCGAAGGCGTGCTCCATCGATATCCGCGCCGCTTCGGCCATTCCCGATGCGAAGGATTCGGCGAACGCGATGCTCCCGTATCTCCGCATGAGCTCGTAGAGCTCAGTGGCCTCTTCGAGCCGACGATCCTGCCTCTCGCCATCGAGGTAACACTCCAACCAGCTCCGGTCCGAGGAGTCGGCCGCGGCCGCCAGGTGCAACAGCATCAGGGTCCGCTTGCCCTCGAGCAGATCTCCGAGTGGCTCCTTGCCGTAGCGCGACACGTCTCCGGTCAGGTTCAAGATGTCGTCGCGGATCTGGAACGCGGCGCCCAGGTGGAACCCGAAAGCCACTAGCGGGTCCAGGTCGGCCGTACCCCACGAGCCGATGAGAGCACCGACCCGCAGCGGCAGCACCGTGGTGTACCAGCACGTCTTTCTCATAATGAGGTCGAGGTAGTCGTCGGCGTCGAGGTCGAGCCGGTTGTCCATGCGCCACCCGAGTTCGAGGGCCTGCCCGCTCACGGTCTGGCGGCTCATGAACTCGAACTCGCGCATCACCAGGCTCGACAGCCGGGCCCCGAGAAGTTCCCCGTTGGCGCCGAGCGTGGACATCGCGACCAGCGCCAGGCCGTCCCCGGCGTTCAGGGCGAGCGGGGTCCCCCAACAGCGGTGCAGGGTGGGCCGGCCTCGACGAAGGAGGCTGGCGTCCTCGATATCGTCGTGGACCAAGAACGCATTGTGCAGGAGCTCGATAGACGCCGCCGACGGGAGTGCGGCCGCCGCCGTGCCACCGAAGGCCTCGCACGTGCCGAGGCAGATGCTCGGCCGCAACCCCTTGCCTCCCCTGCTCGGGTAGTCGTCGAGCAGCGGGGTGAGGTAGCTGGCGTCCCCCGACGTGCGGAGCTGGCGGCGGCACTCCTCCGCGGCCAGGGACCCGTAGTGGGAGAGACCGCGGTACGGCTCGGCCGGGCACCGTGAGCTCACCGCGGCGCCACCTGGGCGACCACCTCGACGGCGAGGGGCATCGACTGCTCGGGCAGGTTCTCGACCAGCAGCACGCCGTGGTAGACACCCGGCGCGGCGTCAGGCGGCGCGCTGACCATGACCAGTAACGCCGCGCTCTCGTCGATAGGGAGGGTCGGCACGAGTGGGGGGTCGAACGTGACGTGTCCGGGCTCGATCGCGGCACCAGAGTGAGTGCACAACCCTGGCGTCCAAGGCCGCAGAGCGTGGGCCTCCGCCGCGCTCGTGTTGTGCAACCACACCCGCCCGCTGGAGCTGCCTCCCGGCCGGACCTGGGGCAGCTCGAGTCGGCCCGACCCGTCGGTCGCTGATCCGTCGTCAGTCCGACCGAGCAACGGGAGCGCCGTCTCGTGGAGCTCCCGAAGAAGACGGAGGTAGCCCTCGAGGGCGCGCTCGAGATCGGCCTGGAGACGGCGGTAGGCGGAGTCGTCGGCGACCATCCGGACCCGACCGGAGCCGTCAGTCTCGGACCCCCCGCGATCGACCCGGTCCGCCCCGAAGTCGCCGACGAGGCGGACGAAGCGGCTGACGACCGCGTCGGCCGTGCTCAGCCCGAGCCTCTGAACCTCGACCGCCAATCGGGTCGCCCACTCCAGATCGGCGCCGCCGTCGGTGCCGCCGTCGGCGCCGTTCGGGTCCGACGTCGCGCTCACGACGCGGCCGACGCCGTGGTGAGACTGCCCGCCCGCTCGATCACGGCACGCGCCGCGAGCCGACCCGACCAGGTCGCCGCTTCGATGCACCCGGCGTTGATGTCGCAGTCAGTCCAGTCCCCCGCGATGACCATGTTGTCGATACCTGTCTCTCCCGGACGGAGCCGGTACCGGGAGGAGCCGGGTAGTGACTGGACGTAGAGGTCCGAGGGGTCGAGGTTCGCCCTCAGATACTGATGCGCTAGCTCCGCCGCGCCGCGGGCGGCTCTCCCCCGGCCATTGCCGTCGCACAGCAGCTCCCAACGGAACCCGTGCTCACCGACGGCGGCCGGCCAGAGCCCGCCCGACGAGCGTTCGAGAAACCCGGCGGCGCGCTCCAAGAGTTGCGAGCGCACCGCATCGACGTCTTGTCCCGCCGGTGGGAGGGGCATGGCGCTGCAGAAGTAGGCGACGGTGCCGGGCTGGTCCTCCTCCGGCCAGTCCTCCATCGGGAGCACGTGGCTCATGCCGGCCCAGGTGTCGAACGGCTTCGCGAACGCGCTCACCGTCACCTGCCGGTTGTGGCGCCACCCGAGCTCGTGTTCCGACTCGCGCAGCCAGAGCTGCATCGACTGGGTGGCCGTGGTCCCGACGTGCTCCACCATGGCCCGCCAGGCCGGCTGGCGGGCGACGACGTCGGGGCAGACGTTCGGCACCATGCCGATGGACAGACCGAGCACCACCACGTCGAAGTCTTCGCCGCTTCGGAGGGTCAGCCGGCCGGCGTCGCCCCTTGCCGCGCCGACCTTGAGCTGATCGGCGCGGGGCGAGGAGGGCCAGCACGGCAGCCCCTTGACTTTCACCAGCGGCTCGTAGCTTCCGTCGGGGTTCGATACGACTCGTTCCAGCCCTACGTCGATCTCCGCGACGCGGCCCCCGTCCAAGCTGAGCCTGACGTCGTCGACGCGGTGGAAGAAACGGAACTCGACGCCGCGGCGCTTCAGCACTTGGTACAAGGGAGCGAAGACGACCTCTCCCATGCCGGCTCGCATCTTCTGGAAGATGTCGCCCTGATAGCCGAAGTACATCCGTGTCCCGAGGTCGAGCGCTCGGCCCGCGGAGACACGCGGGCGGTTTGAGTCTCCACCTTCATAACCGAAGACCAGATCGTAGGAGCCCCGGACCAGCGGTGACTCCAGTGTCACGTCGTCGGCGCCGTGCTTGCGAAGCCACTCGCGGTAGTCGAGGTCGTCGATCGCCGCGAACCCTTCCTTGCGGGCGAGCAGGCCGTCCGACACGATGCCGGTCAGGTTCGCCATGACCACATCGATGAGCTGGTAGGTCCTCCGCAGGTCGGCGTCCTGCGCCACCGAATGCCGCAGGGCCGCGGACAACGCGCCGACGGAGCGTTGGGCCGCTCGCAAAAGGCCGGCGTTGCTGGTCGTCTCGAGCCTCCGGGCGACCTCGAGCAGTCCGGCCAGGGCCGACAGGCTCGTCGCCCTGAGGGCGTCGATCGCCGTGTCCGACATCGTCGCCCGCCCGGCGCCCAGCGAGGGGCTGGTGCTGAGAGATACCGAGGCGCGCCGAGCGGCGGGCGAGGCCGCGCCCGGGCCGAGCGACGAGAAGAAGTCCGACAGGAGCCGAACGGACCGGGTGACGGCGTCGGAGACCGTCCACGTGTCCGGGGTAGGCGCGTCGCCCTGGCCCGGCGGGACCTTCGAAAAGTCGGCGACCCACGGCACCCAGCCGAGGGAGGGCTGCTGGTCCATCAGCCCGACCGTGGCGCTCGGGCACATGGCGTCGTCCCACGACCTGATCGGGCACGTCGGGTCGGTGCGCGTTCTGTCCAGCTCGTCATAACAGCGGCGCATAACAGCGAAGGTCTGGTGGTAATAGCCGAGCAGAACGTGCAAGCCGTGCTCCTCGATGCGCCCGTGGGCTCCTCTGACGCTCGCGCCCTTACCGCCCAGAAGATGGCCACGCTGGTACACGACGATCGAATCGAACCGGTCGTGCCAGCTCCCTTCGGACAGGTCGAGCGCGGCCGCCAGGGCGGCCATGCCGCCGCCGATCACGGCCACTCGCGGCCGCCGTCCTGACATTTCGATCAGGCGCCGGCCGGTGTCCGATCGACCGCAGCCACGACCTGGCGCCAACCAGGCGGCCGATCGGTGTCGGGGATCCGGTCGAGGTCCTTGCCGATGTCGGCTGCGATGGCCATCGCTCCCTGATCCAGGGCGAGGCGCATGGCGGCCACCAGCTCGGCGGCGACGGCTCTGGTGGCGGCGGGGTCTGCCGCGAGTTTCAAGCTGGCGGAGAGCCGGAGCAGGTCCGGCTCGTGGAGGTGCTCACCGGTCTCCACGACCGTCGCCAACGCCGTGTCGAGCGTCGACTGGGCGCTCTCGCGATCGCCGAGGTTGGCGTAGTTGCGGGCGACTCGTCCCAGGTAGAAACCCCGAAACGCCCGGTGGCCGACCAGGTCGTACGCCAGCAGGACCGCGTCCAGCTCGGCTGGGTCGACGGTGTGTTCTTCGGAAACTGCCAGCGCGCACGACATCGCCACCAGCTTGAAGTACTCGAGCCCGTAGACGTCACAGAGCTCCATCGTCCTGGCACCGATCTGCCGCGCCTCGCCTATTCGGCCCCGGACGACCTCGAGCCACCCGATGTAGACGTTGACGAACGCTTCGGTCACCCGCGCCTCACGAACAGGCAACTCGTCGACGCGCTGCAATGCCGCTTGCTTCCAGGAGCCGCTCTCCGTCTCGTCGCCCTCGAGCCAGGCGACGCAAGCGAGCGCGATCGCCGTCACCGCCAGTGGGTCTTGCGGCTGCGACCACAGCGGGGACACCCGAGCCTCCGGCGGCCGGGCACAAAAGGCCTGCCAGCTCTCCTCGAGAGCCGCCCGCGCCGCGGGGAGCCGTCCGGCGTACCACTCGGTGTAGCCGAGGCACGAGAGCACCTCCGGGTAGAACCAACTGAGACCTGGAACGAGCACGCGGCTGGCGGCGTGCTCGATGACCCGCCGGGCCTCTTGACCGCGGCCGCTCACGAGGAGATACGCCCACAGACCGACCTCCGCGGGCAGCACCTCGGGCCGGTCGGACAGAAGCCCGCAGAGCTCCGACGCGCGCTCGTAGTCGGACAGGACCTCGGGATGGGCGAAGCCGGCGACCGCGGCGCGGCAGCCGGCCCGGAGCAGGCGCGCCCCCAACTCGAGGAGGTCACGGTCCGGATCCGCGGTGACCCTCTCGAGCAGCTCGACCGCCCGGTCGAGCAGCCCCCTGGCCTCGTCGAAGCTCGCCACTTCCTGCGCGAGCTGGCCGGCGTGAAGGTAGTTGGCCACCGCCTCGCGGTGGGCACCGCCGAGATCGAAGTGTCTGGCGACGAGGGCGGCCCGTTCGGCGTCGGCGGGTCCCTCGGCGAGGAGGGCGCGCGCCACCCGCTCGTGGTTCGACCGCCTCCGGTCGAGCGGCTGGGTCTCGTACGCAGTGTCGCAGAGGAGAACATGAGTGAACCGGAACGATTCATGCAACCCGGCGCCGCAGGGCTCGACGATACCGACGGCCTCGAGCAGCCCGACCGCGGCGCGCGCCCGCTGCTCGCCCTCCAACATCGACAGGCGGGCCAGGTCGAACTCTTGGCCGAGGGTCGCCGCGACTTGGGCCACTCCGAGGTCGGCCCCAGCCGCCTCGAGGCGGGCGCCGAGGACCTCCTGCAGCCTGAGCGGAAGCGATTGACCGTGGGTCGTCGAGATCGTCGCCCGGGTGAGCTCCTCCAAGAACAGCGGCACCCCACCGGAGCGCTTGACGACCTCGGCGCGCTGAGCCTCGGTGAGCTCGTTCGGACCGGCGACGGAGTCGACCAGATCGAGCGCGTCGGCGTCTCCGAGGGGCCCGAGGGGGACATCCAGAACCCCACCCGCCGGGGGCGCCTCCTCCCGGGTGGTGACGACCACCATCATGTTCGGACGGGGCTGCGAGGACAGCAGACCGATCAGCTCGACCGTGCTCGGGTCGGCCCAGTGGGCGTCTTCCAAGACCAGCAGAAGGCGCTGCCGGAGGGCGACTGCCTCTAGCCACGCGATCAGCGTGGCCACCGCGTTCTTGCGCAGCAAGGTCGGGTCCGCACCCTCCAGCTCAGGCGGTAGGTCGCCGGCGACGCCTATCAGCCATGCCATCAACGGCACGGCACCGGGATGGGTTTCCGAAAGGACGGCAAGACGGCCCTCGGGCCGAGCGATATGCGTGTCCGGCGCAGCGGCGTCGACACCCAGCTCGCGCGCGAGCATGCTCGCCATCGGCCAGAGCGCCACGTTGTTGTGGTACGGGGAGCAACCGGCGGTTAGCACCGACGCCCCCTCGTGGTCGACGCGAAGCGCCAACTCGGCGACCAGGCGCGACTTTCCGATGCCGGCCGGGCCCCGGAGGACGGCGAGCTTGAACGCGGTGTCGCCGGCGGGTCGCCCCCAAAGGTCGACGAGCCCGTCTAGCTCGTCGCGTCTCCCGATCAGCTCGTGTGAATGAAGCAGCACCGAGCCGAGCCTTTCGTCGGGGTACGCCAGACGCAGCACCTCGCAGATCTCCATCGGTTGCGACACCCCCTTGAGCGAGCGAGTCCCCAGCCCGAGTACCTCGAACTCCCCCTCAACGAGATGGCGCGTGATGTCGCTGATCACGACGGTGTCTGCATTCGCCTCGGCCTGCAAGCGCGCCACCACGTTCGAAGGGGCGCCGATCACCTCGAGCGCCGAGCCCGGACGGGGAACGGTGACGACCATGGTGCCGCTGTGCACGGCGATGCGAGTGTGGATGTCCACTCCGAACGCCTCGCGGATCGACTGGCGCTCACGGGCCAGCCTGTCCCTTATCAGCAGCCCCGCGAGCACGGCCCGGCGGGCGTCGTCGCCGTGCGGGGAGTCGTGCCCGAAGCAGGCCACCACGCCGTCCCCTTGGTATTGGAGCACGGAACCGCCGAGCTCGACGACCGGCTCATGCACCAGCTGGCGATATCGGGCGAAGACGTCTCGGGCGACCTCTGGCTCGGACTCCTCGGCCAGCGGCGTCCACCCGACGATGTCGCAGAAGAGGAGGGTGACGAGACCCCGCCGCTCGGCAACGGTCAGGGCCGCGTGAGCGCGCTTTAGGAGTTCCGCAGCGGCGTCACTACGGGGAGCGACGGCGAGCGCGTCCTCGGCGGCTTCGGCGACGGTATGCCAGTCGGACCTCTCGGCCGCGGTACTGGCCATGGTGATGAGCCGGTCGACCAGGCGCGAGAGTCCGCCGCCCTTCGTGCGCGGTGGGGCGTCGAGCTCTGGTCGCTGCTGCAGGATCGCAACTTCCAGGGATGCCGCTTCAGATCCCGGTTCGAGGCCCAACTCGGCCAGGGCCTCGGCGAGCCTCCTGAAGGCGCGTATGGCATCTGATTGGCGCCCGCTCCTGTAGAGAGCCAGCATCAAGGCGGTCCAGAATCCCTCCCGCAGGGGATCCCGCGCGATCGCGGCCTCGGCCGCAGCCACCACCTCGTCGTCGAAGCCGAGGTCGGAGCGGCAACGGAGCCGGCCTTCGAGGCAGCCCGCTTTCAACTGCTCCAGGCGCACGACCTCCGAAGCGGCCCAGGCGGTGTGGGCGACGTCGGCGATGGCGGGGCCGCTCCACCTGCCGAGCGCCTGGTCGTAGAGGCCCGCGGCGCGCTCGGTGTCGCCTTCGAGCCATGCGTTGCGCGCTTCTGTCGCCTCCTTCTCGAACAGGCGGGCGTCGATCTCGTGGTCGTCGACGACCAGCTCGTAGGAGCGACTAACCGTCCTTATGCGGTCGTGTCCGAGGATCTGCCGCAAGAGGAGCACGTGGCTCTGCAACGTGGAGGCGTAGCCGGGCGGCGGGTCGCCCTCCCAGATGTCGTCGGCGAGGCGGCCGGGAGAGAGGGGGGTGTTGGGGTCGACGAGCAGCCTCGTCAGCAGCGAACGGCGGCGGTCTCCCGACACGGTGACCTCGACGCCGCCGCGGCGAAACGAGAGAGGGCCCAAGAGTGTGAACTCGTAGGTCTCACGCTCCCATCCTGCCATGCGACCTCCTCGGGTGCCGATGGTACACGGCCCGTTCCGGCGCGCCCCGCGGCGGTAGGTGGCACGACCGCCTCCGGTCGGCGGGCGGCGCGGTTGCTTGGAGCGACTTTGGAGCGCCTTGCTTCATGATGGGACCTACCGAGCAGATCGCCTGGTTCACCGCCACCGAGGAGACGCAATGAAACGACCCATCATCGGTGCCGCCGTCGGTGTCGTGCTGGCGATAGCGCCCATCGACAACCGCGGGACCTATACCGCGCCCATGACCTACTAGACCTCCCCAAGGAGCGGTGCAGCCGTCCCGGACCGACCAGCCCGGGGCGGCTCGCCGCGCCCCAAGGAGCGGTGCAGCCGTCCCGGACCGACCAGCCCGGGGCGGCTCGCCGCGCCCGGCGGGGAGGTGGCTGGTCTAGCCGGTCTCGGTGGAACCGCTCACGTAGACCTCGACCGGCCACGACCCCCCAGACGCCGAGATCTGCCCGGTGTAGAGGCCAACGGGGTACTTGCCGATCGGAAGGTCGACTCGAACGGCTCCGTATACGACGGGCGGGCTTCCGTACTGGACCGTCACGGGCGTTAGCTTCACCAAGGAAGCGGGGATGGTGCAAGGTTCGCCGGGTTGCGGGCTGGCGCTGAGCTGGGTGAGGACCCCGTCGAGGGTCGCCCCGACGGGTTGGGCCGACTGGGGGAGCATGCAGTACGAGTACTCGCACGTCCCTTGAGGCGGGGGAGCGACGTCGACCGACGCCGGAGGGCCGAGCGGCGGGTCGAACTCGGCCGCGAGCTTGGCCGCCGACTGCCACATGTGCGCCCAGTTCTGGGCCAGCTGCCAGAAGGCCGACGCGCTGTCCTTCATGGCCTCGGAGGTCCCGTACGTCCCCGCCGCCACCGACGACATGCTGCCGGACAAGGACTGGGCGACGAAGTCAGCGGTGCGGTTGGCGTAGCCGACCCACTCGTCACGCACGGACTGGATCAAGTGCAGCGGGTCCGGTGCCGAGCTCGAAGGCTTGACACTGGCCTTGACGTCCTGCTTGATGATCGCCTCGAGCAGCTGGGTCCAGACCGGCTGGGCGGCGGAGAGGCTCTGGTTGACCGCGGCATTATCGGTGCGGACGATCTTGAGCACCTTCACCCGCCGAAGGCCACCGAACTCGCTGGCGAGGAGGAACCCCCGATCGACGGTCACGTTCACCGCGTCGGGCTTCGGGGCCCGGGGCACGAGTTCGTACACGGCCGCGAGGTAGTTCGCGGCCACTGTCGTTTTCACCGCCAGACAGGTGTAGCAGGGCTTCCCATCGACCGTGAGCGTCTCGATGAACTCCCCCGACCAGTTGGCGGCGGGGTCGCCGCGTCCGGTGCCGGGGACCGGCTCGAGCACCAACATGCCCGGAGCCCACTTCTCGGGCGCGTCGAGCCACTGCCTGAGGCTTATCAACGAGATAGGCGTGAGGAACTCGGAGAAGATCCATATCGACGGTTGCCCGTTGACGGTGACCTCGCGCGTGGCCACGAGGACCGGCCCGCCAGGCGAGTCCCACTCGCCGCGCTGGTCCGCGTTCGGCTCGTCGTGTGCCGGAGAGTTCATTCGCGACCTCCCTATCCGTGCCCGACCTTCCGCGCCGAAGCATACCGAACGGGGGTGGGAGGAGAGTCCGTCGAAACCGTCGTCACCCCTGCGGGTGGATTCCAGTGGGAGCGGTATAAGAACCGACGGCAGTGGCGTCCATGGCTATCGGTCCTTCCTCACACCGATCTGCGATTCCCTGCTGGAAGCGGCCGAACGCGGCCGACGAAAGTAGCGGGTTGGCCTCCCCTTCGATTGTGGCGACGTGCAGGAAGGTCACGCCGTCGTCCAAGCGGTAGGTGGCCGTAACGGAGGCCGGCCGGTTGGCCCGCCGCGAGCTCCGCGAAAACGGCCCGCACCAGCTCGGCGTTCGCCTCCGCCTGCTCCGGCTTCGTGCGATAGCGGACGACCTTGACCGTGCTCATGACTTTCCTTTCGCTCGTATCTGGTTGTTGCGGGCGTCGTGGGTCAACTCGGCCAGACCGAGCTCTTCGAGCAGCGGCGGCAGATACATGCCGAAGCGGCCGCGGTAGCCCTTGCGCATGCCGTACCAGCCGCCCACGGGGTTCGACGCCGAACGCCCGAACTCCTCGACCGTCCCCGGAGCCGGGTCCTTGCCCTCGTCGGCGGAACCGAGCGACACCCAGTCGCCCTGCTCGCGCAGCCACGCGGCCAGGTCTTCGATCGCCCGAGCCTGATAGGTGAGCTTGGTAGAGCCGACCTGGCAGACGATGAGTTCCGGATCGGCCTGGTCGTCTCGGTACATCGTGTACTCCGACGTCCCCGGCGGTGTCTTCAGGGCCCAAGGGTCGTCTTTGCTGCCAGCAGCCATCAGCCGTCTCCTCTGTCGATTGCTTCTACGAAGTGGGGGAAGACCGACGTCCAGCCGAGCCGGTTCCCCTCCCGGCGCTGAGGGGCGCGCCCACCGAGACGCTCCCAGCCGCCGTGCACGATCTCGATGCGGGTGCGGTCCCCCCCGACGTCGACGAACCGGATCTCCACGTCGGTGGCGTCTTCGGGCGCAAAGCGCAAATGCCAGGTGTAGGCGAGCCGGGATGGCGGCTCCCACGCCGTGATCCTCCCCCACTGGTGCTCGGCGCCCGACGACGTTCGCTCGAAGATGCGCCCACCGACGCCCTCCTCGAAGACGACCTGGAGACCGCGTTCCCCGCTCACAGAGTGATCGAGCGGCCACCAAGTCGATGCGCGCGTGGTCCACGTCGAGAAGGCCGTCGCGGGTCGGCAGGCGACCTCGAAGGCGAACTCGAGCGGCTCGTTCACCCGACTTCTCCGTCGACATTCTCAGCCACGATCCGGAACCTCGTCGCGGCCTCGCCCCAAACCGTCTCGAGGTAACGCCGGACCGCTTCGACCCCTTCCGGCCTGAGGCGGTACAGGTGGCGGGTCCCGACCGCCTCCTCCTCCACGAAGCCCGCCTCCTTCAGGAGGCGAAGATGGCGCGACACGGCCGGCCGGCTGATCGGAAGCTCCTCCGCGATCTCGTGCACGGCCCGGTCACCCTGGCGAAGCATGGCGAGAATCTGGCGCCGGTAGCCGTCGGCTAGGGCGTCGAACCCGGCGGCCTCACCTGCCACTGCTGTACCTCAGGGTGGAGGCGCTCGGTAACACAACCGTTACCGTAACGTAGCCGTTACCGAGTAGCAACTCCTCCGGTCCTCGTCATCCGATGGCCCTCGGTCCGGCAGCTGGGCCCTAACGCCTCAGGGGAGCGTGGCCGCGAACAAGGCCACCAGCTCGGTCCAGTGGCGTTCCGCCGCGGCCTGGTTGTAGACCGGGAAGTCCGTCATCGTCCAGCCGTGCAGCGCCTCGGGATAGACCTCGCAGCGGTGATCCACGCCGGCGTCGCTCAGGGCCTGGTCGAGTCGTGCCGCCATCTCGGGCGGGTAGGAGTTGTCGTGATCAGCACCGGCGACATAGACCCGGGCCGCCATCGCCGGCGCCAGGCGGTGCGGGCTCAGCTCGGAGTCGGTGGCCAGGTTTCCGCCGTGGAAGCTGGCCGCGGCGGCGATACGGTCCGGATAGGTTCCCGCCGCAGTCAGCGATATGGACCCGCCCATGCAATAACCGGTCGTGCCCACCTTGGCTCCGGCCACGTCCTCTCGGCCGTCGAGATAGGCGAGGAACGCCTCCGTGTCCTCAGCGGCCCGACGATTGTCGGTCGAAGCAAACAGGTGACCGATAGCAGCCCTGAAGTCGCCCGAGGCGAAGACCTCCTTCGGATCCAAGGGCTCGTAGGGGCCGGCCCGATAGTACAGATCGGGTACCAGCACGACATGGCCGTGACCGGCCAGCCGCTGCCCCATGTCAAAGATCGTCGGGCGGATCCCGAGCCCGTCCATGTAGAAGATCACAGCCGGAAACTGACCGGACCCCGACGGCGTGAACACGTAGGCCGGGCAGTCGCCGTCACGGGTGCGGATCGAAACCTGCTCGTAGCTCATCCCCGTCGCCTCCTCCCTACCGTGTCGTCGCGATCATGCCGGAGGCCAGCCGGTTCCGCCACCTCGATCCCCGGCCACCCGGCCCGAAGCGCCGGCGCCATAGATCCCGAAGCCCGACCCGATCGTCGTAGGGTCCCCTTGTCACGCCACCATGGCGTCGGCCTCGAGGTTGAGGTGGAACCGGTGGGGTTGGACGAGGATTCCCGAAGCGACGGCGCTGAGGGCGAGGATGGCGGCGGCGACGGTAAAGGCGACCGTGTACCCGTGGACCATCCCGTGGGCTTCGAATGGGCCGGTTTTGGCGTGGCTGGCCAGGTAGCCGGCGGTGGTTGAGGCGGCGACGGTGTTGAGGAGCGCGGTGCCGAGCGAACCGCCGACTTGTTGAGCGGTGTTTACGAGCGCGCTGGCTACTCCGCTGTCGGCCTTGTCCACGCCGACGAGGGCGGTGTTGGTTAGTGGCACGAACGCCGATCCGAGTCCGATGCTCGTGAGCAGTTCGGGCGGGAGCACGTGACTCCAAAATCCGGTGTCGACTCCGACTCGGCTGAACAGGATGAGCCCCAGGGCGCCCAGCAGCATTCCTGCGGTGAGAATGCGGCGGGGGCCGATGCGGGTCAGCAGCTGGCTGGACAGGGTCGCTCCGGTAATCACGCCGAGCGAGAAGGGCAGGAAGGCGAAGCCGGTTTTGAGGGCCGAGTAGTGCAGGGTCGCTTGCAGGTAGTAGGTGAGCAGTACGAAGGTTCCGAACATGCCGGCGCCCATGAGTAGGCCCCCGAGGTAGGCGGCGCCCCGGTTGCGTTCGGTCAGGACGCGCAGTGGCAGAAGGGGATGGTCGATGCGGCTTTCGATGAGGACGAAGGCGACGATCAGGGCGGCGGCGATGGCCAGGAAGCCCATCGTTGTGGTTGACGACCAGCCGTCGGTTTCGGCTTTGGTGAAGCCGTACACCAGGGCGACCAGTCCGGCGGTGATGGTGGCCGTGCCGATGATGTCGTAGCGCACGTGGCCTTCGGCTCGGCTCTCCTTGACCACCCGACGTGAACCGGCCACGGCGATCAGGGCGATAGGGACATTGACCAGCAGCGTCCACCGCCACGAGGCCCACTGGGTCAGCATTCCTCCCATGATGAGTCCGATGGCCGCCCCGCCGCCGGATATGGCGCCGTAGACCCCGAAGGCTCGGGCTCTTTCCTTGGCGTCGGTGAAGGTGACCGTGATCAGGGACAGGGCGGCGGGGGCCATCAAGGCCGCGAAGGCGCCCTGGATGGCTCGGGCTCCGAACAGCATGGCCGCGTTCTCGGCCAGTCCGCCCAACGCCGATGCGCCTGCGAATCCGATCAGGCTTATCTCGAAGATCCGTTTGCGACCGACGAAGTCGGCGATGCGACCGCCTAGGAGTAGCAAGCCGCCGAAGGCCAGGGTGTAGGCGGTGATGACCCACTGGCGGTCGGCGACGGAGATGTGCAGCCCGCGCTGGGCCGAAGGTAGCGCCACGGTGACGATGGAGGCGTCCAGGACCACCATCAGCTGGGCGATGGCGATGATCCAAAGCGCTTGGAATCGGCGGCCGTCGACTGGGGTGACGCCAGTGGCGGATACATCAGGAGGGGAGATGGTTGGGACGGTGCTCATTGGGGGGTCCTCTCAGCCTTGAGGCGGTGCAGGCAGGAAGTCACGGCCGGGGGTATAATGTGAACCGTGGCTCCGTTTCCAATATACGGAACGTCGGTTCCGTTTGTCAAGGCATGAAACGGAATCCGACTGTGACGTCGGCCACAGCGGCGACGCCGGTTGCGCAGCCCAGCGGGGACGGTGGACCGCGGCCGCTACGGGCTGACGCCGTGCGTAATCGCCAGCGGATCCTGGTGGCCGCCGAAGAGATCTTCGCCCAGTGGGGATCGGCCGCCGGGATGGACGACGTGGCCGTCGCGGCCGGGTTGGGTGTGGGCACCCTGTACCGGCACTTCCCTACCAAAGAGGCCCTGCTCGAAGCGATCCTCCTGGACCGAATGCATCGCCTGGTGGCCCAGGGCCGCACTTACCTCGAAGCGAGCGAGCCGGGCGAAGCCCTTTTCGAGTTCCTGGGCCAGTTCGTGGCCCAGTCCCAGTCCAAGCAGGACATGATCGACGCCTTGGCCAAAGGCTTCGACTCCGATCAGATGTTCCAGAACCCCGAGGCCAGGGCGACCGTCGAGCTGCTCACCGACATCGCCGGCCAGCTATTGCGGGCCGCCCAGACGGCGGGCGAGGTCCGCTCCGACCTCACTTCCTCCGATCTCCTCGGCCTGGTCCTGGGACCGTGCATGGCGCCGGGAAACCCGCTCATCGCCGCCTGTTCGCCGCAGCGGATGCTGGCCGTGGTACGCGACGGTCTACGCCCGACCCGGCCCCCATCGTCACCGGAAGCCTGACGACTCTGGGTCCGACTCGAGGCGCTTAGAAGGGTCCCGAGAGTTCGCCCAGGCTATTGGTGAGACGGAGATTCTCCGTGTAGTCGACTGGGCACGTGATCACCGACACCGTGTCGACCGCCAGGGCCTCATTGAGGATCGGGAGAAGATCAGCCGCGGCACCCACCCGGTAGCCCCGGGCACCGAAGCTCTCGGCGTAGGCCACGAAGTCGGGGTTGGAGAATCCGACTTCCACGTGATGGCCGAGCTCGAGGTCCATCTTCCAGCCGATCAGACCGTAAGCGTTGTCCTCCCAGATCAGAACGGCCACGTGGACGCGTTCCCGGAGTGCCGTCTCGATCTCCTGCGAGTTCATTAGAAACGCGCCGTCTCCGACCGCGGCCAGCACCTTGCGGCCCGGCGCGGCCAGCTTGGCACCGACGGCTCCGGGCAGCGCGAAGGACATCGTCGAGAGCCCATTGGAGATCAGACAAGTGTTCGGCTCGAACGTGGGGTAGAGGCGCGCCATCCACATCTTCACCGCGCCGGTGTCGGCCAGGACGATGTCCGAGCGGCCGAGGGCCGATCGGGTGTCCGCCACGACTCGCTGAGGCTTCAGCGGAAAGCTGTTGTCAGCTGCGCCTTGGGCCAATTCGTCGGTCAAGAGCCGCCTGATCTTCTCGCGCCTCGTCCCTTGGGCGAAGCGGCGGGTTGTCGCCTGGCCCAGAGCGGTCAACGTGCTTTCGATGTCGGCCTGGATTCCCACCTCGACGACGTAATGGGCGTCGACCTCCGCTGGGACACGGCTCAGGTGGATGATTTGCTTGTCCCCGTCGGGGTTGATGCGCACGGGGTCGAACTCCTGCAGTTCGTAGCCGACGCTGACGATCACGTCGGCATCGTCAAACCCGAAGTTGACGTAGTCGTGGCTCATGAAACCGACGGCCCCGAGGGAGTGAGGGTGGTCGTCAGGGAACACGCCCTTGCCGTGAAACGTGGTCGCCACCGGGAGACTCAGCAACTCGGAGAATCGCAGCAATGCTTCGGCTGCTCCCGATCGAGCCGCCCCATGCCCGGCCAGGATGATGGGTCGGCGGCTCGAGTCGAGCACGGCCGCCGCCCTCGCGATCTGCGAGGTCGAGGGCTCGTCTGCTCGGGGTGTATTGACGGCCAGCGGAACCAGGTGATCGGCGACGAAAGCGGCTTCTACGTCCTCTGGCACACCCAGATACACCGACCCCGGGCGTTCGGTCTGGGCCAGCTTGAACGCCTTGCGGACCATCTCAGGGATGGAGCCGGGAGTGAGAATCAGGTCCGCCCACTTCGTAACCGGCGAGAACATGGACACCAGGTCGACGCTCTGGTGGGATTCCTTGTAGATCCGGCTCAGTCCCACCTGAGCCGACAGGGCCAGCACAGGTGTGCTGTTGGTAAACGCGTCGGCGGTGCCCAAGAGAAGGTTGATGGCGCCGGGCCCCAGGGTGGCCGAGCAGACTCCGGCTCTGCCGGTAAGTCGGCCCTGGATCTCCGCCATGAACGATGCGGCTTGCTCGTGACGGACCAAGACGTAGCGAATCGAGGACCGCGAGAGGGCATCGGTGAGGTGGATGTTCTCCTCCCCGGGGATACCGAACACACAAGTCACACCCTCGTGCTCGAGGCACTGGACGAGGAGTTCAGCGGCACGCCGCCGCCCTTCAGCCACAGCAATGGACTGTACTGAAACTCAGGGCGTCGTGACGCGACCACGCGACGGATTTCGGGCGCGGCCCTTGACATCCGATAGTAATTATGATGACATAACCATTATGACTATTGAAGTGGCCGTTCCGGGTCCGACCGTCATGGACGAGCTGAGTCGACGGCGACGCGTCGGCATCCTGCTCATCTGCTCGATGAGCCTCCTCATGGTGGGACTCGACGTCACCATCGTCAACGTCGCGCTTCCCTCGATCGGTCGGGACTTTCACGCCCCGCTCTCGGGCCTGCAGTGGACGGTGGACGCCTACACCCTGGTGCTGGCCAGTCTGCTCATGCTCTCCGGATCGACCGCCGACCGGCTCGGGCGGCGGCGCACCTTCGTCATCGGACTGCTGACCTTCTCGGCCGGATCGCTCCTGTGCAGCTTGGCCCCCAACCTCACACTTCTAATTGTCTTCCGCATGGTCCAAGCCGTGGGCGGGTCGATGCTCAACCCCGTGGCCATGTCGATCATCACCAACACCTTCACCATCCCCCGCGAGCGAGCCCAGGCCATAGGGGTCTGGGCCGCGGTGGTCGGGGTGGCCATGGCCCTGGGCCCGGTACTAGGTGGGGTGCTGGTGACGTCGGTGGGGTGGCGGTCGATCTTCTGGATCAACCTCCCCGTCGGGCTCGCGGCGGTGATCCTGGCCCGCCGTTACATCCCCGAGTCCAAGGCGCCCGTCGCCAGGAGGGTGGACGTCCCCGGGCAGGTGCTCGTGATCGCCCTCTTGACCTCGCTCACTTACGCCATCATCGAGGCGCCCACTCGGGGGTGGTCATCGCCCCTGATCATGGGAGCCTTCGCCCTGGCCGCCGTGTCGTTGGTCGCCCTCCTCATCTGCGAGCACCGGGCCCTCGAGCCGCTCATCGACCTGCGCTTCTTCCGTTCCCTGCCGTTCTCGTCTGCTGCGGTCATCGCCATCGCTGCATTTGCCGCGCTGGGCGGGTTCCTCTTCCTCAACACTCTCTACCTTCAGGACGTACGCGGACTCTCCCCATTGGCGGCCGGAATCGACACGCTGCCCCTGGCGGCGATGACCATGCTCCTCGCTCCGGTGTCGGGAAGGATCGTCGGCCGGCGAGGAGGCCGGATCCCCCTCGTCATCGCCGGTGCCGCCCTCGCCGTCTCCTGCCTGATGCTCGTGGGGTTGAGCGCCGTGACCCCGTTCTCGTGGTTGTTCACGGCCTACGTAGTCTTCGGCATCGGTTTCGGATTCGTGAATGCGCCGATTACCAATACCGCCGTCTCCGGCATGCCCCGGGCCCAGGCCGGTGTGGCCGCGGCCATCGCCTCCACCTCGCGCCAGGTCGGCCAGACTCTGGGTGTGGCTGTGGTCGGCTCACTCGTGACCGCCTCGCTGCAGGCGGGGAATCATCTCGACTTCGCCGTGGCCAGTCGAGCCGGATGGTGGGTCCTGGCCGGATGCGGGGCAGCGGTCCTGCTCTCCGGCCTGGTGGCGACGACCCCGTGGGCCCGGGAAACAGCCCGGCGAACGGCCGAGTCGATCAACCCCGAATTTCTGGAACGGAACGCGGCATGACGAAGTCGAGCATGCGTCGCGACCGCGCCATACGCGAGGCCTGGCACGCCATGGCGGCTCTGGTGCTGGACAACGAGCGTCGACGGGAGGTCAGCGAGAAAACCGGCTTGAGCTTCGGAAGGATGAGGGCGTTGCGACGGATCGCAGCTCGGCCGATGTCCATGCGCGAACTGGCCGCGCTGCTCGGCGTGGATCCGCCCAACCTGACCTCAGTGGTCGACGGCCTGGAGCACTCGGGACTCGTGGAGCGCCAGGCCCACCCCACCGACCGCCGGGTCAAGCTGGTGGCGGCCACCCCCAAGGGGGCGGCCCTGGCCCAACAGGCCCAGGAGATCCTCGACCGGCCACCCGCCGGGCTGGTGGACCTTCCGTCCCATGAACTGGAAACCTTGGTACAGATCCTGGCGCGGGTCCGTCAGGAGTAGAAAACCCAGCCACTGAGCCCATCTGAATGCGGCCGGCACCTACCGCGGCTGGCTACCACCTTGCACCCGGCGTCCTGGCGTTGACCAAGAATGCGATGGCGGCGGCGGCCACAAGAGTGATGGCGGCTCCCCAGATCATGGCCACGGTGAAGCCGTGGACGGTAGCGGTGACGCGGCTCGCTCCGGCGTGGGCGGCCAGGTAGCTGGCGGTGGCGGTGGCGGCGATGGTGTTGAGCAGGGCGGCCCCTATGGAGGAACCCAGCTGGCCGGCGGCACTGGTGCCGGCGCCAGCTGCGCCCCGATCAGAAGAGAGGACGCCGCCTAGTGCGGTGTTGAGGGTGGCGGGTCCGGCGACGCCGGTGCCGAGCCCTTCGATGACGGTGGCGGCCAGGACGAGCGGGAGGTAGTGGCTGGAGGGAGTGAGGCAAACGAGGGGGACCAGACCGGCGGCTTCGACGACGACGCTGGCGGCGATAAGCCATCGCGGTGGGACTCGCACCATCAGTCGGGGGGCGATGACGGCCGAGCCTGCTGCCGCGGCGATGGCGAAGGGGATGAGGGCAAGCCCGGTGCGCATAGCCGAGTAGCCCATGACGGCCTGGAGCTGGTAAGTGAGGATCAACATCATGCCGAAGGTGCTGAGACCGTTGACAATGAGGCCGATCATCGACCAGCCCCTATTTCTGTCGGCTACCACCCGCAGCGGCAGCAACGGTTGGGGCTTTCCTATCTGACGGGCGACGAACCAGCTCAACGAAACGAGAGAGGCCACCAGTGAGGTGACGATCTGCCGGGAGGACCACCCCAGGGACGAGGCCTCCCCTAGCCCGTAGACGAGGCCGCCCGTGCCCACAATTGAGAGCAGCACGCTCGGAAGGTCGAACCGTACGTCCTGACGCCCGGCAAGGGCGGGCAGGACCCGGGGCCCGGCGACTAGCGGGATCACGGACAAGATCACGTTGACGTACAGGCACCAGCGCCAGCCCAGGCCGCTGGTCAGGACCCCTCCCAGGACGAGTCCCACCGCCATCCCCGCGGTCAGCGTGGCGGTGAAGAATCCCATCGCTCGCGCCCGCTGATCCTCGTCGGAGTAGATGGTGATGAGGAGCGACTTGGTGGACGAGATCAGGATGGCGGCGAAGGCCCCCTGGACCGCACGTGCTGAGATGATCATGGCCCCGTCGACCGACGCCCCGCCGATAGCGGAGGCGCATGCGAAGCCGGCCACCCCGATGAGTAGCGTCCGCCGGGCGCCAAGACGATCGGCGAGTCGTCCCGCCGGGAGGAGCAACCCGGCCAGGGTGACGGTGTAGGCGGTGACGACCCACTGGCGATCGGTCACGGTCATCGATAGGCCGCGCTGGACCGAGGGCAGGGCCACGAACATGACCGTGGTGTCGATGACGGCCATCAGGTGCGCCGAGGCGATCACCAAGAGCGGCCACCACCCGACGCGGCCCACAGGGGGAGCGCCAGGGCTCGCCGTCGCGGCCGGGGATGGAGTCGTTCGAAGTGTCGACATAGGAGACAGACGTATCTAAACAGAAATGAGGGTAAGATACAAGAGTCTCTAAAGGAGGGGGCATGCCCACAGCGTCAACCGGGCCGCAGCCGCACAGCGGGGGGAAGACCCGCCGGCGCGGCGCGACACTCCAAGAGGCATTGCTCGACGCCGCGTGGGAGGAACTGAGGGCGGTCGGCTACGCAAATCTCACGATGGAGGCGGTGGCGGACCGGGCCGGCACCAGCCGGGCCGTCCTCTACCGGCGCTGGCGCAACCGCCCCGAAATGGTGATCGAGGCCATGCGCCGCCACCGACCCGTGCTCTCGGGCGACGTCCCCGACACCGGCAACTTGCGCGGCGACGTGATCGCCTTGCTGACCCGCATGTCCGCTCGTCTGACCGAGGTCGGCCCCGAAACTGTCTACGGCATCTTGGGCGACTACTTCGCCGACGCAGAGTTGTTCTCACGAGTCCAAGACCAGATGCTCCACGTAGGCGCCGAGGTCATGGGCACGATCCTCAAACACGCCGAAGAACGAGGCGAGACCAAACACGGCATCAGCCCGAGAGTCGCGACCGTCCCCACCGACCTGTTCCGAAACGAGCTGTTCCACACCCGCACCCCTCCATCAAAGCGGGCCATCGCGGAGATCGTCGACGAAGTCTTCCTCCCGCTCGTCCAGATGTGATCGGTGGGGTCGTCGAAGTTGAGGCCGCGCCCGCCGCCGCGGTGGTGTGGCACTACCAGGCGAGTTCTCCCTCGTTCTCTTCGAAGGTACCGGTGGCACCGGCCAACCGGCCTAGGCGGCCAGTTGGAGCACCGGTCCCGCCTCGGTCGCAACCCTACGGGTCGACCGGAGAGCCAACCAGGCCACCACCCCGCCGGAGGCCACCAGGATGCCGGCCACCACCACCGCCAGGTGGAACCCGTCGAGGTAGGCGGTCACCGGGCCGCGACCGAGCCGGAGCTCGGCGGTGCGACGGGCGCTCAGCACCACCCCGATGACAGTGATGCCGAGGAGTCCGGCCACCTCACGGGACGCGTTGAACACGGCGGACGCCACGCCGGAGCGGTCCTCGGGCAGGACGCCCAGGATGGTGGCGGTCAGCGGGATGGTGAGCCCGCCGCCGATTCCGATCACCGCGAACGACGGCATGAGCTCCCAGAACCTGGCGCCGGTTCCGAGCAGGCCGACGGAGGCGATCCCGCCGCCCATCAGCAGCATGGCCAGACCCACCGACCGGTAGGCGCCGACGGCGGCCGCGACCCGGTCGGACAGGCTCGCGCCGGCGGCCATCAGGACGGCCATGGGGACGAAGGCCACCCCGGCCTTGATGGCGCTGAAGTGGAGGACGTTCTGCAGGTAGATCGAGGTGAAGAAGTAGATGCCGAACAGGCCGAAGGCCCACAGCATCAAGGCCACCACTCCCCCGGTGAACGTCCGGGACCGGAGCAGACTGAGATCGACCATCGGATCGGCCTGACTGCGTTCGACCAGGACGAAGATCAGGCCGGCGAGGGCCGCCAGGGCGAATGAAGCGAGCACCGACAGCGAACCCCACCCGACTTGCGGGCCTTGGATCAATCCGTAGGTGAGCCCCCCGAGGGCCAGGGTGGACGACAGCACGCCGGCCCAGTCCAGCCGCCGCCGCTGGCGGGCGCCCAGCTCGGGCACCGTCCGATAGCTGAGGGCGAGGGTGGCGAGGCCGATGGGGACGTTGATGAAGAAGATCCAGTGCCAGGACAGGTCCTCGGACAGGAAGCCCCCGAGCAGCGGCCCGAAAGCGAGAGCCAGCGCCCCCACCGCGCTCCACGTGGCCACCGCCCCGGCCTGCTCCTTGGGGTCCCGGTACGAGGCGGAGATGATGGCGAGGGTGGTCGGGGTCAGCAGCGCCGCGCCCAACCCCTGCAGGGCCCGGAAGGCGATCAGGAAGTCCACCGACCCCGACAGGCCGGCCAGCAGGGACGACAAGGTAAACAGTCCCAGCCCGACCATGAACAGCCGCCTCAATCCGAACACGTCGGCCAGCCGGCCGCCGGCGAGCAGCAGGGCGGCGAAGACCAGGATGTACGAGCTGACCACCCACTCAATCCCGGACTCGGTCAGGTGGAGGTCGCGCTGGATGGTCGGGATGGCCACGTTGATGATGTTGTTGTCGAGATAGGTCATAAACGTCGCCAGCGAGACCGTGATGAGGGTCCACAGCCGGGCGGATGACCGCTGCGTTGCGAGGGGCTCGAGTGGGCTGTCAATTGTTATGGCCACGGCGGTCACCTTTCACCTACTGGACGCTGTACACGTACGGTGTACATGTACGCTGTACATCTCTACTCGTACGGTGTAGAGTTGTCAATGTGAAAACTGCCACAGCGGGCAAAACCCGGCTCCACAAGGAGACGTTGGTGGACCGGGCCATCGATGTGGCCGACTCCGAGGGCCTCGAGGCGGTAACCATGCGGCGCCTGGCTCAGGAGTTGAGGGTGAGCCCGATGGCGCTCTACTGGCACTGCGCCGACAAGGACGCCCTGCTGGCCGCCATGTCAGAGCGGCTGTGGGACGAGACCGCCGCTGAGCTCGACACCGCCCCCCCTGCGGGTGACGACTGGTCGGAGCTGCACCGGCTGACCGCCTGCCTGGTCGCCGTGCTGCGCCGGCACCGGGGCTGCGCCGAGCTGGCCCCCCTCGCCGTTCTCACCTGTGAGTCCGGCCTGGCCCTCACCGAGCGGGCCCTGACCCTCCTGAGCGCGGACGGCCTGCCCCCCGAGCGGGCGGCCGAGTCGGCCCACTTCCTGCTGGCCACCGCCATCACCGTGGTCTCCACCCAGCCCGGCGGGCAGGTGTCCCTCGAGGACCACGAGGCCAAGATCCGGGCCAAGCGGGTGGCCCTGGCCTCCCTACCGCAGGATCGGTATCCGCACGTGGCCGCCATGGCCGCGTTGCTGGTCGACTGCCCCGACGACGACGGGTACTACCGCCGCGGCGTCGACTTCGTGGTCAGCGGGCTGCGGGCCCAGGCCCACGTCTAGAACAACGACGAGCAGCAACCGATTCTTCGGCGGCGCGGGCTCTTCAGTCGGCGCGGGCCCGGCGGGGCAGGAGCAGAGACAGGCCGAGGAGGACCACCGAGGCGACCAGCTCGATGGCGAGCACGTCGGAGAATCCCCGGTGGAAATTCCCGCCGGAAACGGTATCGAAGAAGACGGTCCCGAGGACGGCGACCCCGATGGAGCCGGCCAGCTGTTGGCCAGCATTGAGCACACCTGAGGCCGACCCGATCTCTCGTTCGGTGACCGACGCCAGGACGATGTCGAACAGCGGCGGGCTGACCAGACCGAGCCCGATGCCAACCGCGAAGAGGCCGGGCATCAAGTCGACGAAGCCGACCGTCCCGTGGCCCCGGAGGGCCAGGATCAGCAGCCCCCAGCCGAGACCGCTCACCGCCACCCCGGCCTGCAAGGTGCGCCGGCCGAACTTGGGCCCGAGCAACCCGCCGGACAAGCCGGCGCCAGCGACCAGGCCGGCGGAGAGCGGGACGGTGCAGATGGCGGCGCGGATGGGCGTGAAACCCTGCCCGAACTGTAGGAAGAGGGTGACGCAGAGCACCGACCCGCTCAAACCGGCAAAGAACAACAGGAAGAAAAGGAGACCCGAGGAGTAAGCGCGGTGGGCGAACACGCTGGGCGTCACCAACGTCGACTTGCCGGTCCGGTCCCGGTACCGCTGGTTGAGGGCGAAGATCCCGAGGACGACCACGCCCGCGGCCATCGAGGCGTAGGTCCACCACGGCCATCCTTCGGCCCGGCCCTGGATCAGGGGATAGACGATCAGCAGCGAGAACACCGCGACCAGACCGGTGCCGACGAAATCGAGGCGGATCTGACGGTCGGGCTGGTTGGCGGGAAGGAGGCGACGGCCGGCGAGTATGGCGGCCACCCCCAGGGGGACGTTGATGAAGAACACCATGCGCCACCCGCTGCCGAAGAGGTCCCAGTCGATGAGGCCGCCACCGATAAGAGGGCCGAACACGGCGGAGAGCCCGATGACGGGGCCGAAGAGGCCGAAGGCCTTCTGCTGCTCGTCGTCGGGGAAAACCTCCCGCAAGACCCCGAGGCCCTGGGGCAGCATCATGGACGAGAACAGGCCCTGGACCAGCCGGGCCGCTACCAAGAACCCGGCGTCGGGTGCTGCTCCGCAGAGGACCGAGGCGAACACGAAGCCGACGGCGCCGACCAGGAACATCCGTCGTCGGCCCACCAGATCGCCCAGCCGGCCGCTGGTGATCAGGCCGATCCCGATGGCCAACGGGTAGCCGCTCACGATCCACACCAGCGCGGTCGAAGAGGCGTGGAAGTCCCGGGCGATCGAGGGCGCGGCCACGTTGACGACTGTCGAGTCGATGAGGTCCATGCACTCGGCCGCGAGCACGACGGCCAGGATCAACCACCGGTGGCGGTAGACGGCCGACTGGGCCGGGGATGGGGTACGAACACTGTTTGTCATTACGAACAGTGTTCTACACGAACAGCGTTCGTGTCAAGGTAGGATTTCAACCGTGTCCGTCGACCAGGCCGCGGCCCTCCCGCCCCAACCCCGCCGCCGGGGACGGGCCAACCCCGTGGCCCGACGGGCCACCCGCCGGTTGAGCCGGGAGGCCATCCTCGACGCCGCCCTCCAGATCGTCGACGCCGAAGGACTCGACGCCCTGACCATGCGCCGGGTATCCGACGCCCTCGACACCGGCCCGGCATCCCTCTACGCCCACGTCGGCGACAAAGACGAGATGATCGAGGCCCTGCTCGACCGGGTGAGCGGCGAGGTGCCGTTACCCGAGCGCGCCGATCCCGACCGCTGGCAGGAGCAGCTAAAAGAGATCGCCCGCAGCGCACGGGCCGCCTACGCCAGACACGGCGACCTGGCCCGGGCAACGCTCGGAATCGCCCCGTCCGGGGAGCAGACCCTACCCCTTCTCGAGACCATGTTGGCCATCCTGAGCGCCGGCGGGGTCAGCCGGCGCGTCGCGGCGCTCTCGATGGACATCCTGGCGCTCTACATCACGGCCACCGCGGTCGAAGAGAGCATGGAAGCCCGGGCCTCTGCCGGCGGACCCGACGACCCGTACTACACCGAACTCCGCGCATACTGGAGCGCCCTGCCGCCGGACCGGTTCCCCCACCTCTCCGCCATGGCCGTCGCCCTCACCAGTGGTGACGGCGACGAGCGCTTCGACTTCGGTCTGGACATCCTCATCCGAGGAATCGCGTCGACGGTCACCGACTGAATCCCTCCCCCGTCGGCACGCATCTGAGAGGTGCGCTTCAGTGAAGCAACAACCGGATCCAGCCGTCGGCCAGCCACCGCTCGAACTCCTCGGGTGACCAGCCCCGCTCTTCGGTGAGGAGCAGGTAGACATCGGAGCTGTTGAGCGTCCAGACGATGTCGGCCGCCTGCTCGACAGTGAGGTCTTCCCGCAGGGCGTGGGTGGTGTTGACGTCGGTGATAAAGGTGCGCATGTTGGCGGCCCGGCGGTCGCTGATCTCCTTCCACACCGCGGCCACCTCCGGCTCGCTCGGCACCGCCTCCCGTATGACGCGGAACAACGGTGCCAGCCGTTGCTGTGTCCGCCGCACGGCGCCGGCGTAGATGGCGAGCTTGCGCCTCGGGTCGGGCTCGGCTCGGATGGCCAGCACGTAGTCGCGCTCCTCGGCCGGGACGGGATGGTCAGAACCCGAAACCGCCTGCTCGATGAGCTCCCGCAGGATGAGAGGCTTGCGGCTCATCGATGTGGTGGAGGAAGTATCTCGTGCCGACGGCTCGGCCGGCTGGTGCGTGGGTATCGGGATCGGCACCAATTACCTGGCTGGGATGCTCCCCGAGCAGGAGGCGAAGGAGGTGTTCCGGGACGAGAGCCGGCCGAGCGCGGGGCCGTTCGCGCCGGGCGGACGGGCCGTCGTCAGCGGCGACGGGTACCTGATCTCGGGGCGTTGGACCTACGCCAGCGGCTGCCGCCACGCCGCCACCGCCGCCAGCGGGGTGATGCTCTTCGAGGGAGGCAAGCCGATCGAGCTCAATCCCGACGGCTCGCCGGTCCTACGGTTGGCGGTTCTGACCGAGGACCAGTTCACCGTCGAGGAAACCTGGGACACGGTCGGGATGAGGGGGACCGGCAGCGACGACATCACCGCCGTCGACGTCCTGGTTCCCCGTGACCGCATCGGCACGCTCTGGGATCCGATGTGGCCCGACGATGCGATCTTCCGCCTGCGATCCTTCGACATGCTCGGACCCTGCCTCGGGGCGGTTCCACTCGGCATCGGCCGCGCCGCCCTCGACGTCGTCACCTCCGAAGTCGACGCCCAGTCGAAGAATCCGCCCCCTCCGGGCCGTCGCCTGGCACTGGCCGACGATCCCGTCGCCCATCTCGAGTTCGGACGGGCCGCCACGCGGCTCCATGGCGCCAGGTCCTCCCTCCTCGACGCCGTCGACGACGCCTACCAGCACGCCGTCGTCGGCGACCAGCCACCACGAGCGGTGAGCGCCCGCATCGGACTCGCCTGCCTCGAGGCGATGAACGCCGGGCTCGCAGCGCTCGACACTGCGTGCGCGCTCATGGGATCTGCCTCCATCAGGCCGGACTCGATCCTCGACAGGATGCGCCGCGACCTTGCTACCGCTCGCACCCACGTCATCTTCTCCTCCCGCCTCGCCGTCGGCCTCGGCTGTCAGCTGGCCGGAATCGACACGGTCGCCTTTCCCTTCCTGCCGGTCTGAACGCGAATCCTGCTCTCACCGGGTACCTGAGCCGACGAGGGTCAGAGTTCGAAGACTGAGCCCACCGGATCGGCGAGTAGCGACCTGAGATCGCCGAGATCGACGCACTCCTCCAGAGTCGCGAAGCGTTCAACTATGGCTCGCTGGCGCGCTGAGTCGACCACGCCGGCCGTGAGCGCCCTGAACTTCTGGACGATCTCTTCGCTTGCGAGCGGCCGCATGGCCGAGCGCGATGCGAACTGGCTCCCGCTGAGCTGCTTTCCGGTTCTCAGAGTTACGCGAACTTCGGTTTGGCCACGACCGATCGGACCGGCGTCGTCGAAGTCGGTTCGATGGTTCGCGGTGACTCGGGCCAGCAGATCCCAGACGTCTTCCGAGACCAGCCGCGAGGGCGAGAACTGTTGCGCGAGCACCTGCTTGTCGAGGACGGCGACAGCAATGGCATAGCCGATATGCATCTGGGCCCCTATGGGGGCGAGGGGTCGTTCGGCCTTCCACCAGCTGTGGTGGTAGATGGGTTCGGAGAGATCGACTTCGATTGATCGAACGTCGTCAGCCTCGAGATCATGGTCCCGGCAGAGATCGAGAATGATGTCGATCGATGCGTGTAGCCCACCTTGGGCGGCATAAGGCTTGAGGACGATCCGCTCGGTCTCCCACCGCTCACCTAGCTCGCTCGTGAGCTGGCTGGCGTCTGGATCGTGGCCCTCCCCGAAGACAGAGAAGTACCCGCCCCACGGAAGGTCGAAAACATTCTCTATGCCCGTATAGCCCCGTCTGGCGAGGAGAGCTCCGTAGAGCCCGTTGCGCGCGGCAAAGCCGTGGTGCATGCGTTTGCTCATGGCACCGAACTGAGCAGCCATGAGGCCACAGGCCTGGGTGGCGCCGAGCGCGACTGCGTGTTCGACCTGCTCTTCATCGAGCCTGAAGAGATTGGCAACTGCGGCTCCGACGGCCGGGGTTCCGAAGACAGGTCCCGAGTGCCACCCTCGGGTCAGCATGTCCGCCCCGTGAAGAGCGAGACCGATGCGGGGTGCGACCTCGCAACCGACGACCGCCGCGGTCAGCAGGTCGATTCCAGTGACGCTGGTGTCGGCCACACCCGCAGCCGCAAGCAATGAAGGGACAAGGAGCGACGCGGTATGGACGGGCGCGGTCGGGTGGAAATCGTCGAGCTCGAAGCCCTGAATGAAGGTGCCGTTGAGCAGGGCGGCGGCAGGTGCACTGGCAGTGCGGCCCCAGCCGATGATGGGTTCACTCCCCTCACCTTCGAACTCGAGCACTGCCTCGACCGCAACACGGGACCAGGGCAGTTGAGCCCCGACGAGCGCGCAGCCGACACCGTCGAGGAGGAGGTATTTGGCTCGTTCCAGGACGGCCGGCGGAATGTCGTGGGCCTGTAGACCGCTGACCCAACTCGCTAGGCTTTTGGTGCGTTCGTTCTCGGCGATGGTTGTCATGGTGAGTGCTCTCCTAAGTCCATTCCGGCCTGTCGCCCCTGCGTCCAGGCCCATGGGCGCTCGTTGTGATCTCGGATCTCCCAGCGCTCGACGGTTTTGAGGTGCCGAATCGCGAGTGCCATCTCATCGAGGGCGTCGACGAGCATCAGCTTGTGAACCCGGCCAATGTCGAAAGTCCAACAGCGAGACTCAAGCCGTATCTCTTGAGACGGCAGGTCTACCGTTATCTCTTCGAAGCGGCGAGCGCCTGCTGCCAGCTGTTCGGCGGCATCAGCAGGGAGCGACACAGGGAGAACGCCGTTGGTGAGGCAGTTCGCGGCGAAGATGTCACCGAAGCTGGGGGCGATCACACAACGAAACCCAAGACCCATCACCGCCCACACGGCAGGTTCGCGGGAAGATCCGCAGCCAAAATTGTCGCCAGCGAGCAGGATCTCTGAACCGACGTACTCAGGGTCATTCAGTACGAAGTCTTCTCTCGGTGCGCCGCTGGAGTCATACCGGATCGACTCGAAAGCCCATTTGGCCAGATGGTCGGGATCCGAACTCATCATGCGTTCGACCCGGATAATGACGTCGGTATCGACGTTGGGGATGAGCAGCGGGACGGCGCGGCTCCGTACGACGGTGAAGGGTGCAGTGACCATTAGATCTGTCTGGGGTCGACGAGACGACCCGCGATGGCGGCCGCAGCTGCCGTGACCGGGCTGGCAAGGTGGGTCCGCGCCCCCGGACCTTGACGGCCAACGAAGTTGCGATTCGAGGTGGAGACGCAGCGGGCACCCGATGGGACCCGGTCGCCGTTCGCCGCCACGCACAGGCTGCAGCCCGAGCGGCGCCAGGCAAAGCCGGCCTCGACGAAGACGCGGTCCAGACCTTCCTTTTCAGCTTCACGCCGAACCTGCTCGGAACCCGGGACGACCCATGCCGTGACCTCGTCGGGGACGCGCTGACCACGAACGATTTCCGATGCCGCGCGCAAGTCCGACAGCCGCGAGTTCGCGCACGAACCGATGAAGACCCAATCGATCGGTGTGCCGATCAGCGATTTACCACCAGCCACACCCATGTAGTCCTGCGCCTCAGACCAGGACCTGGCTTGGTCGGAGTTGGCGGCGTCGCTCGGCAAGGGAACGGTGCCGGTGATCGGTACTGCATGCTCGGGGCTGGTCCCCCACGTGACCATTGGGTCGACCCCGGTGGCATCGACCTGCTCCTCCCGATCAAACGAGGCGCCCGGTTCGGAGTGCAGGCTCTGCCACGCAGCGCAAGCCTCAAGCCAGTCGGCCCCGGTTGGGGCTAGTCGACGCCCCTCGAGCCAAGCGAGCGTCTTTTCGTCGGGAGCAATCAACCCGAACTTGGCGCCAAGCTCGACCGTCAGGTTGCACAGGGTCAGTCGCTGCTCGATCTCCATCGCCGTGACGACCGGACCGGCGTATTCGATCGCATAGCCGACGCCTGCCGAAGCGCCCAGCGTGCTGATGAGGTGCAGGGCGAGGTCCTTGGCGCTCGTCGCCGTCCCGAATGTGCCGGTGACGGTGACCCGCATCTGTCGAGGCCGCTGCTGGAGGAGCACTCGGGTCACGAGGGCCTGAGCACTCTGGGATGAACCAACCCCGAAGGCAAGCGCCCCGAGCGCGCCGTTCGAGCACGTATGACTGTCGCCGCAAATGATCGTGAGCCCAGGTAGGACAAAGCCCTGCTCGGGCCCGGCGACGTGGACGATGCCTTGGCCCGGGTCCTCGGCGCCTGCTACCTCGATCCCGGCAGTATCCGTCTCCTCTTTGAGTACAGCCCACATTGCACTACCCACGGAGCTCGATTCGGCCATCCGGTGTGGCTCCGTCGAGACGAGATGATCGGCGATGGCGAGGACCTGCCTCGGTTGGCCAACCCCAAGCTCCCGACGCTTGATATCGATGAGAGATCCCGGACCGGAAAGGTCGTGGAGGAGGTGCCGGTCGATGTGTAAGAGCGCCCAACCATCGCCCATGTCTTCGACGACATGGCGGTCCCAGATCTTGTCGACCAGGGTGCGCGGGGACAGGGTCATGTGAAACCTGCCCTGATCCAGTCCCACTCCTCGGCGCCAAAGCGGCGAAAGAGTTGCCCCACCGATCCGGGATTGCCTCCACCGGGGTGGATTCGAGTCGATTCCAGGTCTTTGAGCACTCCGTCGCCGATCAGGACGGTGGCCCCGAGCAAAAGGCCCGGGCAGATAGCGATCCGGTAACCGAGTTCCTCGGCGACATTGAGGTCAGTTACCGGGGTCTTCCCGGAGGGCACCACGTTGAGCAGGCACGGTCCGGCGACTTCTCGGGGAACTAGCGCAACCTGCTCCATTGACTCGAGAGCCTCGACGAATGCGACGTCGGCGCCAGCAGCAAGGGCTTCGTTGGCCCGGTCGATAGCCTCGCCGAGTCCCTTGGTGGCAACGGCGTCGGTTCGGGCGACGATGACAAAGTCGTCGCTCTGGCGTGCCGCGACGGCAGCACGGATCAAGGAGATGAAACGATCACGCTCGATGACATCTTTCCCATCGAGATGTCCACACCGCTTCGGCGACACCTGATCCTCAAGATGGATGCCGGCTACGCCGCTGGCTTCGAACTCACGAACACTGCGCGTCACATTGAGTTCGTTGCCGTACCCAGTGTCGGCGTCGGCCAGCACCGGCGTGGTCACCGATCGGGCGATTACTCGGGCCGAGTCGACCATCTCCGACATCGTGAGCAGGCCATAGTCGGGGTAGCCGCGAGCGGCCGAGACCCCTGCGCCCGTCATGTAGACCAGCGGGAACCCCGCCTGTTCGATCAGGCGGGCGCTGATGGCGTCATAGGCACCGGGAGCCACCGCCAGCCCTTCGCTGGACAGCAAGGCACGGAAAGATGAGCGGCGGTGTGTCATAGAGATCATGTGATTATAACAACCTGATATCATTGGTCAATGGGGTCTGTAGGCTTCGCAGCGATGAGTGCGGTTCCAACCGACCTCGACCCGGCGGGTCGGGGCGCCCTCGAGCCCGGCGGAATGGCCCTCCATCGCCAGCTCTTTCTGGTCTTACGAGACCAGATCGTGCGCGGTGCTTTCTCTCCGGGATCGGCTCTGCCGACGGAAGCCGCGCTGGGCGTGCAGTACGGGGTGTCGCGCATCACGGTTCGACGAGCGCTCCAGGACCTCTCCGATGAGGGGTACCTCGAACGGCGTCATGGAGTTGGCACCTTCGTCCTCGAACAGCACGGGGCCCCAGAGTCCGCGCCCCTGACCGTCATGGACGGCTTGCGCAAAGTGCAGCTCGAGACCACCGTCGAGGTCCTGGCCGTCGAGGTCCGGCGCCCGCCCAATGCCGTCCGTGCGAGCCTCGGGCTCACCGAGATCAACACGGACGCTCTTTTCGTCCTGCGAGTACGTCGGGACAAGGCCGACGGCGAACCACTGATGGTCTCCGAGGCCTGGCTCCCCGAACGCTTTGCTTCTTCGGTGACGGAGCGTGCGCTCCGTCGCAAGCCTCTGTATCAGGTCCTTTCAGACGCCGGCGTGTCGATGGGCCGGGTGGCCCAGGAGATCACCGCCGAATTGGCCGATCCACTCCGGGCCCACCTGCTCGAGATGGCCATCGGAGCGGCGCTGTTGCGGATCAACCGGTTTGTGTTCGACCAGGACCAAGCTCCAGTCCAGGTGCACTCGCTGTACCTGTCTCCGCAGAGAAGTCGGATCCTGATGGACATCCCAGCCGAGCATCTCGATACGGCGACCACTGGACTCGTGGCCCACGATCTCCCTCGTCCCGAGAAGGTTGACGGAGGCTCAAGGCGATCATCACGGTAAGGCGGACCGGGATCTGGTCCTGACCTGCACTAGAAGCAGGTCATCGCCCATGCGTGACAGGGAGCGATTGCGAAATCCCGGGCCCCGACTTCTCGGAGGACGCGACTGACTACACGTCTTCTGCGGTACGGTCGGCTCGCAGGCCGTCGTACATGATCGCAAGAAGGCGACGGGTTTGCTCGTCATCCGCTCGTGAGTGGCAAATCGAATAGGCGGCCCCGGTCAATAGGGCCACTACGTCGTCGACGCTGATGTCGCTTCGCACCGCGCCAGCGCGTTGGGCGCGGCGCAAGAGCTCGGCCAGGACATCAGTGAGCGCTCGGACGATCGGCGCCTCTCCGAGCTGCAGGTGGACTCCGTCGTAAGCAAGCGCCTCGACGAGATCGCGCTTCAGTGCGCCTTCTCGTGCCAAGCGCTCGACGAAGGACGAGAACGCACGGCCGGGATCCGGATCGTCTGATAAGGCGCGAGCCTCCTCGACCAGCTCTCCTATTCGATCGAAGACGACGGCCTCGAACAGGGCTTCCTTGGTCGCGAAATGCCGGTAAACCGTCCCTGCGCCAACGCCGGCGCGACGGGCTATCTCATCGAGCGACACGTCCGAACCCTCGGCCCCAAAAGCAGTGCGGGCGGCTTCGAGCACGCGGTCTCGGTTGCGCCGTGCGTCAGCTCGCAGCGGGCGAGTCTGACTGCCGTCGACGACCGTGATCCCGGCGCCGGCCGCGGGGGTGTCGGGTCGAGCCATCAGACAAATCTCCTTGTACCCCTAGCAAACGGGGCGTACGTTCCGTATATTGTAAGCGGGGTCATCGTTCCGGTTCCATCAGAAGATAGTCCACGACCCTCCGAGAGGGGCTGCCATGAGCGAGCAGACAGGCCAACGGGAGCTTCGAGAACTCATTGAGCGTGAGCGGTTGGTGGCGCTCGTCGACCACTACGTCACCACGCTCGATGAGCCAAGCAGCTTCGACGAGGACTGGGCCCGCTCCTTGTTCACCGAGGACGTGCGCCTGGAGCATGAGATCGCCGTGCTTGAGGGCATCGAGGAGGTCGCTGCCGCGCACCGTGTGGTCATGGCCCGCTGGGAGCGCACCTTCCACTTCAGCGCCAACCACCGAATTGAGTTCGATGGCGAGCACGCCCATCTGACCGCCCGACTGATGGCGATCCACGTGCACCCCGGTGAGAACCCACCGGACCCGCTGATCGCCGCCAACCTCTTGGACGCTGATGCCGTTCGCACAAGCAAAGGGTGGCGCTTCGAGCGGTTCGCTCCTCGCACCCTCTGGAGAAGCGGACAATCTCCAGCAGAGATTGAGGCGAACTAGAAGTGAGCGAGACAGTGCCAGCACTATCACCGGAACTTCGCGAGCTGATCGAGTCTGGACCAATGGCCCACCTGAGCACCGTCAACCCCGACGGGAGCCCCCAGGTAACCGTCATTTGGATAGGGCTAGACGGTGACGATCTGGTGAGCACCCACATGCGGGACAACATCAAACTCAGAAACATCAGACGCGACCCCCGCGTAGCGCTGTCGTTCGTCGTACCGCCAGAGCCCGGGGTTTGGATCAACCCATATGCAGTCATTTATGCACGGGCCACGGTAGAACCCAGCCCTCGCATCTGGGACCTGATGGCCCGACACGCGAGGGTCTACGTCGCGCCTGATGCTCAATTTCCGATTCCTGAGGGGTCGGAGTCCGGCTTCATCGTGCGGTACTCGATCACGCGAATTGGTGGCATCGGCCCATGGGTGGCAAGCCCTGCGCTCCGACCTATCCAGTCGGGTTAGCCCGCAGGATTAGTCCGACGTGGCGAGGCTCAACCACAGGGCCGGCGGAAGTGGCGGCCCGGAAAGCCTGCTGGCGAGGCGCTCTGCGTACGCAGCCGCTAGGGCGGATGCCCTTTCTACGCTCTCGGGGAACCACCTTAGAGATCGGGACGTCAGCCCGCGTCTACTCAGTCGAACTGATACGACCCGACAAGCACCTTAGGAGTCCACTCGAAAACAAGGTGAAACCCTTCGGGCCTTCGTTCGGATTCAACGCAACCGTCAAGACACCCTCACCGTGAACCGGACGTCCGTGCCCTGGCAGGAGATGTTTGACGTTTAGTTGGCGAAGGCGCGCAGACGTCTTGGCGCTTGCCTCCTCATCCACCGTTTCCGGAGTGATCCAGGCACGTCCGCCAACGGAAAGTACGGCGTCGCCGGATATGAGGGTCTGAGTCTTCTCGTGCCAGAAAGCTGTGCTGTCATCGGTGTGTCCAGGACCGGCAATCACCTCCCATTCGGAGGCACCGGGGAGGTGATCTCCGTCACTGAGAAAATCGACGGGCTGATTTTGCGGCCAGCGCATCCCGGCACCCGTGCCGTAACCCGCCATCCTCGCACCTCTCACCGCTTCGACTACTCCATGGCGATCCATGGGCTGGTCCACAACGGTGGGCCAGATCCGGGCGATCGCCCTCAGACTCGGGCTTCGAGGTGAGGTACCGCTTAGATAGACCTGGCTTGCTCCGGGCAGATGAACCGCGCCGCTGGTACGCGTTGCCAGAGTGGGAGCGCCAGCGACGTGGTCACTGTGCGCATGGGTGGCGCAGACCGAAACGAGCTCGTCCAACCCCAGCCCCAGCTCGGCCATGACGGGGACTAAATCGTCGACAACTCTGGGTAGGCCTGGATCTACAACGATTGGACCTCGTCCACCTTGATGGATGATGTAGCAGTTGAAGATCCAGCGTGACACACGCGTGACTCCGATATCACCGACGGTCTCGATAACCGGTCCCATCATGGGCATCCCTACTTTCATTCCGGGCGAGGATTAGGCCACCGGTCTTTCGGACGGTTCACTTGCCGCGTATGGCAGCAAGACCGGTACAGCTTGACGATGCATGATCGATATCGGAGGACAGACCAAGGCCGCGATGGGGCGGTCACGGCGGACGAACGTACCGGCTCGGCGGCTTGGCAGCTTGCCGACTTCCCAATTTGATCAGAGCGAGCAACCAACACGCCGGCTCCATACCGGTGACGTCGCGCGCCCTCGGATGACGCGTTCTTATCACTTGAGTGTCTTTGGGGACGGATATAGCAACGCAAGCACCCGAGCGTCTGAGCCCTCGAATTCACCGACCGGTTCTCCGAGGTAGCGCGCCTCGTACCGAAGGTCGAAGCGCAGCCTCCCGCTGACTCGCACGCCGTTTCCGTTCGCAAGCCGCTTCGATAGGTGATCGGCGAGCGCAAGCTGCTGGGAACACAACAGTCGGCCGAGGCCTACCCGCGTCGGATGCGCGGCTCGGTGAGAAGTGCCTGCGTACAGCGATACAGACACAGGACACGCTGATCCGTGCTCCGTCGCACCTCAGTGTCCCAAACCTGGGTGGTTCGTCCCCCATGGACAAGATGAGCGTCACAGACAAGGGTCTCGGGTGCTCCGGACGTGGCAATGAAATTGGCTTTGCCTTCTATGGTGGTGAACCCCGAGGCGTGGTCCGGGAGGTTTAGCACGCAACCCCATCCCGCAGTGGTGTCGGCTAGCCCAAGCATCGTGCCGGCATGGAGGAGGCCGCCAGGATTGAGCAAGAGCTCGTCGCGCAGAACCAGCTGAGTAAGCAGATGTCGCTGCGTATTGCGAACGATCGTTATGCCGAACAAGTCCGAGAACCCACCTCGACCCAGTTGCTCGACCACCGTCGGCCACTCCGTCGAAGGAGCCTTGGATAGCACCGGGTGACCCATACGTCTGACCCTCCGTTCTCGATGCAGCCTGAAACTGACGGACTTTTACATTCATCTGACGTTCAGCACGCGCGCGCAGAACGGCGACGCCACTACCAGCGCCCCTCAACGCACGGGATGACATGTACGGGCACCTCCGCCAAGTGCTCTGCCAGAAACTGGCCAGATCCTCCCCGTCGTCGAACACGGTGCCGAAGGTCAAGATCGCCCGCCACGACGTGAAAGTTGGAGCGTCGGGTTGTGGCAGGGCGATGGAAAAGATCCCATCGCCCTGCTCTGAGGCCACGGCGACCCCTTTGGGCCCGTCAGCTCCGACAAGAATCGGAACATCGATCGGGCGTGCTGCCCCGAACCCGCTTGGATGCAACATACGGATGGTGGCACCGTTCCACTCGACGTCCTCGCCCCTCAGAAGCGCCTTTAGCACTTTGATGTAGTCGGCCACCTCGCTCCAGCGCATTGCCCGTTCGCCAAGCGCCATGCGACCCGAAAAGCCAGCCCCGATGGCAACGGCCACACGACCGGGGGCTCTCTGGGCTAGGCCGGCGATGGCGGCGGCGTTGACCATTGGATGACGCAAGCTCGGAACCAGTACGGCCGGTCCCAATCCGATGCGACTTGTGTGTTCCACACATTGCCCAAGGGTCAGCCAAACATCGGGATAGACAGCCGGGGAGTCGTAGAGCCAAGCCCGCCGATAGCCCAGGCGCTCAGCCAGCTGCACCTCTCCGGGAGTCGTGGACAACGGCGCTAAGGCACAAGAGATCTCCACGAATTCGTCCTCCCTAACCAGTCGGCTTCACCTTGAGCGACTTCCGGTTCGATTCACAGGCTTGCGCATCGGCTCTTGATAGATCGATCTACTAATATTATGCTGATGGGATCAAAGAGCGCAAGAGGAGAGACAACGTGGTTGCGACCCGAGCCCGGATTCTCAATACGAGCAGCGAACTTTTCGGACGGCAGGGCTATGCGGGGACCGGGATGAACGAAATTGTGGCCAAGGCCGAAGCTGCCTTGGGTTCGATTTACCATTTCTTCCCAGGCGGAAAGGACCAACTCTGCGAGGAGACGATCCGGGCTTCGGGTCGGATCTACCTCGAGCTCATCGAAGCGGTTCTCGATGAGGCTTCGGACATCGGCCAGGGAGTCGATGACTTCTTTTCCGGTGCCGCAGCACAGGTGGTCGCAACCGATTTCGCCGATGCCTGTCCGATCGCGACCATCGCCCTAGAGGTGGCCAGCACCAACGAAGACCTACGGCGAGCAACCGCAGATGTCTTCGAATCATGGCTTAATGCGGCCAGCCAGCGCTTGGAGCAGGCAGGCATCGCTCCGTTGCAAGCCCGACGGCTGTCCCTCTTCGCTCTGTCAGCTCTCGAAGGAGCATTTGTTCTCAGTCGGGCTCAACGGAACGTCGATGCCATCGACGCCGCCGGAAGCTACGTGACGGCAGTCATACGAGAGGCGCTGCCACGGTCTCGTCGTCAGCGCCGGGAGCCTGGAGATGAACCGAGAAACTAAGGGAGAGCACTTTTATGCCTGAAGCAGTTCTCGACGTTGGCACGATCGAGTACGACGACACCGGCGGAGACCTACCGGTTGTCGTGCTCATCGGTGGGTTGTTTATCGGCATTTCGCTTTGGGACGGGGTCGTTTCCGATCTAAGAAGAGACCACCGATGCATCGTGCCCCGTCTCCCTTGGGGTGCGCACCGGCGCCCGATGCACCCCGATGCGGATCTCTCGCTCTCGGGGCAAACCCAGATTCTGGCCGACTTCCTCGACCATCTGGGCCTCAATGACATCACGCTGGTAGAGAGCGACTCTGCCATGGCACAACTGCTCGTGACTCTTCGTCCCGAACGACTCGGGCGAGTCGTTTTCTGCTCATCGGAAACCGCAGATAACTACCCGCCAGGGCTACCGGGTCGCGCCGCCGCTCTGATCGCCAAGCTCCCAGGCGGAGTCAACATTGCCATGCAGCAAATGCGCTTTCGAGCGTTTCGCCGTAGCCCTATCGGCTTCGGGCGGATGGCCAAACGACCTATTCCCGACGGCGTCATGGACGACTGGCTGAAGCCCATCCTGACTCAGCGCGCCATTCGTTGCGACGCAGCCAAATACCTCCGTTCGGTTCGACCCAGTCGCCGCGCGCTCAAAGCGGCGACGGAACTCATGCATTCCTTTGACGGCCCCACGCTCGTGGTCTGGTCCACTGAGGATCGCGTCATGCCACTGGCCGAAGGCAAGAAACTTGCCCAGGCACTGAGAACAAGTCGATTTGTCGAGATCGGGGACTGCTACACGCTCATCGCACTCGATCAGCCACAGCTCTTGGCCGATGAGATTCGACACTTTGTTACTGAGGCCGGCACGCTCACAAGTCCGCACTCGAACGGAGTGGAGCCCGCATGAATCAGCTCTACTTTCTTGGGCCGGGTCGTTTGGAGTGACGTGACATCCCGAACCGACACTCCAGAGGCCCACTGATGCGTTGGTGCTCCCCGTCGTTTCCACGTGTGACCTCGACACAGCCCTGATCCATGGAGACTCGATCTTCGAGGGTGCGTTCCCGGTCGGCCACGAAGGCGTCTGCGAGGTCATCGACATCGGACGAGGTCACGAGTGCATCATTGGGCGACCTGGTCATCGTGCCGTTCCAGATCAGCTGTGGCCAATGCGTGCGGTGCCAGCGGGGGCTGACCGCGAGCTGTCGCACCGAAGGCAGCTGGGGCATGTGGCTGATCGAAGTAGGACCCGCGAATGACTAACGCAACGGCCTAGGAACGTGCGCGCCTCCCTGCGTACGCTCCGTACGCAAAGTTGATGGCACCCGAGATGTTCAACCGAGAAACCTATGGATAGCCCCGTCGAAAACCACTGAAAACAGCATCTAAACTGGACCCTCCCCGCGCGTAACACCGGTCGTAGGGATAGGGGCGACCGTCCCCCGAGCGCCGCTGGACGGGCGATTTCTCGGGGCAGCCTCGATCGGATGGTAGATCGTGCGAGTACGAAGCCTACGTGCCTGACAACCTCGTGGGACGAAACTTCACGCTGGAGGGCCGGGTGGCGGCGGAGGTGGCGGACGCCGAAACCGCAATCTCCCGTCTTAACACTGAAGGCACGAGCCTGGTGAACACCGAGGCATTGGCACGCATCTTGCTTTGAGCTGAAGCTGTCGCATCATCTCGAATCGAGGGTCTTGATATCGGCGCCAGACGGCTGCTTCAAGCCGAGGTAGCGCGAGGGCTTGACGAACCTCCAAACGATGTCACTGCCATCGAGGTGCTCCGGAACATCGATGCGATGGTCTTCGGTATCGAGAGCGTCAGCGTTGGCGGTGAGATAACCGTTGAACTCCTTCTGGACATTCATCACCGGT
>Ga0302326_10002130_pt1 | contig 48682 bp, 44 predicted proteins | sample Palsa_T0_3_FD_202264 | JGI IMG/M metagenome (GOLD analysis project Ga0302326, IMG submission 202264) | Peat permafrost microbial communities from Stordalen Mire near Abisko, Sweden - Palsa_T0_3 | ecosystem: Environmental > Terrestrial > Soil > Palsa > Peat permafrost | place: Sweden: Abisko... | reverse complement strand
TCTTCTCTCACATGACTTTGCTAAGCTGGGCGGACTTGAGCTATGTGCTGCCGGTGACTTCCATCGGCTACGTGCTGTCGGCCCTGGCGGGCAAGTTATTTCTGCACGAAGAAATCTCCCGCTGGCGCTGGGCCGGCATATTGTTGATCATGGCGGGCGTGGCGCTGGTGGCGCGCACAGCGCCGCATCGTTCGGGAGCGCCAATATGAGATGGCTGCTGGTGGCTTTGATCGCCGCGACGACCACTATCTCCGACGTGCTGCAAGCGGCAGCCATGAAGCGTCACGGCGAAATCCGCGACTTCCGTCCCGGCGCGCTCGGGCGAGTGCTGGCTCTGTTGGCGCGCAATAAGCTGATCGTGGCTTCCGTGGCCGCTATGACGGTCTCCTTCTTCGCGTTCATCGCGCTGCTCTCGGTCGCCGATCTGAGCTTCGCCGTGCCGGCCACCGCCGCCAGTTACGTGCTGGAAACGGTGCTCGCCAAGTACCTGTTGAAGGAGCCTGTGACCTTGGGACGCTGGGCAGGCGCATCGCTGGTGGCCTGCGGTGTAGCGCTCCTTTCGCGGTGAACTGGCTGGCCGTTCCCGCGCTGGTGTCGGCGGCGTATTGGCTGTTGGCGATGGTGGCGGCCATCGCGTGGGGCTGGCGGTTACGCCTGCCTGTCCGGGCCTCCACCCTGGCTCCAGTCTCCATCCTGAAACCCGTGCACGGCCGCGACCCGCATTTCTACGAAGCCATCCGCTCGCATGCCTTGCAAGACTACCCGCAGTACGAAATCCTGTTCGGCATCAGCCGCCCCGACGACCCCGCCGCGGACGATATCCGGCGCCTCATCGCGAAGTTCCCTGCCCTGCGCATCCGCCTGATTGTCACTTCCACCAAAATGCCCAACGCCAAAGTCGGCGTGCTTGCCGATCTGGCGGCGCAGGCCCGCTATCCGCTGGTGCTGATCAACGACAGCGATATCGGGGTCGCGCCGGATTACCTTCGGCAAGTAACCGCGCAGCTCGACCAGCCCCGCGCCGGCCTGGTCACCTGCCTCTATCGCGCGCAGTCCGAAAATTGGCCCGGCCGCTGGGAGGCGCTGGGGGTGGCCACCGAATTCGCACCCAGCGTGCTGGTGGCGCGCATGCTCGGGTCCGTCGAATTCGCGCTCGGATCGACCATGCTGCTGCGCGCCGAGGATCTGCGCCGCATCGGCGGCTTCGCGGCCATCGGCGATTACCTGGCGGACGATTACCAGCTCGGGCGACGTATCCGTGCCCTTGGCCTGCGCGTAGTCTTCGCGCCGGCGATCGTCGAGACGCATCTGGGCGGCGCGACGTGGGGCGAAGTCTGGCGTCACCAACTGCGCTGGTCGCGCGGCATCCGCGTATCGCGGCCGGGCGGCTATTTCGGCTACTTGGTCACGCACGCGACGTTCTGGTCGCTGGTGGCGATCACCGCGGGAGCATGGCCGGCCGGATTGGCGGCGCTCACGATCCGGCTGCTCGCGGGAATCTGGGTGGGATGGGGCGTGCTGCGCGATCCATCCACGCTCCGCCGCGCGTGGTGGATCCCGTTTCGCGACCTCTGGGGCTTCGCCATCTGGGTGTGCGGCCTGTGGGGCAACACGGTCGAGTGGAGGGGCGCGCGCATGCGCCTTTCGCCCAACGGCAAGATACTACCGCACCTGTAGCGCCCAGTTCAAAAAGGTGGCGTTCTCAGATTTCGGCCGGCGCGTAGGAATTGATTTCGCGACTTACGGATATCTCCTCACAATCGGGTATTGTCCAGTTCATACTATCCTCCTTTTCTCGTGAATTCGTAAATTACTGCACGGTGAAGTTTGCCTGGGTGGCATTGGAACCGCCCGGGGTGGTGACGGTAATTGGCCCCGTGGTGGCTCCCGCGGGAACCGTGGCCCAGACGTAGTTCGGGCCGCTGCCGGCAACCTCCGCCGCCGGCACGCCATTGAATTGGACCGAAGGCGAAAGCAGGTTGCTGCCCCAGATACGCACCCGCGTGCCCGCCGGGCCGGATTGCGGGCCGAATTTCTTGGCCCATGGCCGCGGTTTGGGCATCCCCGCGTCCAGGGCGAATACGGCGCCGGCGCCTGTGCGTCCGGCGCCTTGGGCGGTCCCGTAGATGATGCCGTCGCTGCCCAGGACCATGTCGCATTGGCAGGCGCCATCGTGGGTGGGATTACTCAACGCGTAGAGCAATGTGTACTGGCCGGTCTTGGTGATGCGAAAGAACTGGCCGTGGCCGCCCGCGCCGAAATTCCCCAAAGTCGCGCCGTAAAGGTTTCCATCGCTGCCTTCGATCAGCGATGTGGGTCCGCCGTTATTGTCCTTGGGAAAGGTGTATAGGAGGGTATATTGGCCGTCGAGGGTGAGTTCGTAAATGATACCGGATGCGTTGGCGCCGCCGGACGGCGCGGCTCCGTAAAGGTTGCCGTCGTCGGCCTGGAGAAGCGGCGCGTTGTAACCAATAAACGTGCCGGCCGGGAAGCTATAGATGTTGGTCAGCGAACCTGATGGAGTAACGCGGAAGATGTAGCCTGTCGAGGCTGTCGTTACCCCGGCGTTACCGTAATAATTACCATCGCTCGCGTAGATCGCCGCCCCGAGGAGGCGCCCGTTGGATGGGAACTGAGCCAGCGAGGTTACGGTTCCGGTCAAATCGGCTTTCGCCAAAGACCATAGGCCGGCGTCCGCGCTAGCAGTTGCGAGAAACGTGCCATCCGGAAGGCCCTGGGTTAATCGGGGGACCAAGGTCTGCGGTGGGTAAAGCTCCTTGCCGGGCGCCGAGTCCACGGAGAACATGGTCCCTGGGCGGGCTCCCTGCTCGACGGTGGAGTATAGGCGGCCGTTGGACCCAGCGGCGAAGAGCGACTGTACGTTGTATCCGCTCGGGAAGCTGGCAAGGATGGTCATCGATCCTTGCGGCGTGACCGAGAACCCCACTGTTGTATAGGCTCCCGCGATCCCGTAGAAGAGTCCCTGCGAACCTTCGACAAGGCCGGCTGGCTGGTCGTACTTGTCCATGTAAGCGACAATGCGGTATGTAGCCTGGCCGGCGAATGCCACTCCGGTTGCGATAAGGCAGAGCGCGAGCGACATACAAGTCCGTAAGAGACGATTGGTCATAGTGGCGATCCTTGTCAACAATTAGTGCGGCCCGACACCTCTCGGCAGGCTTAGTGCCCTGAGTACACCATGACACCCGAGCACGCCGCTGGCGTCCCGCACGTGGCGGCACTGATCCCGGCCGTCGGAATGTACACGTACCCGTTCGCGACCGTGGGAAGAGCAAAGCTGGCATTCGTGAAGGTGCTGACCGACGGCGGCGTGCAGCTTGTCGAATTGCTGCACCAGAGCAGGTGCAGATTGCTGGCATCGTAAACGTATAGAGCGCCCATGAGAGTGCCCGGCGGGGGACCCGGATTTTGTAGATTCACGAGCGCCCAGACCACCGCATCGCTGCCGCTGTTTGAACTCACGGTCAGCGCGCCGCCCGGATATTGCACGTAGCTGTCCATCGGATGGACGTCGTAAATCGGGTTGATTAAATACCCGCTGTAGCTCCACGAGGCGCCGCTGACGGTCAGGTTCTGGCTGATCGTGAGCTGTTGCGGAGTGCTGCTAACGGCGGTGATTATTGGACAGGACGGAAGAGTGCAGCCTCCGGCTATGAGCATGTCCCCTGGAATCACATAGGACGAAAAGGACGTCCCCGAGCCTGTAACCGTTGTGCCGCCGGTCGCGGTGATGGAGCCTGGGCCGGCTTGTGAGGAGTTGTCGGACAACTGGAGGCCGGCGAGCACTTCATAGCTGGGCCATACGTACAGGTATGGGGGGGAGCCGTCCTTATAGAATGCCATACTGGTGACGCGATCACAATTCTGGTCGTCGGTGATCTGGTCCGGGCACTGCACTTGGTTCGCGGCAAATGAAAATGCGTTTCCAGGGTCGTTAGTCGCGCCGCCAGCGCCGCCAGTGCCGGCGCTGGGGTAGCAGCCGCTCCCGGACCCGCACAGGTTACCCTGCGTCAGCAGGTATCCGTAGCCGGCCTTATCAATGGTTACAAGGCGGTGGTTTGAATCCGGATCGTCAAACAGGAGGATCCCGCTCACCGACATATCATAGTCGTTCTGGCTGAGCCCCTCAAAGGTCTTTGCTACCGGGTTGCCTCCGGTTTCGTTCCCCAGGAGCGGCGCTTTTAACGGAACGCTGGCGCCGCCGTAAGGCGTAAAATACTCGGAGGGGCTCTGATAGGTGCTCCCACCGCCGCTCGCCGGTAGCGGAAAGTCCAGGACGCTGTTGTCCCAGTTCTGAATTGAGCTGAGCAGCGCGCCGGTGGAGTCCCTCTGTTGAAACCCGCCGTTTCCAACACCGAAATAGGCGTGAGAGTTGCCGCTCGAATCCTGATTTGCCGCTGGGCCGCGGCCCGACATCCAAACACCGCCTGCGTGGCCGCACCAGTTTGCCGCGAATACGTAGTTAGTAGCGATGCACCCGGAGGGCTGGCCGGGGCCGCACCCGCCGCTGCCCCCGCCGCAGTCGCAGGCCGTGCCGCTGCAGGTGCAGTTCGCGGTGCAGGCCGGCGAATCGGTATTTGCGCCGCCGCCCCAGCCCTTGGCAGTAGTCACGAAACTAAACTTTTGGGTGAGCGAACCGTCGTAGCCGAAGACCCATCCGTGGTAGGGTGTTGTGATCTCACCTACAGGTCCGTTGCCGAAGCCGAGCCCTACGTCGATCAGGTTGTTCGGCGTGCCTGTTCCAGAGACCTTGACCTGCAGGAGTGCGGCCCGCTGCATGGTTTCCCAGGCGTTAAACGCAATCGAACTGCCAGTGAGATCGTCGGCGCCGTCCGCGCCCGTGGCCGAGCCGTAGATCTGTTGGTGTGCGACGTTGTTGGCGCCGGTGTAGAGATTGAGCTGGTGAATCCACCATTTTACCGTCGTGGTCGTTGTTGCGCATAGGCTAGTGAGGTACACCACTGGGGGACTGACGCTGGTGTCGACGACAGGCGTCGAAACGATTCCAGCAAAAGGCAGCCCAGCGGTGCCGCCGTACCCAACCAACGAGGGGCCAGATCCAGAACCGCAATCGTCGTACCACAGTGCCGCCCTGGTGCAGCCAGTCTGAGAACAGTCGCTCCAGATGGTGGCTCCTGTGTCGGCGTTCCAGGCATAGACGCTATCGGTCAGTGTCGGTGCTATCAGCATGTTGCAAGGGTTCGGGCAGTTGTTGAGTGCGGGCGTCGTCGAGACCTGCGAAACGTATAGCGGCTGTGCCTGGATCGGGTTGGGCAGGCCCAAGAGCCCAGGCTCGACGGTGAGTGGCGCCCATGCGGGCGGCGCCAGATTCACTGTACCGCTGCTGATGCAGGTGGACGTGAGCATGCTTTCGGTCGCGTTATAACCCTGCCGCAGATTGCCGTACTGAGCTGTCAGAATGCGGGGGGGGGCGTGCCGGCGCAGGATTGCGCATTGGATCGTTGGACGGTTGCAAGGCCAAAGGCAGCCACGAGCAGAGCCGGAAGCAATGCCCGCGGAGAAATCGGACGCGCTTGGCGTACACGCATTTGGAACCTCCGTGTTCAATAATTCTATGCCGATCTGCGGCGCACGTCAAGCTAATAGTTCGCGCTGTGGGCCAATTGTGGAGAAATATGTAAGAAATCTAACCTATCCGACGCAAGTTGTATTTTGTAGCGACCATTGCTTTCTCTGCTCAACGTGGAAGCTTCGGGCGCGTAGTGCGCAAAGCCATCTTCGATACCGATGAGCGCAAGCGCCTTTCGAAGGAAGCGCGCGAGTATATGGCGTTGCGGTCGAAGCGGAAGAAGTTTGTGGCATCGGAACGCAAGGCTCTGGCCGCGGCCCACTCCGGTGACTGATTCAACCGGCCAAGCCCAGGCCGGGTGTCCCCAGGAGTGGGGACACGGCACGCACGAGTGCGTGCGCCACGGCCAAAAGACGAGGCTTTTTACCTTCTTAGTTGTGATTCACCAGCGTGGCGGGGAATTTTTCGCTCGGTTGGGGGATGCGGCAAGTCGGGCGCCTGGTCACCTTCTCGCCGCTGGCATACATGCGGGCGGTCTTGAACCCGTGGGTAGCGCTGGGAATTTCGTTGCTGATTCTCTGGCTGTTTTCGCATATGACTCTACTAAGCTGGGCGGACTTGAGCTACGTGCTGCCGGTAACTTCTATCGGCTACGTTCTTTCGGCCTTGGCGGGCAAATTGTTTCTGCACGAGGATATCTCCCGCTGGCGCTGGGCGGGTATCCTGTTAATCATGGGTGGTGTGGTCCTGGTGGCGCGCACCGCTCCGCATCGCGCCGGAGCGTCGTTGTGAATTGGCTGCTGGTGGCGGTGATCGCCGTGGCTACCACTGTCTCCGACGTGCTGCAAGCCGCCGCCATGAAACGTCACGGCGAAATCCGCGATTTTCGGCCCAGCGCACTTGGCCGCCTGCTGGGCATGCTGGCGCGCAATAAGCTGATCGTAGCTTCGGTGGCCGCCATGACGGTCTCCTTCTTCGCATTCATCGCGCTGCTCTCGGTTGCGGACCTCAGCTTCGCCGTACCGGCCACCGCCGCCAGCTACGTGCTGGAGACCGTGCTCGCGAAATACTTATTGAAGGAGCCTGTGACCTGGGGGCGCTGGGCAGGCGCATCGCTGGTAGCCTGCGGTGTCGCGCTCCTGTCCCAGTGATCTGGTTGGCTGTTCCCGCGCTGGCGTCGGCCGCGTATTGGCTGTTGGCGATCATGGCGGCCATCGGGTGGGGCAGGCGGTTTCGCCTGCCTGCCCATCTCTCCACCCTGGCTCCAGTCTCCATCCTGAAACCCGTACACGGCCGCGATCCGCGCTTCTACGAAGCCATTCGCTCGCATGCCGCGCAAGACTACCCGCAATACGAGATCCTGTTCGGCGTCAGCCGTCCCGACGACCCAGCGGCGGTGGATATCCGGCGTCTCATCGCGGAGTTCCCGGCCCTGCGCATCCGCATGATCGTCACTTCCACCAAAATGCCGAACGCCAAAGTCGGCGTGCTGGCCGATCTGGCGGCGCAGGCCCGCTATCCGCTCCTGCTGATCAACGACAGCGATATCAGGGTCGAGCCGGACTACCTTCGCCGGGTGACTGCGCTCCTCGATGAACCGCAAGCCGGCCTGGTCACCTGCCTCTATCGGGCGCAGTCCGAAAACCTGCCCGGCCGCTGGGAAGCGCTGGGCGTAGCCACCGAGTTCGTTCCCAGCGTGCTGGTGGCGCGCATGCTCGGGTCGGTGGAATTCGCGCTAGGTTCCACCATGCTGTTGCGCGCCGAAGATCTGCGGCGCATCGGCGGCTTCGCGGCCATCGGCGACTATCTGGCCGACGATTACCAGCTCGGACTGCGCATCCGCGGGCTGGGCCTGCGCGTTCTGTTCGCACCCGCCATCGTCGAAACGCACTTGGGCGGCGCGACTTGGGGCGAAGTCTGGCGTCACCAACTGCGCTGGTCGCGTGGCATCCGCGTATCGCGCCCCGGCGGATATTTCGGATATCTGGTCACGCATGCGGCGGTCTGGTCGCTGGTGGCGGTCGCCGCGGGCGCATGGCCGGCCGCCGTAGCGGCGCTCGCCATCCGGATGCTCGCCGGAATCTGGGTGGGCTGGTACGTGCTGCGTGACCCCGCCGCGCTCGGCCGCGCATGGTGGATCCCGTTTCGCGACCTCTGGGGCTTCGCCGTCTGGGTGTGCGGCCTTTGGGGCAACACCGTCGAGTGGCGGGGGGCGCGCATGCGCCTCTCACCGGACGGAAGAATAGTAACGGACCTGTAAGATTGGCTAAGATGGTCGCATGCAGCCGATCGCCATCGACCCCGATCTGAGCCTGTTGGCCCTCGCCGAAGCCACCGAGCAGTATCCCGAGTTCATGGGGCGCGCCTTGGGCGTCGTCGCCCAGCCGCTCTTGAAGGGATTCGCCTGGCAGCTTGCATGGAACGGAACGCCGCCTACCGGACAACAGGCGTGGGAGTTTCAAAACACGGCGATCCGGGCGTATAAGCGCTTGGCGAAGATCGCGTAAGAGCGGGTTCTAGAGAACCCGCGCACGCCCGGAGGCCCGTCCCAGGGCATCAGAAGCCCTGAGGCGGCGCATGGCGCCGCCCTACTCATTGCTGACGGTCACTTGCACGGTCCCGCAGATGGCGCCGGCGCACGCCTCAACGTTGGCCGTGCCGGCGGTGATCGCGAAGACCACTCCCGAGTTGGTGACGTCATTGGTCACGGTGGCCACCGTAGGACTCGCGGAACTCCAGGTAACCGAGGCGAGCTGCTGGGTGCTGTTGTCGCCGAATGTGCCGGTAGCGACGAACTGCTGGCTGGCGCCCAAGGCCATCAACGGGCTGGACGGCGTAATGGCGATGGATACCAGGTTGGGCGTCGTGAGCGTAGGCGGCACAAAAAGCTCCGCGGCGGCCAGCACCGTGTTGCTTGCATTGCTATGGCCGCCGGCCACCAGGACGTCGCCGTTGGTCAGCAGCGTGGCAGTGTTCAGATCGCGCGGCGTATTCAGATCGCTGGTGGCGGCGAAGGTGCCGGCCACGGGATTATAGATTTGGGGAGCCGCGGAATTGAGCACGCTGCCCGCGGTCAGCACCGCGCTGTTGTTGAGCAGGGTCGCGGTTCCGAGCCAGCTCGTGGCCGTCTCGCTGCCGGTGAGGGCGAAGGTCTCGGTGGCCGGGGTGTATATCTCGGCGCTGGTAAGTGGGCCGGTAGTCGTATAGTTATAGCCACCCGCGATGAGCACATTGCCGCCATTGAGCAACGTGGCTGTAGCTCCCGACCGGGCCACGTTGAGCATGCCGTTAGTATAGAGGAAGCTTCCGGTAGCCGGATCGAACAACTCGGCGGTAGACAAGGGGCCGTTTTCATCGGCCCCGCCGGCGATCAGCACTTGCCCGTTCTGCAGCAGAGTAGCCGTGGCGCTGTAGCGGGCCGCGTTCAGGCTGATGCTGGTGGATTTGAATTTACCCGTGGCGGGATTGTACAATTCGGCGCTGGCCAGGACGCTGCCGCCGCCGTAACCGCCCGCGATCAGTACGCCGCCGGAGGGGAGCGCCGTGGCGGTATGTTCGTAGCGCGCCGTGTTCAGGTTGCCGGTGGGGTTGAACGAGGTGGTGGTGGGGTTGTAGATTTCGGCGCTGGCCAATTCGTTGTCTCCGCCGGAGCCGCCCGCAATCAGCACCCAACCATTATTCAGTAGCGTGGCGGACTGTTCGTCGCGCGCGGTATTCAGGTTGTTGGTGGGCGTGAAGGTCCCGGTCTCCGGGCTGTACAGCTCGGCGCTGGCTAATTCGCCGAGTGCGCCCGATTCTCCCGGCACGGGGCCGATGCCGCCCGCGACGAGCACGTTGCCGGTGTTCAGAAGAGTGGCGGAGTGATAGTAGCGCGCCGTGTTCAGGCTGTGAGTGAGGGAGAATAACTGGACCACGGTCAACGTGGCCGAACTGGAGCCGGAACTGGAGATGGAGCCTAGCGCGGCGGCAATAGTGGACGTGCCCGCCGCGGCGCCCGTGGCCAAGCCGCCGCTGGCGATGGAAGCGATGCCGGGCGGGGTCGCGCTCCAGGTGACCGTGCTGGTTATATTCTTGGTCGTGTTGTTGCTGTAGGTGCCGGTGGCGGTGAATTGCTGCGTGCCGCCTACATAGACGCCTGCGGTGCTGGGCGTGACGGCGATCGACAGCAGGGCGGCGGCGCCGCCGGTCCCGCTGAGGGCCACGTTCTGTGTGCCGGCGCTGTCGGTGAACGTCAGTTTGCCAGGCGAGGAGCCAGTAACGGTGGGCGAAAACGTTACGGAAACCTGACACGTGGCGGGCGAGGCGCCGATGCCGCTGCCGCACGTGTTGCCGGTCACGGTGTAGGAGTTGTTGTTGGGGAGAATGCTGGTGAAGTTGAGCGCCGTGCTTTGGTTGTTCGTCACGGTGACCGTCATCATGCTGGTCTCATCGATAGGCACGCTGCCAAACGCCAAGCTCGTGGGGGAGAAGGCGACTGGCGCGATGCCAGTGCCCGTGACGTTGGCGGTTAGTTTGCCGGAAGTGTCGGTAACCGTGAGCGTGCCGCTCAAAGGACCCGCGGCTTTAGGCGTGAAAGTAATCAGTATGGTGCAGCTTGCGCCTTTGCCGACCTTGCCGCTCGCAGGACATGTGCCACCGGTTACGACGGCGAAATCGCCGGTGACCGCGATCTTGCTAATGGTGAGGACTGTGGACTGGCCATTCTGGAGCGTCGCGGCGGCGGGTGCGCTGGTGGTTCCCTCCACCTGGGGGCCGAAGGCAGCGGGGGGGGTTAGAGTCTGCGCTCGGCTGGGGGCGGCCAGCGCTAAAGCCAAGCCGGGAAGACAGATCCAACTGCGCCGAACCAGATCGTTCATCATCGATTACCCCCGTTGGGTCCCAGCGAGCCCAATTTCGCGCGCGGGAACATCACCTCAGTATAACGGAGGGTAACCGGTGGCAGGCAAGGTGCGCGCGAGGGTTCCAGTACCAGGACCACTCTCCGGGGGTGCGATCAAGTCCCGGCTGGCGGCCTCTCGCGCCGAGCCGGGCGCCTATAAAAAGAAACGGGCGGATCCGCCATGTGGAGGATCCGCCCGGGCTCGAAAAACAAAGCTGGCTTGAAGTTAGCGGTGACCGCCGCCGCCGTGACCGCCGCCGCCGTGGAAACCGCCCCCGCTGCTGTGGGAGCTGCCGCCGCTGCTGTGGACGCTACTGCTGCTGTTGCTGTGGACGCTGCCGCTCGAATGGCTCGCCACACTGCCGTGATAAGAGGGGCTGGAATGGTATCCGCCGCCTCCGCTATACGAAGGGCTGGAGCGATATCCGGACGTGGCGCGGCTCCCGCCGTAAGACGAACCCCCGCGGTACGCGCTGCCGCCGCTCGCAGCCGATGTGGAGCGGGAGGCCCCATTCTGGCCGCCGAAACGGCTCCAGCCACCGGATTGCGCCACGCTGGCGCGGGATGCCGCATTGGTCCGGGCCGACGCCGCATACGCCGATCTGGCGCTGGCGGCCGACGTTGCGCCGTAGCGGCTATTGAGCGCCCTAGTCGAATAGGCGGCTCCCAGGCGATGGCTGGCATCGTGCGCCCATAAGCCGCCACCAAAGTATCCGCGTCCGCCGAAACCGTAGCGGCCGAAAAAGCCGCCGTTCAGGAAGATCCCGCCACGGAACCAGTTCGGTCCCCAACCCCAGCCGCCCCATCCCAGGCCGCCGAAAAAGCCGCCAATGTAGATGCCGGGGCCGAAGCCGTAGCCGAATCCATAGCCGATGTCCGCGTAATCCCAAGGGGGATAATAGCCGTATGCGGGCGGTCCCCAGATGTATTGGGGATTGTAATAGGGCACGTAGACCACTTCGGGATTAGCCGGCGCAATGTCAATGGCCGACTGGTCTCCCTGTTGCTCTGTGGTGACGGTCTGCTGCCCGTTGGAGCGCAGCTTACCCGAGGCCTGCGCCTGGGCGCGCATGCGTTGCACGGCCTGCATGACCTCCGCCTGTTGCGCCAGGAAGGCGTTGCCGATATCGGTGGTCCAACGAATGTCGGAACTCAACCGGGTGAGCACGTCCGGGAAGACCACCAGGGCCTGAATACTGGGGTCCCAACTCTGCTGGCGCGCGGCGTCCACCAGTTGGGTGCCTTGCAGATTGGAATTTCGCTGCAGCCACTGGGCCGCTTCGGCGATCTCCAGAGGATACGTACAGGCGACCAGCACCTGGCCGAGCAGCTTATCCGGATACAGCGCCACGGGGGCTACCAAAGTGTCCAACTGCTGCGGCGAGAGGCGCGGCGCGGAGGCTTGCCCCGGGGGCGCGGGTGGTGGCGGCTGTTGCGCCACCAAGAGGCCGCCCGCCACCAGCGGCACACATGCCAAGCTCAACGCTCGGCGAACGATGGAATGAATTCCGATACTCTTCATGATCGACCTCCCTAAGGGCTTCACGCTTTCGAAAGGGCACGTAGCGGACCAAACCGCAACGTATTGAGCGCTCAAGGTGTTTGACGCAGCGGACCGCCAGTACGTTGGTTGAAAAGCACCATTTCCGGTGGATCGCAGCCGCGCGGACATAGGTCCGGCTATGGTGCAATGCCCGTGACCATGTTAGACCGAGCCCGTGAACGACTGCCGTAAGTGGCAGTGGAACCCTGAATGCCGAACAGCGTCCCCCGCGCATCGAGGTACATCTGGCCCTGCGGGAGTTCATTGTTGGTGAACTCATAGAGCGGGGTCATGGTCCAGGCGCCGCCCGGAGCCGACGGGGGCCGCATCTGCAGCAAGTATCCCCCGGTCAGCGACATGCCCCCGAAGATCAAGGTGTTGCCCCTCAGGATGAGGGATGTGTCCGGATGGAGGGCCACTGGCCATGGCACGTTCGGGCCGCCCAGGAACGCGTGCAGGGCGCTGTATTCCCATTCGCCGCCCGGTGTCGAGGGCGGCGATAAAGCGAAAACGCCGCCAACGCTGGGCCCGCCAAAATCGTCGCCGCCGCCATAGGCTGTGCCGTATAGCGTTCCATCGCTCGCCAAGACCAACGAGCCAGAGTAGGCGAGGCTAGTTCCAAACACGCCAGCGCCGAAGCTGTGAAGCACCGTCACCGTCCAGGACACCCCGCCCGCCGACGGTGGGCTCATCTGGAACACCGTGCCAAAGCCGTAGTACGAGTCTCCGCCGTAGTAACTCGTCGCATACAACGAGCCGCCAGGTCCAGCGACCAGGCTCGTCGGAGTGCCTGGGCCCCGACCCTCCCCGATGCTTAGGATCTGGGTCCCGGTCCAAGCCTCGCCGGGAGTAGAAGGCGGCAGCAGTTGCAACAGGGCACCCGCGCCGTAGTCGCCTCCTTCGTTCGTCACATAGAACGACCCGCCGGGACCGGGAACCAGCATCCCCGGCGAGGGATTGAAGCTGTACAACACCTGCTCGCTCCAGGGCCCAGCGCCGGATGCGGGAGGACGCAACCGATATAGGATACCCGATCCGTTAGCGCCGCCCTCGAAGGTCAGCCCGTAAAGCGATCCGTCCGGGCCGGCGACGGGACCGCCGATCGGGTAGCACCCGTCGTCGGGGTAGCCGGCGAACGTGTGAAGGACCTTCACGCTCCAGCCGCGCCCAGCAGCCTCCGGTGGGTCCAGTCTCATCACCGCGCCGCACTCGCCCGACAAAGGGCCGGCGACGTAGATCTTGCCGCCCACATCGGTCAGGCCGGACGGGTAGTCGTCCGCCCAACTGTATATGGTGGTCAACTTCGGCTGCCCGGCCGCGACCGGCGAAGTAACAATGAAGACCGCTATACCCGCGGCGATGAAGTTCTTCATGCCGGATTCCCTCCTATGGTAACACTCCCGTGTCGAGTATGGAGTAAAGCTGGTACTGGGCCCCGATCGAGGTGTTGATGAGGTGCCGGACGATCAGGATGCCCGTGTTCGAGGCCGGGTCATATCACCCGCTGGGCCCTTGCTGCTCCACGGGCTGTGGGTTCGCGCTCGTGCCGTTGTCAATGTCGGTCACGGTGGCCAGGACACTTCCGAAGGGGTTCGGGTTCTGTATATCGAAGGCCACCGCCGCGCACCCGTACTGATAAGCGATCGTGTTGTCTGCGTACCCGGCGGGCGGGTCATGCACATGCGCGAGCGTCAGAACGGCCAGCATGGTGCTGTTATCCGCGCGGAGAGCCCAGTCGAGCTCGGTCAACGACGACACGGCTTTCTTCTACCCTCGGATCTTGCCGCGCGGTAACGCGGCTGGGTTCAACCGCCGGATGCGGAAAACCGCACGTCCGGTGGTGTGGGAGGGTGACGGGGCGGAATCCCCTTCGCTCGACCCGATCACAATTGCCCGCCCCACAAAACCAAACCGACCCGCCCCACACGGCCTCCCAGCTATGATAAGCACTTGGACCCACCACCGACCAGCTCCGAAACGCGCCGCAGAATGCCCCGCTGGGCGCCGCAGTTGCTGGGCTACGCGGCTTCCGCCGGCTGCTTGTTGTGGGTGTTCCACAGTTCCAAAATCGGCGAGTTGCTGCCGCAGCTCCTCCAGCTCGAGTGGCAGTGGGTGGCGCTCGGAATGGCGCTGGATCTGTTGGTGTACGTGAGTCACGGCTGGCGTTGGGTGCTGCTCTACCGGCCCGTGGAGCGCTTGCCGTTCTGGAGCACGGTGCAGGCCATCTACGTCGGCCTGTTCGCCAACGAGGTGTTGCCTTTGCGCGTCGGCGAACTGATCCGCTGCTACCTGGTGGCACACTGGAACGACCAACTGATTTCCGTGGTCTTCGCTTCGGCAGCGATCGAGCGGGTTATCGACGGTTTTTGGATGATTTTGTCGTTCATCGTCGCGGCGCAGCACCTCAAGGGCATCCCCAGTTGGTTGACGTTCTTCGTGCGCGCGCTGGAAGTGGTGGTCGTCGCGGCGGCGGCCTTGCTGGCGTACGCCATGATCCGCAAGACGCATGCGCACGCCATAGTGCGGGAGAGCCGTTGGGCCGCCGTGTTGCGCCACGTGCTGGAAGGGCTGCACACCATGGGCAACTGGCGGACGCTCGCCCGTGTGATGCCGGTCAGCTTTCTATACCTGCTTTTGCAGGTGCTTTCTTACTGGGCCCTGATGAAGGCTTTCCAGTTGGATCTTTCCATATGGGATGCCACCGCGGTATTGGCGATCGTGCGCCTGGGGACGGTGGTCCCCAACGCCCCCGGCAACATCGGCCTCATCAACGTGGCGTGCGTGATCGCTCTGCACAATGTTTTCGGTGTGGAACGCAACGATGCCAAAGACTTTTCAGTCGTGCTGTGGGGCGCGTTGACGCTGCCGCTGCTGGCCGCCGGAGCTATCGCCACCGCGCTCACGGGGTTGAATCTCGGCGAAATCCACCATCACGCACGCCAACGGATGCACGCCACCGAGACCAAGCCGCCCGAGGACCTGGTATGAAAGAAGGAGTCAGGCGTCAGAAGACAGGAGTCAGAATGAACGCCTGCCCCTATGAAGTATAATCCGCTAAGGAGATCCTTTCCGCCATGTCCGTGACTCGCAGGCAGCTCATCGCCAAGACCGGCGCCGCCGTCGCCGCCGGCTTCACCATCGTTCGCCCGGAATCCGTGCGGGGATCGCAGGCCAATTCCAAAATCGCCGTGGGTCTTATCGGCGTCGGCGGACGCGGCCAGTTCGACGCCGGCATCTTCAACGCCGACCCCCGCGCGCGTGTCACCGCGCTGTGCGATCTGTTCGACGACCGCATCGAAATAGGGACGCAGAAAATCAAGATCGAAAAGCCCGCCGTCTACAAGGATTACGAGAAGCTGCTGGCCGCCCCCGACCTGGACGCCGTCATTATCGCCACGCCGCCTTTCGAGCACCCGCGCATGCTGGCCGCCGCCATCGAAGCGCGCAAGCACGTCTACTGCGAAAAGCCCATGGGAGTCGACCTCGAAGGCGTCAAGCAGATCATCGCCGCCGCCCGCAAAGCCGATCCTAAGAAGAATGTCTCGGTCGGATTCCAGCAGCGTTACGGCCCCGTCTACCTGGAAGCCTACAAGCGCATCCGCGAGGGGCAAATCGGCGAACTGGTCAACGCGCGCGGCTTCTGGATCGGCAGCGACCCTTTCACCCGCAAACCGTATGACGACCCGAAGATCGAGCACCTGCGGAACTGGTTCTGCTACCGCGATTACTCGGGCGATTTCATCGTGGAGCAGGATTGCCACAATTTCGATGTGCTGCATTGGTTTCTGGACGCGCGGCCCATTCGCGCGGTGGGCATGGCCGGCACCAAGGTGCGCACCTCGATGGAGATCCTCGATCACCTTACGCTGTCGTTCGAATTCCCCAACGGCATCCACGTGAATTACGAGGCCAACCAGATCAGCCCGCCGGGATTCGCGCACGTCGGCGAGGAGTTCACCGGCACGAAGGGTGCGATCGAAACGTCGCGCGCGCGCATGGTGCACCACAAAGGCCCCAAGGACATGGTGACGATACAGTCGCCCCGCGACATCACCAACGATGCGATTGAGGCTTTCCTGACGCGCATCCAGAACGGCGAAGTGGAAAACGTGGCCGAGCGCTCCGCCATCAGCACGCTGTTCGCGATCCTGGGCCGCACCGCGCTTTATCAGAAGCGCGAGGCCGTTTGGAAAGACGAGTTCGGAGATGTGTAAGATGCCGCGGCTCGGCTTCCTGCTGCTGTTGCCGGTGGCCGCGCTGGCGCAGGATGTCCCGCTGCGCGTGATCGCGTTCGGCGCGCACCCGGACGATTGCGACATTCGCGCGGCGGGCACCGCGGCGAAGTTCCGGGCGCTGGGGGCGGCCGTCAAATTCGTCTCGGTGACCAATGGCGATGCCGGCCATCAGTCGATGGGCGGCGGCGCGCTGGCCAAACGGCGCCGCGCCGAGGCGGAGGAATCCGGACGGCGGCTAGGCATCACCTACGAGGTGCTCGATAATCACGACGGCGAGCTGCTGCCGACCCTGGCGGTGCGCGAGCAGATCATCCGGCGCATCAGACAGTGGAATGCGGACATCGTGCTGGCGCCGCGGCCCAACGACTATCACCCGGATCACCGCTATACGGGCGTGCTGGTGCAGGATGCGGCCTATATGGTGGTGGTGCCGAACGTTTGTCCCGATACGCCGCCGCTGCGCAAGAATCCGGTGTTCCTATACTACGAAGACCAGTTTCAGAGGCCGGCGCCGTTCCGCCCGGATGTGGCCATCGGCATCGACGACGTATTCGATCTGAAAATCGCCGCGCTGGACGCGCACGTTTCGCAGGTTTACGAATGGCTGCCGTGGGTGGATGGGTCGCTCGATACGGTGCCCAAAGATCCGGTGGAGCGCAAGCGGTGGCTGGCCCAGAGCCGCGCGGGCGGGATCACGCCGGACGTACGCCGCGCGCTCGGAAAGTGGTACGGTCCGGATCGCGCGGCGAAGATCGCGCACGCGGAGGCGTTCGAGGTTTGCGAGTACGGGCGCCAGCCGAGCGACGACGACCTGCGCCGTCTCTTCCCCATGCTCGGGCGCTGACGGCTCCTACTTCGAGCTAATCTCCACCTGGTTGGTGTTCACGCCGCCAATGGCGATGACGAGTTGGTGTTCACCCGGCGGCAAAGTTTCCGGCAAAACCACGTTCACCTGGCCCACTCCTACCAAGCCCGGCGCGAGACCGGCGAACGGAACGTTGGCCGGCTGTCCGTCAATGGTCGCGGTCGCAGTGGCGGTCACTCTGGACAGCGGCTGTAGCGGCGCCGCAAACCGGTCCTGAACTGGCGGGTTCACCGCGCCCTGTCCGGTCAGGTACACCATGATGGCCGACCCGGCCGCTGCCGGATTGCTGGGCTGGTTCAGGCTGTAATCCTGGTTCTGCGCGATTGCCCGGCTACCATCCCAGACAAAGATGTATGGAGCAATGGCGGCGACGGTGAAACTCACTATGGGTGAGCTTCCGATGGATAACTGATACGTGCCCGGCGGCATCGTTGGGATCTGGATGTTCCATTGGTTCGGACTCTGGTAGAAAAATCCAGCATCGCCCACGTAGCACATACTTGGAGCTCCCGTCGGCGGAGAATCGTCCAGCGGGATAGACGAAGCGATGTAGACGGCTGGCGCCAGATCCATTCCGAAAATCGAAACGATCGAGGCCGGCGCCACCGGCCCCGGCGCGAACGTTGCGCCATTCACAACGCCCCCCGGCTCAATGAACGGAAACAATCCTGGCATGACGATCGCGACAGGGACATCCATGGCATCGCCGCCACTGGTTACGAAGCCGAGATATCCGGCATCCTGGCTTAATACTCCAAGGGCTGGTCCGGTAGTGGGTCAATTACATCTTGTCAAATTGACCCACTACCAAACCGTCGATTTGGTCGAGGTCGCTCTGCCAGTGGAGTTTCGGCGCCAGACGCTGGAGAGTATTACCGTCAAAGATACGGGACGGTTGGTGTTTCAGCGCGCGATTTTGTGGGCCGTCACGGTGCGCTAGCGGGCGGCGGGAAATCTTTCATCGGTAGAGGTGCATGTCGGTGAAGACGGCTAAATTATTTCGTAATGGCCGCAGCCAGGGCGTCCGGCCGCCGCGCGAATTCCGGTTCGAGGGCGACCTTGTGTTCCTGAAGCGGGTCGGCAACGGAGTGCTCATCATTCCCTCCAAGCGGGGATGGGACACTCTCATTCGTAGTCTTGGCCAGTTTTCCGAGGACTTCATGGCGGAGCGCGAGCAACCCGCGCAGCGCGCCGCCCGAAAGTAACGGCTCAAACGCTACTCGCCGGGCGATGTCGGGATCTCCTCGATCACCCTGGCGGAGCTTTCCTTCGGTGCAGCGAAGGGCCGGCAGCATGAAAAGAACATAGCGGCGCTGAACGATTTTACGGCGCCGCTGGAGATCGCTCCCTTCGACGCGGCGGCCGCGGCGGCATACGGCGAGTTTCGGGCGACGCTCGAAGGACGCGGATCGGGCATCGGGGCACTCGATACACTCGTCGGCGCGCACGCCCTCAGCCTCAAAGTCACCCTGGTGACACATAACACACGCGAGTTCTCAAGAATTACCGGACTGCGGCTGGCGGACTGGGTACAAACGTAAATGTCCCGGCCCAAGTTCACGGTCGCCGCCGACCGGAGCCGCCCCGCCCAAATCTGTGAGATCCTGGGAACAATACCGCCGGCATCGGCGTTATGTCCTAAGAAGGAGACCAGCGCTAAATGAAGAAGAGTTTTTACCTCGCCGGGGGCCTGTTGATCCTCGCCTCCGGATTCCAATTCGGAAAAGCCCAGGACAAGGCCGCCACCCGCACCTTGAAAGTGAATGTGAAGTACACCGGAGCCGGAACGGTGGACGACAAACACAAAATCCAGGTATTCCTGTTCGACTCGCCCGACTTTACAGGCGGCAATGCCATGCCCACCGGAATGCAGATGACGGCATCCAAGAATGGAACGGTAACATTTTCCGACGTCCCCAGCTCGCCGGTGTATGCCGCCGCCATTTACGACCCCAAAGGTGAATATGATGGCGCATCCGGCCCGCCGCCATCCGGTTCCTCTGCCGGCTTGTATACCAAAGAGCCGCCTAAACCCGGACCGATCGCGATCGACGCGGGCAAGACGGTCGAAGTGGATCTGCCCTTCGACGACACCATGAAGATGCCCTGATTACCTGCGCCGCAGCAATAAAGCGGCCGCGGCGAATCTGGATTTGGCTGCGCGCCGCCAAGACCTATCTTGGCACCCTGCGGCTATTTTGTGGTGTTCAGCAGGATCGCAAACGTTCTGGCTAGCGGCCCCTGAATCAGGTCCGGTTGGCCGTCGCCGTTGAAGTCCCCTACTGCCAGCACGCCGGCCAATTGCGGAGAATAGCTCTTGGGCGGCTCAAACGCGCCATCGCCCTTGCCCAGCAATATGGAGAGCGCGGAGCCGGGGACCGCCAGATCAGGCTTTCCATCGCCGTTGAAGTCCGCGACTACAGCCGACAGGACCGCCCCGGCGCCCGCGGGATAACTCGCCGGTCCGCCGAATGTGCCGTCTCCCTTGCCCAGCAGGATGATCACGCTGGCTGGGCCCCCGGCAGGGTTGCCTTCGCTGAGGTTGGTCACAACCAGATCCGCTTTCCCATCCAGGTTAAAGTCGGCCGCGGCCACGAATACCGGGTGCTTTCCGGCGGCGTACATGGCGGGCGGCTGAAACGTGCCGTCGCCCTTGCCCAGCAGGATCGCCACGGCGCCTGGCTCGCCCGTGGGAGTGACTACCACCGCGAGGTCGGGGATGCCGTCGCCATTGAAGTCCGCTACGGCGACCGAGGCGGGGGCGTTCCCCACAGTAACTTGCGACGCAGCTCCGAACGTGCCGTCGCCTTTGCCCAGAAGGACGAAAACCGTCTTCGGAACATTGGTTCCGACGCTCATCGGCGTGACTACTAAGTCCAGCTTTCCGTCGCCATTCAGATCCGCGACAGTCACCGTGGATCCGCCGATCGGCAACGTGTAACTCACCGGGGACTGGAAGCTCCCGTCGCCGTTTCCAAGCAGGATATTCACGCTGTCCGTCACGACCACTAAATCCTGCTTCCCGTCTCCGTTGAAGTCTCCCGCGGCGATGCCATTGCCCAAGAGTCCATAAGGGCTGGGGAGCGGCGTAAAAGTCCCGTCGCCGTTGCCCAACCAGATCGAAATAGCGCCGCCGCGGTCGACGGGATAGTTGCTGCCCGTGGCAGCTACATCCGGCTTTCCATCGCCATTGAAGTCCGCCACGGCAATGGCCAACGGACTGATGCTGTCTCCACTGTCGCTCGACAGACGTACGTGTTGGAAATGGCCTTGGCCGTCGCCCAGCATGATCGCTACACCGGCGCCATCGACGATCCGTTCTCCGGTCTCCAGATAGAGATCGTCCTGAATCGCGAAATCCAAGTTGCCGTCGCCATTGATGTCCCCTACCATTAACTTAAAGCTCAGCGCGCCCACCGAATAGCTTTCGCCCTTGGCCAGGGAGCCGTCGCCGTTGCCGAGCATTACGAAGACCGTGGTATACCCGCGCAGCACCACGTCCTGATTTCCATCGCCATTGAAATCGCCCACCCCCGCGACAGTTCCCTGGGCGGGGAATGTCTTTGGCGACTGGAAGGAGCCATTGCCCTTGCCCAGCAAGATGGACACACCGCTGGCGACGCCTACGGCCAGATCCAGCTTTCCATCGTTGTTGAAATCCGCGGCCGCGAGCGATGTAGGCTCGGGAAATCCGGCGCTGAGTTGCGGCTGAAATGTGCCGTTTCCATTACCCAATAGAACAAAGACGCCACCCTTTATGGAGGTCTCCGCGTCGGGAATCGCGGCTACGGCCAAATCGGGCTTGCCATCTCCGTTGAAGTCCCCTACGACCATTTGTAGGTAGGTGTAATTGGGGTTGTAAGTTACGGAAACCGGCGACGGTGGTTGCAAGGTTCCATCGCCATTACCCAGCAAGATCAGAACGATGTTACCTAAGGCATCCGGGTTCACGAATGCCGCCACATCCGGCTTGCCATCGCCATTGAAGTCCGCCACCAGCATGAAATTGGGAGGAGCGTTGCCGGACCTGGACAACTTCGCGGCCTCGAAAGAGCCGTCGCCCTTGCCCAGCAGGATAGCGATGCCGCCGCCAGAAACACAATTGCTGTCGGGGACGCAATAGCTCAACGCCAGATCCAGCTTGCCATCGCCATTGAAATCGCCTGTAACGATCCCGCCTCCGGATGGACCCGGTATCGGAGAAGCGATTCCAGGCTGGAAAGTGCCGTCGCCATTACCTAGAAAGACCGTTACGGCGAAACCGTTGCCGGCCGGGGAATCCACCGCCAGATCCGAAAATCCGTCGCCGTTGAAGTCTCCTAACACCGCGGGGCCCGACCCCTGCGGCAGCGGAAAGCCTTTGGGTGCGTTGAACGACAGCGGCGGCGCGGCGGCGTTCGCGACGGCCATGAAAATCGTAACGGATGTGACGGGTAACCAGTAGCTGCGCATCTGCATCCCCCTTCGGCATGCAGTATAGCAACTCCGGTTTGTACATGTAGGAGAAAACCGCCGTCCGCGCGCTGAACCGGTACTGGAGCGAACCCTGCCGCCCGGGAACTTCCGCCGCGACACGGTTTCTAAACCCAAATGACCATTCGCCATCACTTGGACATTGTCGCGCAGGACATCCGCTTCGCCGCGCGCGGTTTTGTGCGAACGCCCACATTCACCGTAGCGGCAGTGTTCGCCATCGCGCTGGGAATTGGCGCGGGCACGGCCGTCTTCAGCGTGGTGGACCGCATCCTGTTTCGCAGCCTTCCCTACTTCGATGCGGACCGCTTGGTGTCGGTGGCTTTGTAGCGCCGATCATCCCGCAGGAATTCATGCTGGGCACCGATTACGTGGAATGGCGCGCGCGCCAGCAGCCTTTCGAGTCGCTGACCTCCTGGACCGGCGTCATTGATTGCGATCTCACCACCGCCAATCCGGTGCGCCTCCAATGCGCACAGGTGGAGGCCAGTTTCCTGCCGACGCTCGGCATCCGGCCGATCGCAGGACGCAACTTCACGCGCGATGACGACCGCCCCAACGCACCGCCCGTCGCGCTGCTTTCGTATGGCCTGTGGCAGACCCGCTTCGGCGGCGATCGCCATCTTGAGGATGTAGTCGGAAAGACCATCCCGCTCGATGGGCGTTCCGCCACCATCGTGGGCGTTCTGCCGCCGCAATTCGAACTGCCCACGCTCGAACATGCCGACGTGCTCGTGCCGCAGGCCATGGACGAAGCCGCCCAGCGCAGGCCAAATGCCGGCCGCGTGCTCTGGTCGATTGCGCGCTTGAAGCCCGGAGTAACGCCCACGCAAGCTGCCGCCGCCCTCGATCCGCTCTTCCAGCAATCGCTGCAATTCGTGCCGGGACCCTTCCGCAAAGAGGTGAAGCTGCGCGTGCGCGCGCTGCGCGACCGGCAGATCCACGACGCGCGCCTAGCCTCCTGGATCTTGCTCGGCGCGGTCCTGGCCGTGCTGCTGATCGCGTGCGCCAACGTGGCAAACCTGTTGCTGGCGCGCGCGGCCACCCGGCAGCGGGAGCTTGCCGTGCGCCTGGCGCTAGGCGCCAGCCGCGGCCGGCTGGTGCGCCAGACGCTCACCGAAAGCCTGCTGCTGGCGGCCACCGGTGGCTTTGCCGGATGCTTGCTGGCCGCCGCACTGTTGCGTGTCTTCGTGGCCATCGCGCCGGACGGCATCCCCCGGTTGCAACAGGCCGCGGTCGATCTCCGCGTCCTGCTCTTCACGCTGGCCGTGTCGCTGGCGTGCGGTATCGTATTCGGACTGGCGCCCGCGCTCGAACATCCACGGGCCGAAACACTAGCCGGATGGCGTTCGGTCGGCACGCGCCATTATCTATTCCGGCACAGCCTGGTGGCCGCGCAGATCTGTGCATCTCTGGTCCTACTGACCGGCGCGAGCTTGTTGCTGCGCAGCCTGTGGAATCTACAGAATCAGCCTCTGGGCATGCGCACGGGAAGCGTGCTGACAGCCACGGTTACGTTGGGGCAGAAATCGTATGCCGCACCCGCCAGCCAACTGGCCTTCTTTGAAGAACTGGAGAGGCGCTTGCAACGCATCCCCGGCGTGACGCATCTGGCGGTCAGCGATTCGCTGCCGCTCGGCGGATTCGCGCGCTCCATGATCTATTCCGTCATCGATGTAGCCGGACGTCCGCCCGCGGCGGAGGGCACCGGCGGCATGGTGACCTGGCGTGCCATCACGCCCGGATACTTCGCAGCGCTCGGCGTTCCGATCCTGCGCGGCCGCGGATTTCAGGAGCGGGACCACGATCCGGAGCAGAACGCAGTCATCCTCAGCGACACGCTGGCGCGGCGCATGTTCCCCGGCGAAGATCCGCTGGGAAGGCAGATTCAGCCGGGGCGTTCCGGACCTTGGCTGACCGTGATTGGCGTCGCCGGCAACGTGAAGAACAGCGCCTTGATGGATCCCGACGAACCCGAATACTACATTGTTCGCAAGCACTCGCCGCAGGAATTCGGCCGCACGGCGACCGCTATTTTGAGCGGCCCGATCAATCCCTCCGCGCTGGCGCGCTGGGTGCGGGCGACAGTGGCCGGGCTCGATCCCACATTGCCGGTGGACATCGAAACCCTCGACCAGCGCGTCGGCAAACTCGCGCAGGGGCAGCGCTTTAACGCCTGGCTGCTGGGCCTGTTCGCCGCGATGGGACTGTTGCTATCCGCCATCGGTCTCTATGGCGTCATCTCGTTCCTGGTGGCGCAGCGTACCCAGGAAATCGGCGTGCGCATGGCCTTGGGTGCGACACCCGCCGCAGTCGCCCGGCTGGTGTTGGGGCACGCCGCGCGCTGGACTTTGGCTGGCGCCGCGCTCGGCGTAATCGGATCGTGGTTCGCGGCGCAATGGCTCGAAGCGATGCTGTTTCATGTATCGGCGCGAGATCCGTGGATATTGGCGGGTGCCGTGGCCGCTTTGTGGGCCACCGCTATGCTGGCGGCCTGGGTTCCCTCGCGTCGCGCGGCGCGCGTAGATCCCATGCAGGCTTTGCGGCAGTAGGGTGGCGCCATGCGCCGCCTCTGCCCCCACCATTATTTCCGGTCCAGCTCCAGGTTCAGGGCCAGAACGTTGACGCGAGGTTCGCCGAAGATTCCAAACTGGCGGCCTTCCACCTTGCCCGCCACAATCTGCCGGATGGCATCCGCGGATACGCCGCGGGCCTTCGCCACGCGGTCCACCTGGGCGTACGCCGAAGCGGGGCTGATATGCGGGTCGAGGCCGCTGGCGGAGGTGGTCAGCAGGTCGGCTGGTATGGGGCCCGTATAAGTCGGATTTTCCTGACGAAACTTCTTGATATCGTCCCTGACGCGGTTAATCAGAGCCTGGTTAGTCGGCCCCAAATTAGTAGCTCCGGAGTTAGAGGCGTCGTAGCCGTCGCTGCCCGCCGCGGACGGACGCCCGTGGAAATACTCCGGCTTCGTGAATTTCTGTCCGATCAGCTCCGAGCCGACGATCTTGCCGCCCGCCGTGATCAGGCTGCCGTTCGCCTGGCGTGGAAAGAGTACCTGCGATAATCCGGTCACCACCAGCGGGTAGACCAGCCCGGTAAGAACCGTGATCACGAGCGTCAACATTACAGCGGGAATCAGTATTTGCTTCATGCGTCACTCCTCAAGACAGATGCAGCAGGCCCAGTATGCGGTCGATCGCGTAGATTCCAGGGAACGGCGCAATTACGCCGCCTACGCCGTAGATCAACAGGTTGCGGCGCAACAGCGCGGCCGCGCTCAGGGGCTTATAGGCCACGCCGCGCAACGCCAACGGAATCAGCGCGATGATGATCAACGCGTTGAAGATCACCGCCGCCAGCACGGCGCTTTGCGGATTGCGCAGAGTCATGATATTCAGTTTCGACAACGATGGATAAGTAGCCATGAACATGGCCGGCAGAATGGCGAAGTACTTAGCCACGTCATTGGCAATGGAAAACGTAGTCAGCGACCCGCGCGTCATGAGCAACTGCTTGCCGATAGCCACGACTTCGATGAGCTTGGTCGGGTTGCTGTCCAGATCCACCATGTTGCCGGCTTCTTTGGCGGCCATGGTGCCCGTATTCATGGCCAGGCCCACGTCGGCTTGCGCCAGCGCCGGCGCGTCGTTGGTGCCATCGCCGGTCATGGCCACCAGGCGGCCTCCGGCCTGCTCTTTCTTGATGAGGTCCATCTTGTCTTTGGGAGTGGCCTGCGCCAGAAAATCGTCGACCCCGGCCTCCGCGGCGATGGCGGCGGCGGTGAGCGGATTGTCGCCGGTGATCATGACCGTGCGGATGCCGATGCGGCGCAACTGCTCGAAGCGCTCGCGCATGCCGCCCTTAACCACGTCCTTCAAATGGATGACGCCCAGCACGCGGTCCCGATCGGCGACCACCAGCGGCGTACCCCCAGAGCGCGAGATGCGCTGCGTGGTTTCGGTCAACTCGGGTGGGATGGCGCCGCCTTGCTCCTGCACGAATTCCACCACGGAATCTGTCGCGCCCTTGCGAATGCGGCGGCCGTCGATATCGACGCCGCTCATGCGCGTCTGCGCCGTGAACGGGATGAAGTGGGCCTCGTGCTCCGCCACCTCGCGCCCGCGATAGGCGTACTTCTCCTTGGCCAGAACCACGATGGAGCGGCCTTCCGGGGTCTCGTCGGCCAAGCTCGAAAGCTGCGCCGCGTCGGCCAATTCGACCTCCGAAGCGTTGCCGATGGGAATGAACTCCACCGCCTGCCGGTTGCCCAGCGTGATAGTGCCCGTTTTATCCAGCAGCAAGGTGTTCACGTCGCCGGCGGCTTCCACGGCCTTGCCGCTCATGGCCAGCACGTTGTGCTGCATCACGCGATCCATACCCGCGATACCGATGGCCGAGAGCAGCCCGCCGATGGTGGTGGGGATGAGGCACACCAGCAGCGAAATCAGCACCGTCACGCTGGGCGCCTGGCCCTGGCCGGCCGATTGCACGCTATACTGCGCGAACGGATACAGGCTCACCACCGCCAGCAGAAATATGAAGGTCAAGCCCGCGATCACGATGTTCAGGGCAATTTCGTTGGGCGTCTTCTGCCGCTCCGCGCCTTCCACCAGCGCGATCATGCGGTCCAGAAATGTTTCGCCGGGATTCGACGTGATTTGAACTTTGATCTGGTCGGAGAGCACGCGGGTGCCGCCGGTTACCGCGCTGCGGTCGCCGCCCGATTCGCGGATGACGGGGGCGCTTTCGCCGGTGATGGCCGATTCATCCACGCTGGCGATGCCTTCGATCACGTCGCCATCGCCCGGGACGATGTCGCCGCGTTCCACCAGCACCACGTCGCCGCGGCGCAGCAGGGTGGCCGCCACGGTTTCATATTTCTTGCCGTTCTTGAGGCGCTTGGCCATGGTCTCGGTCTTGGTCTTGCGCAGGGTGTCCGCCTGCGCTTTACCGCGGCCTTCCGCCATGGCTTCCGCGAAATTCGCGAACAGCACCGTGAACCACAGCCAAAGCGTGATCTGAAACGTGAACCCGATATTATTGCCCTGGAAGAGGTCCTTGAAGACCTCAATCGTGGTCATGGCCGCGCCCACTTCCACCACGAACATGACCGGGTTTTTCATCATCAGGCGGGGATGCAGCTTGACGAACGAATCGCCGATGGCGCGCTTCACGATGGGCGGGTCCAGCAGCGGGCGCGCGCGCACCGCCTTCTTGGAAATGAGCAGCGGCTCGGTTACGTAAGAGGAAGAAGAGGGCGGTGGTTCCATGACAGGCATTATCTTAACTCCTAGAATCCCGCGATCAGGATGGAAAACAGTTTGCCGTTGTTCATCAGGAAGTGCTCCACGACCGGGCCCAGACACAGCGCCGGGAAAAATGTGAGCGCGCCGACGATCAGGATAACCCCCACCAGCCAGACCACAAACAACGGGCCATGCGTGGGGAAGGTGCCCGCCGAGACCGGCACCATTTTCTTCCGCGCCAAACTGCCTGCCGCGGCCAGCAGGGGGATCATCATCAGGAAGCGGCCGATCAGCATGGCGTATCCCATAGTGGTGTTGAAGAACGGCGTGTTGCCGCTAAAGCCGCCGAAGGCGCTGCCGTTGTTCCCGGTCGCGCTGCTGTAGGCATACAGCGTTTCAGACAGCCCGTGGGGCCCGTTATTGGTCAGGATAGGCGCGGCGCCGGGCGGATTGACCCAGGCGTTCTTAGAGGCATGGACCATGATGCCGCCGGCCGCGAACAGCAGAATGCTGGCCGCCAGAATCAGCATGGCCAGCATGGCCATCTTGACCTCCTTTTGTTCGATCTTCTTGCACAGGTACTCGGGGGTGCGCCCCACCATCAGGCCGGCGATGAAAACCGCCAGGATGGCGTACATCAGCATGCCGTAAAGGCCCGCTCCTACGCCGCCGAAGATCACTTCGCCGAGCTGTATGTTGACCATCGGCACCAGTCCGCCGAGCGGCGTGAAGCTATCGTGCATGCTGTTCACCGCGCCGCAACTGGCGTCGGTGGTGACTACGGCGAACAAGGCCGACGCCGGAATGCCGAAGCGCATTTCCTTGCCTTCCATATTGCCGCCCGGCTGCGTATCGGTAGCCTCGTCCTGGACGCCCAATTTGGTCAGGTTGGGATTGCCGGCTTGCTCCGCCGGATAGACCACGAAAACTCCGGCGAAGAACACAATACTCATGGCGGCAAACAGTGCCCATCCCTGCCGGGTATCCTTCACCATCCTGCCGAAGGTATAAGTCAGGCCGGCCGGGATCACGAAGATCAACAGCACCTGCAGAAAATTAGCAAAAGGCGTAGGATTCTCGAACGGATGGGCGGAATTCGCGTTAAAAAATCCGCCGCCGTTGGTGCCCAGCATCTTGATGGCTTCCTGGGAAGCGGTAGGTCCCTGGGCGATGGTTTGCGCGCCGCCTTCGAGCGTAGCCACTTTGTCGTAAGCGCGGAAATTCTGAATGCAGCCCTGCGAAACCAGGGCCAGCGCCGCCACAATGGAAAGCGGGATCAGCAGGTAAAGCGTGGCGCGGGTCAGATCCACCCAGAAGTTGCCGATGGAGTTCGCCGAGCGCCGCGAGAATCCGCGCACCACCGCGATGGCGGTGGCGATGCCGGCCGCTGCCGACGTGAAGTTGTGCACGGCCAGCCCCACCATCTGCGTGAAGTAACTGGCTGTCGCTTCGGGCGTGTAGACCTGCCAGTTGGTGTTCGTGCCGAAACTAACGGCGGTATTGAACGCCAGGTCGGGGGACCACAATTTGCCGAGGAAGCCTTGCGGATTAAACGGCAGCATTCCCTGTATTCTCAAGATCAGGTAAGTGAGCAGGATGCCCGCCAGGCTGAAAGCCAGGAGCGAGCCGGCGTAGTGCGTCCAGTGCTGTTCGGCGGCTTCGTCCACGCAGCCGATCTTGTATACCAGCCGCTCGATCGGTCGCACCACGGGATGCAGGAACGTGCGCTCCCCTTCAAAGAGGCGCGCCATGAAGGCCCCAACCGGCTTGGTCAGCGCCAGGATAATCAGGAAGAAGAGAAAGATCTGAAGAAGTCCTATGGAAGTCATGTTAAAAGCGCTCCGGCCGGAGCAGCGCGTAGATCAGGTATGCGCCTAGCGCGGCGGCAATGATGGCTGCGACGATGTATTCCATGGCCGGTCTCCTAGAGGCGGTCGCAACCGCGCACGTACGCCCACGCAATCAGGAAAAACAAAATAGTGATACCCACGAAAAATAGATCCAGCATATTCGTATTTTATTTCACCTTAACAACCGCGACGCTGTGGCCGCTGCTAATTAGTCTCCGCGCCAGGCGTTCCTCTCGCGTTTTCCACCAACGAATTTTGGCACCGATCACGACCAGCGACCCGTGCTGGAGCAAGCCGAGATAGGCATCCTCCCGGTTACGGGCGAAAACCAGCTTGACGCGGGTCGCGACGGCGCTGGTGCGCGCCACCGCGGTCAGTTCGGCTTCCAGCCGTTTCCGGATGCCCTCCTGGCATTCGAGCGGCGAAGGATAGGGCAGTACGTACACGGCCATCAACGTGACCGCAACTTCGAAACCCCGCGCCAGCTCCACGGCCGCAGCCAGCGCCCCGGCCGCCAGCGCCGGATTGGTATACGGCACCACCACCTCGAACGGACGTTCGGGCTGCTGGATGGCCGTCAGCGGCAACTGGGCGCTGTCGCGCAAAAACGCAATTGTGCCGTGCATCTATGTGCCTGTTAACAAGATAGAAAGGAGGCCGTAAGGAAGTCGTTAGGGAACGATCATGATTCCGTTGGGCTACCTGGGGGCGGGAGCGAAGGGGGATCTGGCGAGGGGGCGATCCCGGCTCGGGGGGCGAGTGGATGAGTTCGCACGTTTCTGCCCGCCGGCTTGAAACGATCGGCACGTTCAACGCACTATTCAACAGGCCGGTGGTACGAGCGCAGCTACGGATGTATTGGCTCGCACCAGGACACCGGCGGTAAATGGCTTACTTGAGTTGGAAACTACAAAGAAAAGGAGAAGACGATGGCGGAAAAAAGCGAAAGCGGGTACAAGGCCCCAGGCGGGTACAAGCCCCCCAGCGGGCCTGTGCCTTTGTACGGTGGAGCGATTCACCATTGTATCGCAGGGGGTGATCTTGCCCAGATGAAAGCTCTGGCCAAAGAGGCCGAAGCGCATCTGCACGAACATGGGGATGTCTCGGCGGCCCTCGAAGGACTGAAGATCGAGATCGCCAAACTGGAGAAGAAGTAACATCCGGGCGCCCGGCCTGCCAACAAGCCGGGCGCTCGACAACTACACCGGAGGATTAGCCATGGAAACGCCGCCGCGCTACCTGTCGGAAGAAGACATCAAGAGATTTGTCCCGGTCCATGTGGTCTGGGAGATTACTCTGGCATGCGACCTGAAGTGCCTGCACTGCGGCTCCCGCGCGGGCCACAAGCGCACCGGCGAGTTGACCACCGCCGAATGTCTCGATGTGGTGGAAGCACTGGCCCGCCTGGGCACCAGGGAGATCACCCTGATTGGCGGCGAAGCGTATCTGCGAAAAGACTGGACCGAGATCATCCGGGCAATCCGATCTCACGGAATATATTGCGCCACGCAAACGGGGGGCCGGAATTTTACGCCGGACCGCCTGGAGGAGGCGGTCAAGGCGGGGCTGAACGGCCTGGGTGTTTCGCTTGACGGACTGGCGCAGCTGCACGACAAACTTCGCGGCGTACCGGGGTCCTTTGCGCATGCGCTCGATACGCTCCAGCGGGCGCGGGAAGCGGGCCTGAACATCAGTGTGAATACACAGATTGGCGCGGAAGTGATGCCCGAGCTTCCCGAGTTAATGAACACCATCGTCCAAGCCGGCGCGAAACAGTGGCAGATCCAGATTACGGTGGCCATGGGAAACGCGGTCGATCATCCCGAGCTTTTGCTGCAGCCGTACCGCGTGGTGGAGTTGATGCCTTTGCTGGCGCGTCTCTACCGGGAAGGCGCGGACCGCGGTTTGCTGATGGTGGTGGGAAATAATATCGGATACTTCGGACCCTATGAACACGTATGGCGCGGATTCGGCGACGAGCGCGTGCATTGGTCGGGATGCGTGGCGGGACAAACCGGGCTGGCGCTGGAGGCGGATGGCACGGTGAAGGGCTGCCCATCCCTGGCTACCGTGGGATTCGCGGGCGGCAACGTGCGGGACCTTACGCTGGAACAGATCTGGAAGAGCAGCAAGGAGATTCATTTCGGACGCCTGCGGTCGGTGGAGGATCTTTGGGGCTTCTGCCGGACGTGCTATTACGCGGATGTTTGCAGGGGCGGCTGCACCTGGACGTCGCATTCCCTGCTGGGCCGGCCGGGAAACAATCCGTATTGCCACTATCGCGCGTTGGAGCTCGAAAAGAAGGGCCTGCGGGAGCGCATCGTGAAGATTCGCGACGCCGCGCCGGCGCCGTTTGCAGTGGGAGAATTCGAGCTGATCACGGAACGGAGCGCGGATGGCGCGGTGGTTTCCCGGTCGACGTCGGTGCGCGAACTGGTGCGGCTGGGAGACCAGGGCGAGCAGTGGGAATCGCCGGAAGAAGGACGCGTTCCACCCACCCTGGAATTGTGCCGGGCGTGCGATTCGTATATCCGGCCCGACGAGACGGCGTGTCCGCATTGCGGCGCCGACGTGGAGGGCGCGGCGCGGATCCACGACGAGGACAGCCGGCGGCGCAAGGCAGTCATGGCTGAAGTGGAACGGCTCTTGAGCGATGCATATGCGCATTCCTGAGTGGTACCGCCGGCTCGAAGGCAGCGCGCCCAAGGTAAAGGCGCGCATGTATTTCGGCGTGGCGTCGAACCATGACGCGAGTCAGCCGGATGCCAAGGACACCGTTGCTGCACGGCTGGTGCGTGCCGGATATGCCGACACGGAATGGCGCGCCGATTTACAACAAGGCGGATGGGAAGCGCGCTTGGAGCAAACTGCCGGCTTTGTATAAAGCGGCCCTCGCGCAAGTCCTGAAACCCCGCTGCTTTGAAGGCGCTGCTGCAAGCGGGGCTAAAGCCCCACGCCGGCTAAAGCCCGCCCTCCAAGGGAACCTATTTATGGATGAAGCCAGCCAGCTTCGTATTCATCATCCGGCTGCCCGACCCGTACGGCACGCCCATGATGGTCAGCGTGTCGCCAGCGTCGATAAAGGCGGTCAACTGCGCTTGGGTGTATGGTCCCACACCCGTGTTGGTGATGTAGTTGCCGGAGGCCGGCTGATACAGCAGCGCCGTCACTTTGCCCTGAATGGTGCCGTTGGCGATCAAATCGACATAACCGGTGGTGGCGACGGACTGCAAGGTGCTCCAATCGCTTTGCGCCGGCGCGGCCCCGACACTCGTTGACGTCAGAGTGCGCGAATAGCCGGTGGCGGGAGGCGTTCCGGTGTCGAAGCACAGCTCGTATGCTTCGACCTGCTCATCCAGGATCTCAGGGGATGGATCCCCGCTCCCAGCTACGGGCGCATAGAAGACGCCGAAAGACCCTTGGTGGGCCTGATTGGCAAGGCCGGCGATATTTCCCTCATGACCGTAGCCGAAGCCGTTGATGCTCACCGCTCCAGCGCTGAAGTTGGCGGCCGTCTTCCAATACATGTTGCGTAGATGCGGAACCTTGAGCGGCTGGTCGGCCCCTGGTCCTTTGCCGAACGGGATGCGCACTACCAGGTTCGTTCCCGGAGCATATCCCGGGATGGAGGACGGGATGGTGTGGCAGAAACTGCAAGTCTGGCTGGCGTCCCCCGGATTGTCGAATGCAACGGTCCCGAATGTGGTGTATCCGGTGTTCGGGTTGGCGGTCACCCCCGGACGGTCCGGCAGAGCAATCGAGTCCGGCAGCGTGCCATCCAGGTTCTCGTTGGGATTCGGCTGATAAACGATAGTGTTGACGAAATTGGTGAAAGCGGCCATGTCCGAGCTGGAGAGTTCCGTGCCACCCATCAACTCGGCAAAAGCCCCGTTAAATGCGGCCAGGTCCGGCTTGTCGCCGCGCCAGTGGTACGGTTCCACGTTGGCCAATCCTCGCAGGCTCTGTGTGGTCATAGGGCCCTTCATGGGGTGAAACGGGAAGAGCGGGTTGGGCTGGCCGGGTTCGTAGAGATAGGTATAGTTACCGGGCGGGTTGCCCAAATTCCAGGCTAGCAGGTCGATTTCGGCGTCCACGTGGCAGGACGCGCACGAATTGGTGCCGTTGCCTGAAAGTTTGGCATCGTACAGGAATCCGCGCCCGTTCTTGATCGCCGGCGGCGTAGGATCGGTGGAACCGCTGGGAATCTCCGCCACTATGGAACTGGTAGCGAGATTGATTACGGAAATGGTGTTGGAGATGCGGTTCAACACATAGAGTACATTGGACGGACTCAACGCCAGGCCGCGCGGCCCGCGCTTAGAGGCCGGATTGGCGATGGTACCGATGGCCTGCGGGTTGATTTCAATGAAGCTTGAGACGGCGTTGATAGTCGTGTCGAAAATGCCGATCCGATCCGTGCCGAAAGCCGCGATGTAGAGGTAGCGGCCGGTGGGCTCGAAAATCACCGCGGTGGGCATAGCCAGAGCAGTGGCCATCGCGGTGGGATTAGGCAGTTGGGCATAGTCGACGTTCGGATTCAAGTCGAACATTTGGGATTGCCCGTTGGACACGTTCACGGTGGTGATCTGGTTGGTGACATCGTGGCCATTGAGGACATTCTGGAAGTACGTCAGGTTGAGCGCGTCCATGTTGGCGACGTACAGATTCCCCGAAACGGGATTCACCGCCAACCCCATATTGTCCGTGCCCAGGTGAGAATAATAGCTCACGCTGAGGGTGCTGGCATTGATGGCCGCCACGTCGTTATCCGGCATGGTGTACTTGATCACGCTGGACCAGGTGGGGTCCGAAGCGTCTACGATCAGCCCGACTGTGGGAGGGAGGTCGGGCGCGACTGTAAACAACACGTTCATGTCGGCCGGCCACGGGGTCTGATTCTGCGGGAGCCCCTTAGCGGTATTCGGAATGATGGTCGAGTGGTTGCCGGACAGGGCAAACGCGGTATAGACCGTTTCTCCGTTCGGGCTCACCGCCAAGGCTCGCGGCTCCGAGCCCACTAGCGGAATCGACTTGACCAACGCGTGCGAGCTGGAATTGTAGGCGTTCACCATGTTGCCGCGCGCGACGCTTACCCAGGCCACGCCATTCGGGGTAAACACCACGTCTTCCGGCTCGGGTTTGGCGGAAATCGTGTCGGTCACAATGCCCTTTGAAACCGAGACGATACTGACGCTGTTGGAGATCTGATTGGTGACCCAGGCTTCGTCGTTGCCCGCGATCCTGGGGTTGATGTTGACCGAAACCGGTTCAATGCCCACGGGGATTTCGGCCATCAAGCCGGGGCTCGATGGCGTCCCGGTGCATGTGGCCGTGGTGGTGAGGCAGAAGACGGACAACGTGCCATTGGGAGTGTTCACGGCAAACAGGCGCGTGCCGTCCGCGGAAATCCGAATGGGATTGGTCTGCGCGCCCTCAAAGTTGACAAAAGCGTTGGGCGAAACTTGCGCGGCGACAGGACCCATTGAGAGTGCCGCAAAGCAGACACCCAGCACACCCGATTGAAGAATTCTCACGATACGCCTCCTAAGCTGTAATTACACCCGGAACTCATGGTCTGACAGGACTTTAGGGTAACACAGCCAAAATGGGGCGGGCAAGAGGGCGTTCGATAGTACGGTACCATGTGGGAAGGCGTCGGGAGACGATGGCGGGGGAGCTTTTTTGGGGGAGATGGCGTTGGCGCCGTCGCGGGATGCGGCTAACATGTGCATTTTCAGGGTCGTAGGGAAGGCCGATGGCGGCGTTGGCGTTCAGCTCGCCATTTACATCTTCTGGGGCAGTACGGGCGCAGGCTTGCCCCATCGATCCAACCGCGATCTTTGCACCGCAGTTCTGGAGTGTCAAGACAATGGCTGCCGCCACTGCTGTCCACCCGGCCGCTTCGAGCGCCGAAACCCGGCTGAAACCGCGCGGATCTATTTTCCCGTTCCACCCGCAAGACGTCGACTATCCAGCGTGCTGTAGCGCCTGGCTCCGCCGCGCCTGGCCTGTTTTGCCTGTGGCAGCATTTCGTCGCGTATGCCAACCGTCGTCGACGCTTGGCGGCGTCAGCCGGAGTTGCTGGCATAGACCACTCCTATGCTAAACTGCGGATGCATATGCCGTATGTACTTCTCACGAGCATTTTTGTCGTCCTAGCTCCCCCGGACAACCTCACAATTGGACAGATCATCGCGAGGGAATTTCCGACCGAAAGTCTTCAGCTATGGCCCGGCCAATGGCTTGTCGTTTCCGCTGGAACAGCCAAAGAAATTTCCGACAGATTAGGCGTTTCCGCGGCAAAAGGGGGTGTCGCGGTGGTGTTTTCGACAAACGGATATTTTGGATGGGCCGCTACTCCTATATGGGAATGGATGGCGGCTAAATTGGGGCAGGCTCAGAGTGCCTAAGCATAACCAGCCGACGACGCCCGAGAAGTTCGCGGAGGGCACTCCGCATGTTCAAACTTCGCCTGGAGATTTCAGCCTTCTTGAGATTGTCATGGCCATGCAGGGCACTCTTAGCAAACTGGAGGAGGCCGTCGAGGGCTTAAAATCCGCATCGAAGAGCCATGGAGAGAAACTCGAAAGTATTGGCAAGGATGTTCACACGGCGAAGGTCCTCGCCGGTATAGGCGGCGGCATTCTTGGCGTCCTTGGAGTATGGATCGGCATCATACTGAAGACGATCCTCGAAACCCTTTTGAAACCCTAACAAGCCAGACCACCACTGATTACTCAAACCACAGGACGTGGCCCAACTACCATCAGGTGGTTGTCCTGACGTTGTGCAGGCCGTCACGCCGCGTACTGCCGCAACCAATATACCAACACAACCTTGGGACACCACCACTTGTGGTATATTTATGCATTATAGTGAATAAATAACCAATGCGCACCCTCGCCGGCATCGTCGGACATCGCGGCTACAGCGGAGCCGAACTCGCCCGCATCCTCGAACGCCACCCCCGCGCGACACCCGTCCTGCTCGAACACCGCGAAGATGCCGCCGCCCACTCCGGCCCGCTTGGCGCACCCGGCCCGCGCCACGCGCCCTGCACTCCGGAAGCCGTGCGCGCCGAGGGCATTTCCATCGTCTTCCTGGCGACTCCGCCCGACGTTTCTATGGACCTGGCGCCAAGCCTGCTCGCCGCCGGCGTCAAAGTGATCGACCTGAGCGGCGCTTTCCGCCTGCGCACGCCCGCCGCCTACGCCGCCTGGTATAGAGAGCCTCACACGCAGCCCGATTTGTTGGCGGAAGCCGCTTACGGACTGCCGGAATTCTGCCGCGAACGCATCCCCGCGGCGCGCCTGGTGGCGAACCCCGGCTGCTATCCCACGGCGGCCAACCTGGCGATCCGGCCGCTGCTCGAAGCGGGCGTGGTGGACCGCACCGTCGGCATCGTCTGCGACGCCAAATCCGGCGTCAGCGGCGCCGGCCGCAAACCCAGGCTCGAGACCAGCTTTTGCGAAGTCGCCGGTAATTTCTCGGCCTATTCAGTTCTGGACCATCGGCACGTTCCCGAGGTGCTCATGATCTCCGGGCTGGAGGAGCGCGAGTTCAGCTTCACCGCGCAGCTTCTGCCGGTGGATCGCGGCATCCTCGAAACCATCTACTTCCGCACTGCGCGGCCCGCCACCGCCGACGACCTGCTGGCCATTTACGCGCGGCGCTATGCCGGGGAAGCCTTCATCCGTTTGTATCCCGCCGGCCAAGTGCCGGACCTGCGCGCAGTGGCGCGCACCAACTATTGCGATATCGGAGTCACGGTGGACGCCGCTACCGGACGCGCCGTGGTGGTCAGTGCGATCGACAATCTGGTGAAGGGCGCGGCCGGGCAAGCGGTGCAGAACATGAATTTGCTGCTCGGGTATCCGGAGACGGAGGGGCTGCTGTGAAGCTGCTGGTGAAACTCGGCGGCACGCTTCTGGATGCGGACTCCACGCGCGAGGCGCTAGCGCGGCAGATCGCGGCCGTGTCGCGCGCCGCGCAGATCGTGGTGGTACACGGCGGCGGCCAACAACTGACGCGCTACCTTACCGAGCGCGGCATCGAAAGCCGGTTCGTCAACGGACTCCGCGTGACCTCGCCCGCGATTCTGGATGCCGTCGTCAAGGTGGTCGCCGGCAGCGTGAATCGGCAACTGGTGGCGGCGCTGAACCGCGCGGGCGGGCATGGTGTGGGGATCTCCGGCATTGACGCGGGCCTGGTGGAAGCGGAGCAAATGGACCCGGCGCTGGGCAGCGTGGGGCTTGTCACGCGGGTCGCTCCCGCGCTGCTCGATACGCTGCTGGCGGGCGGCTTTCTGCCTGTCGTGGCATGCGTGGCGGCGGACCGGGAAGGCCGTTTCTACAACGTCAATGCGGATCAAATGGCGGCCGCCTGCGCGGTGGCGTTCGGCGCGGATCAATTGATTTTTCTTACCGATGTGGCGGGGGTATTGGATGCCGGCAAAGCTCTACTGCCGCGACTGAGCATGGCCCAGAGTGAGTCGCTGATCGCTGCGGGCGTGGCCACCGGCGGGATGTTGGCCAAGTTGAACGCCGCGGCCGGCGCGCTAGGCCAGGGCGTGCCGCAAGTGCGGATCTGCGCGGGCGCGGCCGATGGCGTTCTGGCGCGAATCCTGGCCGGCGAAGAAGCAGGCACACGCCTCGCGCCGGAGGAGGTCTGCGCACGATGATCAGCAGCTTGAGAGAAGACAGCGTCGTGGAGCAAGCCGGGCCGTTACAAGACTTCGCGGTCCGAAAAGCCGGAATGCACGACATCGGACCCATCCTGGCTCTGATCAACGGTTACGCGGCCAAGGGAGTCATGCTGCCGCGCACCGAATTGGAGGTATCCGAAGACATCCGCGATTTCTCCGTCATCGTTACGGCCGGGCGGCTGGTGGGCTGCGGCGCGCTGCACTTCTACACGCCGTCCATTGCCGAGATTCGCTCGCTCGCGGTGGCCGAAGACGCCAAGACCCATGGCATCGGCAGGCGGCTGATCGAGGCGCTGGTGCGGGAAGCGTCCGATTATTCGCTGGATGCGGTGTTCGCATTCACCTACGTGGCCGGCTTCTTCGGCAAGATGGGCTTTCAGGAAGTGGAGCGCGGCGAGTTGCCGCTGAAGGCCTGGAAGGACTGCGTGCGCTGCCCGAAGTTCCAGTGCTGCGACGAGATCGCGGTGATGCGTTTTCTGCGGCCGGAGAACCGTAGGAATCTCCAACAGTATCGCCCGCCCGAGGAATTCCAACTGGTCCAGTTGCCTGTGCTGCGCCAACTGGACCGTCGATAGCTTCGCGCAATACCCCCAAAGTGGGGGTGCTCCGGCCTGCGAAATAATTGTCCACAATTCCGATGTGAAATTCCGCAACCGATGTACTATACTCTGATTCAGGACAAACAAATCTTTAACACCTGAAGCGAGGAAAACATGCGAGCCCAAACGGTTGATGTGAAATCATCGAATGGCCGGGTGCTGTGTTGCACCGTCTTTCGCCCCGGCGGCAAGAAGTTGCTGGCGAAAGGCCATATCATCAGCGATGACGACATTCGGGTCCTGGAATCCGAAGGCATGGATTCCATCTGGGTGACGGAGTTGGAAGAGGGCGAGGTCGGCGAAGACGACGCGGTCTGCGCGGTAGCCAGCGAGATGGGCTGCGGAAGCTTCGAGATCCGCCTGGTGGCCGGCGGCCGGGCCAATCTGCAGGCCACTGAAAAATGTTGCGTGCTGGTGGACGACGACTTGCTGAAGCAGCTCAACTGCGCTGGCAGCGTGGTCATCGCCACGGCGCTGAATTTCAGCTTCGCGATGCCCGGCCAGCGCATTGCCACCGTGAAGAGTGCGCCATTTGCCGTTTCCCGCACGCAGTTGGAGGCTGTGGTCGGAATCTTAAAGGAGCGCGGTCCCATCTTGCAGGCGCGGCCCATGCGTAATCCTGTTGTAGGCGTTTTGTACACCGATCCGCTCAGCGGGGAGCGCGGGCGGCAGTTGTTTGAGAACATCATGCACCAGCGGCTGGAGCACTTCGGCGTATCCCCCGGCATCGTGCTCTCCTGCACGGAGGATGAAGCGTCGGTAGGCAGAAGCCTGCTGCAATTGCTGCGCGCGAAGCCGGCCGTGATTATGATCGCGTCCACCACCGCGCCGGCGGGTCCCGCGGACGTGGTCGGGTGCGCGATGGAGAGGGTTGGCGGCCACCTGGAACGGTTCCTGGCGCCGGTGGAACCGGGCAACCTGCTGCTGCTAGCCTATAAAGACGAAATCCCCATGATTTCGGCGCCTGGCTGCTTCCGGTCGGCCAAGGCGAATGTGGTAGATTTGGTCCTTCCCCCATTGTTGGCCCGTTATCGGGTTTCCGGCTGGGAAGTCGGTTGCTTGGGCCATGGGGGGTTGCTGGGATAATCGACGATCTCCTCCACTCCTGCGGGCGGCACCCTCCGAGCGGCCCGCAGGCTCCTTGAACCGGGCGCTTTTCACGAGCGCCCGGTCTTTTTTTGGGCTGAGTGTTTGTTATCAATATGTTGGGCTTCGTTTGTGTCAGGCACCGCGCTGTTGACGGTGGTTTTGCATTAGTCAAGAAAATGGACTAAGCTTGAAGCGTGCAGGTCAACGTCCACGAAGCGAAAACCCAGATCTCCCGCCTCCTTTGAACTGGTGGAAGAGGGCGAAACCGTCGTGATTGCGCGACACGGAAAGCCTGTGGCGGAGTTGGTCCGCGCCCGTAAAACCGGGTTGCCGATTGGCATCGCGCACCTGGACCGGTTAGCGCCCGCCGGTGATGACTGGTGGCAATCCATGAGCGGCGAAGAAGCCGATGACTGGATTGAGGGGCGGTGAAAGTTTTCGCCGACACGCATGCGCTCGTCTGGGCTCTATCCGACCCAGCTTTGCTCAGCGTACCCGCCCGGCAGGTATTGGCCGAGTCGGAAGTTGCCGTCAGCGTAGCCAGTCTCTGGAAGCTGGTTGTGAAAAGCGGGAAGAAAGACGCTCTGCTTCAAGATCCGCTCCCCTGGTGGCAGAAATACGTCGTCCAGCAGGGAGTCTCCACGCTTGCGATACGCACATCTCACGTGATGGCGCTTGGCCGCCTGCCGGAACTGCACAAAGATCCTTTCGATCGCATTCTGGTGGGGCAAGCTATTGCAGAGAGGATGCCACTGGTGACCAAGGATGCCCAGCTCCGGCAATATAATGTAGCCACAATCTGGTGATCCTTCTGACTTCTGTCTCCTGACTTCTGTCTCCTGCGTTCCGTCTTCCGCCCCCGTGTTAGCCTAACCTTATATGCAGTTTTCCGAGTCCTTCTTCCCGCAGCGTTTCGGCATCACTGCGCGGGATCTGGAGAATTACCTGGCCGAAGCGCTATCACATGGAGGCGCGTACGCGGACCTTTACTTCGAATATCTCTCGACCAGTTCCATCAGCATCGACGAATCCATCGTGAAGAGCGCGTTGCAGGGCGTGTCGCTGGGTGTGGGGGTGCGCGTGATCGCCGGCGAGCGCACCGGCTACGCCTACAGCGACGACCTCAGCCCGGAAAAGATTCGCAAAGCCGCGCGCGTGGCGGCCTGCATCGCGGCGGGACCCGCAACTGTTCAGAAAGTTTCGCTCAACGAAGGCGGACGTCGCAACCTCTATCCGGTGCTGACGGCGCCCACCGAAACAGCATTCACCGATCGCGTGGAACTGGTGAAACGTGCCGACCGCGCCGCGCGCGCCTACGACTCGCGCATCTTCCAAGTCCAGGCCAGCTATGCCGACAATCTGCGCCAGGTGCTGGTGGCCACCAGCGACGGCGTGCTTTCGTGCGACCGCCAGCCCATGACGCGCATGAACGTCGCCGCGCTGGCGCGCGCAAACGGCGGAACTCCGCAGCGCGGCCATGCGGGCGGCGGCGGACGCGTGGATCTAGGCTTCTTCCTGAATGAAAAAACGCCCGAGCACTTCGCCGCGCAAGCCGCGCGCGAAGCCATCGTGATGCTGGACGCGGTGGACGCGCCCGCGGGCGAGATGACCGTGGTGCTGGGTCCCGGCTGGCCCGGCATCCTGCTGCATGAGGCCGTGGGCCACGGCCTGGAAGCGGATTTCAATCGCAAAGGCGTCTCCGCATTCAGCGGACGCATCGGCCAGCAGGTGGCCAGCCCGTTGTGTACCGTGATCGACGACGGCACCATCGCCAACCGGCGTGGGTCGCTCAACGTGGACGACGAAGGGCATCCCACAGGGCGCAATGTGCTGATCGAGAACGGCATCCTGCGCGGATATCTGCAAGACAAACTATCCAGCCGCCTGACGGGCGCCGCCGAGACCGGCAGCGGGCGCCGGGAAAGTTACGCGCACATCCCCATGCCGCGCATGACCAACACGTTCATGCTGGCGGGCGAAAGCGATCCCGAAGAGATCATCCGGTCCGTGCCCAAGGGCCTCTATTGCCCCGATTTCGGCGGCGGTCAAGTGGATATCACCAGCGGCAATTTCGTTTTCTCGGCCGCGGAAAGCTATCTGATCGAAGACGGCCGCGTGACCCGCCCCGTGCGCAATGCCACGCTGATCGGCAACGGTCCGGAAGCGTTGAAATACGTCAGCATGGTGGGCAACGATTTGAAGCTGGACGAAGGCATCGGCGTGTGCGGCAAGGAGGGGCAAAGCGTGCCCGTGGGCGTGGGCATTCCCACCATCAAGATCGATCGTATGACGGTGGGGGGCACGGCTTGACCAACGGCGATTACACCTGCATGGCCGCCGAGATTGTGCAGCAGGCGCTGGCGGCGGGCGCCACCGATGCCGAATGCACTATCAGCGAGGGTGAAGAGTTTTCCGCCAGTGTGCGCCTGCGCGAAGTGGAGACGCTCAAGGAAGCCGGTTCGCGCGCCGCGGGACTGCGTATCCTGAGGGGCCTGCATACCGGATCGGCATATACTTCCGATCTGTCGGCCGAAGGCATCCGGCACATGGTGCGCTCGGCGGTCGAATTAGCGGAGATCACCACGGCGGACCCGCACGCCGGACTGCCGGACGCCGCCGAGCTAGGCTCGATTCCCGGCGATTTGGGGATGTACCGCGGCGATGTGGAGGGACTCGCCACCGAACTGAAGATCGACATGGCGCTGCGCGCGGAAGACGCTTCGCTGCGCGCGGACCCGCGCATCACCAACTCCGAGGGCGCGTCCTTCGATACGCACACGGGCCGGCATGCTTTCGCCAACTCGCGCGGGTTCGCGGGTGAATACCGCGCGAGCTACTGCTCGCTCTCTACCGTGCCGGTGGCGCGCGAGGGTGAATCCATGGAGCGCGACTACTGGGTGACGACGGCGCGCGGCTTTGCCGGGCTGGAGAAGCCGGAAGACGTGGGCCGCATCGCCGCCGGACGCGCCGTGCGGCGCCTGGGCGCGCGCAAAGTCGAAACACAGAAAGTGCCGGTGGTCTTTGAGCCGCGCACGGCGCGCTCGCTGCTCGACAACATTTTCGATGCGGTGCATGGCGGCGCGGTCTACCGTAATGAATCGTTCCTGGCCGGGAAACTGGGCGAGCGCGTGGCGTCAGAGAAGCTGACTGTGATAGACGATGGCACTATCCCCGGCCTGTTCGGCACTTCGCCGTTCGACGATGAAGGCGTGCCCACGCGGCGCACGGTGGTAATCGAGAACGGCGTCTTGAAGAGCTACCTGCTGAACGCGTACACGGCGCGCAAACTGGGGCTGCGCACCACAGGCAATGCATCGCGCGGTCTGGCGGGAAACGCCGGCGTGGGCAATGGCAACCTTTATATCGAGAAAGGGGCGGCTCCGCCCGAGCGGCTTATTGCGGGGATTCGGGAAGGTTTCTACGTAACCGAACTGATGGGTTTCGGGGTGAATATTGTGACCGGGGATTATTCGCGCGGCGCAGTCGGGTTGTGGATCAAGGACGGCGAATTGGCCTTTCCCGTTTCCGAAGTGACGATCGCGGGGACTCTGCAGCAGATGCTCATGAGCCTGGACGCGGTGGGGTCGGACCTGGAATTCCGCGGATCGATGGCGGCGCCCACGCTGGTGGTGGGGGAGATGACCATTGGAGGGCGGGCTTCAGCCGGCGCGGGGCTTTAGCCCCGCTCCAGGTGCTAATATCGTCACGGTGGCCAATAAAACGGCAGTAGAGCAAAAGAGCATTCCCGTAGCGGTGCTCATCGTCGCCCTCGTGGTCATCCTAGGCGCGGGCTTTTTCCTGTATCTCGACCGGGCGTCGCATCGCCCGCCTCCTCCTCCGGCGCCTCTCACCGCCGAAGCCAAGGCCTACGTGCGCAGCTTGCATTTGACGGACGTCGACATGCAGAAGCACGAGAGCTACATGAAACAGGCGGTGGTCGAGATCACCGGAAAGATCGGCAACAACGGCAGCCGCAATCTGCACGTGGTGGAAATCAACTGCGTGTTCTACGATCCTTACGGCCAGTTGGTGCTGCGCAAGCGCGTCCCCATCGTGGGCCAGAAAATGGGTGGCTTGGCGCCGGGCGAGATCAAGAATTTCCGCTTGGCCTTCGACGATATTCCGGATAGTTGGAATCAGGCTTTGCCGCAACTCGTGATTGCGCAAATCGTATTCGGATAGCTGGGCGGTTATGTCCTCACCGGCGGCTATCGGTTTCCGCGCGCACTCAGGATGGGCGGCGGCAGTGGCCCTTACGGTTACCGCGGACGCGCCCGTAGTGATCGCGCGGCGGCGCATCGAGATGCGGGAGCCTGGCGCGGCCGGCCCGTCGCAGCCGTATCATGCGGCGGTGGGTTTGGACATCCGCGAAGCCCGGCAGTTCGTGGCGGACTGCGCGGCGCGCGCCGCTTCGCTGGCTACCGCCGAATTGCGCGGCATGGTCGAGGATCTGCGGCAACTGGGTCACCCGGTGATCGGCTGCGGTCTGCTGTTGGGATCGGGCCGGCCGTTGCCGCCGCTTGAAAAGATCCTGGCATCGCACCCGCTGCTGCACACCGCGGAAGGCGAATTGTTTCGAGATGCGTTGCGCGCCGCCGGCGGGGAGTGCGGATTGCCGGTGACCGAAGTCCGCGAGCGTTTGCTAGCGGAGCAGCTCAAGCGGCAGATGGCCGCGATGGGAAAAGTAATCGGGCCACCCTGGCGTCAGGATGAGAAGCTCGCCGCGGCGGCGGCGTGGATGGCGCTGGGCCGGCTTTAATTACACCGTCGCCAGCGCCAGCCGCTTGCCGCGATGGTATTCCTCTAATTGCGCATTAGCCGTGACGATCGTTTGCAGTTCCTCCGCCACGCGCGCCAGATCGCGGCCCGGCACCACGGCGTACAACTCGTCTTCGCCCAAATCCGTGTACACGCGGTTGCCGATGCAGCCCGAACTGGTCACAACTCCCTGCGCCACCGCGGCGGGCAGCGCCATGCAAGTAGGACGCGGCAGCAGCGGCGCATTCGCCGACACGCCCGCGCGCAACGCCGCCTCGCTCAGCAGCATCAGGCGCGCGGGACGTCCCGCGAAGATCACCACATCGGGATCCACGGGCGTCTCGCCGAGCGGCGCATAAACCACTGCGGCCGGTGGCTCGGGCAGGCGCGGGATGCCGGGCACCTCCTCCATCTTCACGTAGCCCAGCGTGCCCATCAGCGACAAGGTCTGCTCCAATTCCGGCGCACGCTCGGGCGGCAGGGCGATCGAGTGCGTGTAGCTGCCGATGGGGCCGTTGTAGTGGTCGGCCGGCACCGTATAGAAGGCGCGCCCATCCGCCGCCAGGCGCCAGAAACTGCATCCGGACGGCATGGTTCCTTCAAACTTCGCGACGCCAGAGGGGGGCGCCTTCAGAAACGCCACGGCGACGGGGCGGCGCGGCAATCCCAGGGCTTCGGAAAACTGCCGTTCGATGCTGCGGTAATCGGTCATTCACTCAGTATACCGGCGCGCCGGAATTCTTCGCTTGACCTGTCTATAGCTGTAGGGTTCACACTGGATCTGGGGCACGCGAAGCATGTGGACGGTTTCCAAACTCGCCGCGCGTTGCGGTCTAAGCCGCGGCACGCTGCTGTATTACGAATCCATCGGGCTGTTGCAGCCGCGCAGCCGGAGCGCCGCCAACTACCGGCTTTACGGCGAACGGGACTTGCAGCGGTTACAGCAGATCTGCGCCTATCGCCACGCCGGGCTGACGTTGGACGACATCCGCGCGATCCTCGTGCAGCCCGGCCGCCACGAGAGCGATGCGGCCGCCATTCTGAAACGGCGCCTGGTGGCGCTCGACGGAGAGATTGAAACGCGGCGCGCCCATCAGCGCGCTATCTTGCAGCTACTTAAAAACGATTCGATAGGGAGAAATAAAATGATCACAAAAGAGAAGTGGGTTTCGATTATGAAAGCCGCGGGGCTGACCGAGGAGGCCATGCACCGCTGGCATGCTGAGTTCGAGAAAGCCGCGCCGGAAGAGCATCGGGAGTTCCTGGAATTCCTGCACATTCCGGAGGCGGAGATCCGCACTATAAGGGATTGGAGCCGGGCCGCCGCCCTACTAACGGGAACCGCCCGACAAACTGAAGAGCAGAACGGTTAGGACGACCAGCGTAATCGCCACATACGCGCGGTCCCGCTGCAAGATAAACACCACGACCGAAAAGACCACCCGCGCCACGGGCGTGGCGATCAACAGCACCAGTCCGAGCTGGATCATGCGGCGGCAGTGGAAGCCCCGGATGCCGGTGACGATACCACGCAGGTGGCGCAGGTACTCGGGCTCGCCGCGAAAGACGCGATAGTCCGGCGGGGTGGTCCCGTACTGAATCAAATACCAGATTCCGCCCGCGCCCACCACCGCAGCGGCGAGCAGCACGCCATAACGCAGCAACGCGCCGATGATCTCATCGACCTGCCGATCGGTGGGCCGCATTACAGCCTCCCCGTGACGGCGCTATAAATCATCTCGACGGCCAAAACGAAGACCACCACAGCGAAGACCCGCCGCAGCGTCATGGTATGCGCGCCGGGCAGAATGCGCGCTCCCAGCACGGAGCCGCCGAGCATACCCAGCACTACCGGCATGGTGAGTCCGGGGTCGATGTATCCACGATTCAGATAGACGCCGGCGCTGGCGGCGGCGGTCACACCGATCATAAAGTTGCTGGTGGTGGTGGAGACTTTGAAGGGGATGCGCATGAAGCGGTCCATCGCCACGACTTTCAATGCGCCGGAGCCGATGCCGAGGAGTCCTGAAACGGCCCCCGCCACAAACATCAAGCTGAAGCCCGTTTTCACGTGGCTGACTCTGTAGTCGCGCGGGCCGTCGGGCGTCGGGAAGCTGCCGTTCAGCCGCAGGTGGCTGGCCAGAGGGTCGCCTGTCTCTCCGGGGCGGGGCGCGGGGTGGGGGCGCGCGGATATCCAGGCGGCATGCAGCAGCACGATGCCGAAGAGCACTCCCAGGATGGATGGCGAGATCTTCGCTGCGGCGTACGCGCCGCAAACCGCGCCCACGGTGGTGGCAATCTCCAGAAACATGCCGATGCGGATGTTCGAGAAACCTTCGCGCACGTATGCGGCGGCGGCGCCGGACGACGTGGCGATTACGGAAATCAGCGCGGCGCCCATGGCGTAGTGCAGATCGATACCCAGCAGCAAGACCATGGCGGGAGTGATGACTACGCCGCCGCCCAACCCGGTGAGCGCGCCCAGGAAGCCTGCCGCCACCGAGACCAGGCCGAGTAGCGCGGTGATTTCGAGTATGTTCAAGATGCGGCGCCCTCGTACTAAGATACACATATCCCCGGTTGACGGTTGCGTGTGGAACCGTGTTGGAACAACGATGATGCGGCGGGCTTTCCAAGTGGCTTTACTCTGCGCTCCTCTGGCCGGCACTGTCACGGGGCTTGCCCTGGCGGCGCCAAAACGCATTCTGGAAACCAGTTTCTTAGTGCTTCCTAATGAGCCGGCCGGCGTCGTCGGCGAAGTTCCGCCGGCGTCCGATTTTCGAGCCATGGCCGGCAATGTGGAATTTGAGGTCCGGTCGGCGACGCGGGCGGGCGACTTGAAGACTATCGTCGTTTTCGACCTGGCATCCATCGCGCGGGAAGGCCTGGCGGCGCTCATCGATCAGGCCAGGGCCATGCAACCCGAATTGCGGCAGATGCGGAACGTCTCTTTGTTCGTTGTCTCGACTGAGTGGACCCAGTTCCATAAAACGTTTGAGTTTGGGCCGGGCCAGACATACGAATATTTCTTGCCGGAAACGGAATCGGCGGCCGGAGATCGCGCCGGCCCGCCGCTTTCGCCCGGTCAACTCCCGTGGGCGGCGCAGGGCGGGTTTTCCCTGGACTCGTTTCGCGGCCTCGCGGAGATCCTCCGGAGTGAGCGCGGACCCGTCCGGGTTCTGTGGATCGGGCAGAATTTCGGCTGGGTGACTCCCCCACACCACGCCGCCGATCGTTTTGCCCGCACGCCGTGGCAGGAACAGGATGTCTTAGAGCGCAAGGTCCCATTTTATTCGGCGTTTGCGCCGCTGGATGCGTTCACGCAAGCAGGCGCCGACTTCTGGCCGATTGTCTGGTTGAGCGGGCTGAGCGGACCGGACCGCAACTTTCGGTCCGACCTGAAGCAGGCCTCGGACATCGCGCAATATCTGGGCGGGGAGGCGAACACATGCAGCGGGGACTTGGCGGGCTGCCTGAAAAGCGTGCTGAAGAAATCCAGCCGCGATGGATGGATCATCCGAATCGCCGGCCCGCCCGTGGACTGGACCAACGACACGGCGAAGCTCTTGCACGTCTGGTACGCGCCAAATCGCGCGGTGCTGGATTTGAAACGGCCGTTCGTGCGACTCAAGCAGCCGAAGGTGTGGGTCCTGGAACGGAGGGTGGGGGCCAAACGCGTCCCTACCATCCCCGGAACCGCGCCGCCCGTACCCCTTTTCGACAGCATCGACCTGTCCGGCAGGGCTGGCTGTGGTGTTAGTAAAGGGAGTGAGACGGAGAAGTTGGAGATGACCGCGATCGTTCCGGACGCGTTCGTGCCCGGGCTGCGTGCGCAGGTGGAGGTGATCGGCGAACAGATGGAACTGCACAACAGATCGACGCCGAAACCGGTATTAGTGCGGGAAACGTGGCAGGGCGCCGCGGAGATGTGCGTCGATCTTCCGCCCACAAGCCAAACGAAGGCACTGTACCGCATCGTGGTTTTCAATCCGGAGGCCGGTTGGGCCGGTGTTGGTTTCCTTCCCGTGTCCGATGTGATTCACAATCGATCGCGGCTTTGAGGAATAAACGTTTGGAGCTACTCAGGTTGGTCCTGCAGGATGAATTCTCCCTTTATAAGCCATGAGACACCGAATGCTTCGACCGTGGCCGCTTCCAGCCAGAACACGGGATGGTGCGTGCCAACTATGGCCGCGATGCCCGGTATGAATGTTACGGGAACCAGGATAAGGCAGCCTAGCATGATGTAGCCGCAGGCTTTGTAAATCCGATTGCGTTGCAGCTTTTGCCGGGTGGGCGCTTTGCTTGGATCGGTCTTGGTGAACAGGCACAAGGAGAAGTAGCTGAGTGTCAGGAACAAAAGCGCCGCGACAATCCAGTGCAATTCGGCGGCGGTATGGTTGTAGCTGCACGATCCGCAGTTCGGCGCGGGAGGAAAGAGTGTGACTGCCAGGGCGAATGCCCAAGCCAGGCGGCCGGGAATATCGTCCCGGTCATATCCTTTGTAGGCGAAAAGGAAGAATCCGATGGTCCACAGCGTTCCCACAAATACGGCGCCCGTCCCGGTGTAGTAATAGGCGCTGATAGTGGGCTGTAAGGGAATGTGGAAAATCAGACAGGCGCCCAGCGAGGCCAGAAACGGCAGCAATATTCCAAGTATGCCGACCGTTTTGCGCAACGTCAGGTAGGAAATGAGGAGCGAAGTGTCAGGGCAGGGTTCGGGTTCATGTTGCCTCCGCAAGTGAGGGATGGGCCTCATAGGACAAGACTATACCACAACGGCTGACAGCGTGAGGTTGGGAAAAAACAGAAGTTCGGCGAGACCGCCGTGGTCCGTGCGGACTCGCCCTTGGCGGCCAAATCGGCTGGGCGCTGAAAGCAGTAGAT
>Ga0302326_10002128_pt1 | contig 48713 bp, 36 predicted proteins | sample Palsa_T0_3_FD_202264 | JGI IMG/M metagenome (GOLD analysis project Ga0302326, IMG submission 202264) | Peat permafrost microbial communities from Stordalen Mire near Abisko, Sweden - Palsa_T0_3 | ecosystem: Environmental > Terrestrial > Soil > Palsa > Peat permafrost | place: Sweden: Abisko... | reverse complement strand
TTGTACCCAATGTACGAAAAAGAGCGTCGTTTCGACTCAGGAAAATGCCGCGTAAAGTGTTACAATTCGAGAAGTTAGAACCTCAACTCCCCGGTAGCTCAACGGTAGAGCATTCGGCTGTTAACCGTTCCCGGGCAATATCTCACCGCCTATCACCGCGTCTTATTGCCCATCATTTCAGCGAGTTGTAATCTCTACCGTGATGCCGTGAGAGGGCATGAGATGCGAAGAGTCCCTGCGATTTTCGCTTCGGGCTCCAAGTCATCGTTTCGTGAAAAATTCGTGCAGGTCGGGGCGATTCTCTGCTCCGACGACGAAGCCGGGCAGAGGTGCCTTTGTTAAGAAGCCCGCAGGGGCCGTGGAGTTGGGCTTCACCGTCGCGATGTTCACGAGTTCCACAAAGAAAGAAATTCGAACGGATTCAAGCGGTTGAGCGAAAGCCATTATGAAAGCACATTTGAACCAGAAACCGTCGATGACAGTCCAGCGAGCCATCATTAAGAAAAAGAAATTCGTCTACCTGCTCGTTGGCCCAGTACCGACTAAATATCGGGACGGAAAATCTCGAATTGTTTATATCGGCATGACTCGAAAAGGGACGAGTCGAATTGCAAGCAGTGTGGCCAATCGCGCCGAGGAAATTTTGGAAACGAGGGGCTTCCGTAAAATGGACGTTCACGTGGTTTCGTGCGGGAAAACACCCGGCTTGAAATCATGGCAATATCTGGAGAAGGCGCTGCTCGCAGAATTCCGGGGTTATTATCAAGAACTCCCTCGCTTCAATAAGCAGGGCAAGAAGTTGCGATGGAATCGCAAGCTGAGCAGCATGTTCAAGCGGTCGGCGATAGAAACTATCTTGATGCACTTCAATGCCTAACTCTCGGATCGACACATGCTCCGGATTCCTGAAAAACCGTGCGCCGCAGAGTGAGATGCCGCATTGGTGAACGGCCATTTTGCCGCTATCACTTCCAATCGCGCGCGGCACCCTGCGACGTTTCTGGGCCGTGATTCGCGATGAAGACTTTGGGAATCGTTTCGAAAGTCATGCTTGATTGCGGCGTGAGCGTAGAGCGCGAAGCCGCCGCCCTATTCTGCCGAACTTCAAACTCGGCAAGCACGGCCAATGCACGGCGCTGACCGCAATCTGAAACCGCTGCGCGATGTCGAAACACCTTCCGACGAATTCGTCATTGGCCCGGCAGATCGCTATTGTCGCTTTGTTCCATCTTGTCCGTGAGCAGGAAGCGGTCGATCTGCTTCGGCTCAAGAAGAGCGGGATATCGAGTCAATGCCAGAAATGCGGTGCGCAGATGTTGCAGCGCGGCATCGATCGCCGGGATTCTGAGACCATCTCGATCGATCTCCCGATCTTTTTTCTTGCTGACGTCGCCGTGAACGATCTTCGAACGAAAGGCGTAAATTCTTTTTATTTCCCTAAAGGCTGCTTCTGCAGAATTAGAGCCTATCAGCTTGTATAGTGCGCCAAGACGCATCGCGACTTTGTGCGTCAGCTCTTGAGTGTCATCAGAGAGCAAAGCTTCCATCGCTATCATCGCATCGACGATTCCGTCCTCCTCGGTCGTGCGCAGTGCGCTTCGATTCAGTCGATCGATGGCAAGGCGAAGTTTCCGAGCGTGATTCGTCGCGAGGACGACTCCCATGTTTGTAAAGAGTTCTACAATTTCGCTCGCCTCAGTCGCACTTACGCTTGGAGCTTCGTCCGGCCAGAACCCATTTCTGAAGGACGGTGGATAGTTCTCTACGCTCGCGCCGTCCACCACCACGAGATTAGCGGCATACGATGCAGTCCACCCGACAGGAAGCGCGAGCAGCTGTGCGTACCCGGTCGTGTACCCCGTGGAAATTCGGAGTGCCGCAAAAAACGCGTCTATTTCCTCGACGGGGTATGACTCAGGGAGCGTGATTTCTTGTTGAGCCCTGCTCTCGTTGACGATCGAACGGTTCGAAATAAATAATCCGTGCGTCGCCACGCCCTCAATACCAGAGACGGTCGAGCCACCGAAAGGCCCGCGCCATGCCCGTGCCAGTTGCAAATCGTCCGACAATTTGCCAACCCAGACGGTGTCGCTAATACGGAATTGGTCGAGCTCGAATGTAAGCAACAGGATCGGCACGACTACGACGATTGGCAATTCCTTCTGTAACAGACACCTTTCTATCGGTAAGTAGGCTTGTAACAACTTGTCGCGAACGCACTCTGTAGCTTTATTGACGTTAACGTAGTGGTCTAAAACGCTTCCGATAATGTATTGCAGGTGCCGTATGCCAATGTCTTGGGATGAGTCAAGTGCTAGGAATCCGCTCAAGCGCGGCTGACTCTTCGCATACTCGACTAGGGCAATAAAACTTGGTTCCTTTTCGAACTCAGGTGCTGGGTCCTCGGATCCAAGACCAAACATACGCGAGCTCCACGTCCAGACCACGTCGCCATAATTTCTCGGCCCTTCAGAACCGTATGTGACATAAGGAAGCCCGTCCTCACCTCGCATGAGCTTAGGCCATCCATCGTGCGTCCCAATGAAAATCCTTCCCGAGTCCGCAAGCCGAACGTATTTTAGGCCTGCCTCGACTACGTCGCAGAAAAGTTCGAACAGGCGCTGATCCGTCGGAGTCGTGCTCACAATTCTCGCATGTTATAGCTTCTGACGATTCCACCACAAGCTAACCGCCTTTCAAGTTGATTTCGGCGTCTGTTGGTGACACAACTGCCGGGGATCGCACCATGAACTTCTGCGTTATTGACGTCGAAGCCGCCAACGCGGATTTGTTGGTGTTGCCAGCTTTTCTGACGGCACTTGAACGACTCGTGGGAGTCGCTCGTGAACCCAAAGGATCACTTTGATCCCATCAGCGTCTCCATTCATGGAATTGAAGATTGCGACGTTCGGTCCGCGCCAACGTGGACCGGCGCGTGTCCTCGTGTGGCTTCTCTCTTGAGTGGCAAAGTTGTGGTCAGCCATACAGCATTTGACAGGCTTGCTGTGCGCAGAGCGTGCGAGAAGAACGGTCTATCGGTTTGTGAGTGTCAATGGCTCGATTCCGCGAGGGTTGTACGGCGCGCTTGGCCTCAATACTTTCACTCGCGGTACGGTCTCGCCAACGTGGCCGGGGACTTGGGTATCGAATATGTGGAACACGACGCGCTTGAAGACGCTCGTTACGCTGGCGAGGTGATGCTTCGAGCGATCTCGATATCCGGTCTTGGCATCGAAGAGTGGCTACGGCGTGTCGAACAGCCAATTGATCTGTCGTCTGCGCTACCCATCGCGCGACACGGAAGTCCGGACGGTGCGCTGTTTGGCGAGGTATTGGTGTTTACTGGCGTGTTGTCAATGCCACGTCGGGAAGCCGCCGACGCAGCCGCCTCAGCGGTCTGTGAGGTCGCTGACGGCGTTACGCAGCACACAACTTTTGCTAGTTGTCGGTGATCAAGATATCCGCAGGCTCGCAGGACATGAAAAGGGTGCGAAGCATCGAAAAGCCGAGGCTGCGAGGAGGAAAAAGTGAAAAGCCTCGTCGGAGTCCTATCTGATCGCTACGGGTCAACAGATCCGCATACTCGGTGAGAGCGATTTCCAGCGCATCGTTCAACGCTGAGCAACAAGAGCAGCGGAAATGTGTGCCGGGCAGATCGGCCATCAGCGAAGAAAGCTCGGACATTGCTGTACGCTGTACGGTGGCACAGCTAATGAAAATCGGTCCAAATTGCTTCATCATCCGGCGTGTTGTGATATAAATCGAGTGCCTTAAATGCACTATCTCTTGCGCGACGCTTCTAATTGCTCAGGCTTTCGCGCTGGAAATTGGACCCGGACTGTCAATTAACCCGACAGAACGCATTCCAAGATGACACCGCTAGACTTACTAAAGAAAACGAAGATGTTCGGGGGCCTCACGGCTCCGTGGTTTGCGTGGATAGCAGCGGCAGTATTGTTGATCGGCCCCCTCGTAGCTCTCATTATTCTCTGGTGGGAGGTGCGAAGCGAATCCAGACGTCTTGAAACGGCGACGAAACGCATTGACCAGTTGAGAGCCCGCATCCCATTCGATCCTCGACGTGGGTTGTCAGTTGCCGCTTTCAATCAATTAGCAGAAATTTTTCCAAAGTCTTCTCCTCTCAATCGACCTTGGAACAGTTTTGCTGCTGACGTCGTGAGTCGGCGACAAGGCACTGGAGAAGAGCAGTATTGGGCTTCGGAGAGTGCAGAGAACGCATTCTCCGTGGAAGTTGTCTATGGAAGTCGGATCAACCTAGGCTTTTTTGCTTCATTGCCGGGAATAGTGACTGGGACTGGCCTACTTTTCACGTTCCTCGCGATTCTCGTTGCCCTGCTGGATGTAAACATCACGAAAGAACAGCAAATCACCGGACTCGACCTCCTGATTCAATCGTTGTCAGGAAAGTTTGTCTCTTCCATCGCCGCGTTGCTGTCAGCGACTGCATTTCTTTTTTGTGAGAGATTGCTACTTCATCGACTGACACGAGCACGTTTGGACTTGATTGGAGTCCTAGACGCATTTGTGCCAAAGCTGACCTCGGCGCGACTACTTTCCGAGGTGCAACGAGACATTTCTGAGCAGTCAGTTGCCTTCCGTTCCTTCAACGCCGATCTCTCTGCAAAACTCAAACAGGGATTCAGTGAGAGCCTAGGGCCAACAATACAGCGTATGGTCGAAACGATAGAAGAACTTAACAACCATTTGCGGGCCGTCGAAAGTCAAAAGCAGGACTCGATTACCGGATCCGTCAGCAATCTGGTGCAAAGTCTTCAGCAGTCAATCACATCTTCTCTCCAAACGATGGGGGACAAATTCAAGGAATCACTGTCGGGAAGTGCATCTGCCGAATTTACCAAAGTAACCGATTCTCTCGGCGGCGCAGCGCGACTCCTTGAAAGCATGAACGCTCAATTTATGAGCACCCAGACATCGATGAGCGAGCTAGTGCACCTTGCAAAGAGTTCAACGGCTGAGCAACTAGCTCTTGGCAAGACTCAAGTTGAAGACCTGACGAATGTCCTTCGGCAGTTTATGGTCCACCTCAACGAATCTGCTGGATCGTCCGTGAGCCATATGGCCGCAACACTCACGGGTGTCGTTCATGATCTTTCGAATAAGGTGGGCGAGCTTGGCGTGAAAATGGCCGAGACGCTTCACAAAAACGCGGAACAAGCGTCCAACACCGCCGCTGCCGTTGTGGACAGGGCGGATAAGTGGTCTTCACAAAGCGCCCAGCAACTGGAACACCTAATTGGTCAGCTTGAGAGTCACTCGAAAAACACAAAGGAAATTGAAAATACTCTCATGGCTGCGCTCGGGCTATTCAATAGCTCGCTTTCTAAGTATGCCTCGCTGAACGACGGTTTGAATAGGATTGCCAACTCCGTCAACGCTATGGCTTCCGCAGCCGCCGGTGCGGCACAATCCGCTACTGAGAGCCAAAGGAGTCTCCAGCAGATCTCGGTACAGACAGCGTCACAGTTGGAACGACTGGCGGAGGCAAATCAGCGGCAACAAGCGGTCTGGATCGGAATTCAAGAAAGCATGAAACAGTTCCAGACGATTTTTGGGCAGACCGAACGAGCAGCTTCGCAATTACTGAATCAGATCTCAGGTCACACCACTTCGTATCTTGAGGTGACAAAGAAGGGATACGACGAAATCGTCAAAGTTGCGGATGAGTATTTCACTCAGGCTTCGAGGAAATTGGGAGCATCGGTGAATGAACTCGACGAATATTTGCAGGATTTGACGGAAACTTTGGAGAAAGCTAGAGGAGGAGCGGATGGCGGCAGAGCATGATGGGTCAAGTCTAGCAAGTTCTCTTACAGACCTTATGACGTCACTCGCAGTCATCTTCATTTTGCTTCTTGTCGCAATGCTTAACAATCAACGGCAGCAGGCGGCTGAAACACGGAATCTCGTGGTATCAAGGTTGCAGGCAGCTCTTGAGAAGTTTAAGCAGCAAGGAGTGGAAGTAAAGAGCGACCCAACCGATCCTTTGGTGCTGCTTGTTATCGTACCTGAAGATCTCTTGAAGTTTGAAAGAGGAAAATCAAATATCCCTGCAACGGGCTATGAATTTTTAGGGACGTTTGCTCCGAAATTTGTTTCGACCGCATGTTCAACGGACATTCGACAAGGCATCAGCTCCATCGTCGTTGAAGGGCACGCAAGTTCTGAAGGTAGCGAAAGCGACAATCTTAGTCTGAGTCAACGGCGATCGATGGCTGTAATTCAACAAAGTCTGGCGGTTCTGGACAGTTCCAAGCGGCCCGATGCAACGGAAGACCACAAGTGTTTCGTTTCCCTAATCTCGGCAACTGGGCGCGGCAGTGCCGAGCCGGTATACGTAAATGGGGAGGAGGATCGCCCTCATAGCAGAAGAGTAGTTTTCAAAATCAGGATTAAATCTCTCGAAGAAAGAAAGGAGATTGTGACACAGGTTGGAATCAACAATCTGGAGCAACTCCACACTAGTCTATGAATCACGCCGGTCCCGGTGCCGATCTAGCCGAATCTATGGAAGGACTGCAGTTAGCCTTTCAGACTCTCAAGGCTGAACTAGCACGTCCGGCCGAGCCGGTGGAATCCCACCTTCGAAGACTTGCTGCGGTATTAAAGGAACTCGGCCAAACAAGACCCGCGAGGCCAATTTCGAATGCAAGTGAATATGTAGAACAGTGGAACGAGTTCTTGGCGGGACGGCGAGACAATTTAGAGCCTCGCGCGATCCGTTCGCTCTGTTGGAACATCGTGGTCGCCACCAATCAGTCCTTTCAAGATTTCTTGGATCGTTCGCACCAACTTCTCAAGGCGCAATCTCTACAAGGATTGATCTGCTCGTGTCACGTACGCTGGTCGAGGGAACTTGCTGCGAGCGGGGCCGTCGCGAGGATCAGAGATCGGCTAGCGCAATATTCCGGACGAAACCGGCTTCTGCAAACATGGAAATCGTCGGCGAACATGATATTGGGTCCGAAGGCCCACGACCTTATGGCCGCTGAATTGATAAAGTCTACTGATGGTCTACCGGGCTTTTGCGAGACTTGGGGTCTATCAAGCGAGTCGTCCCAACTGTTTCAAGCGGCGGCGGAAATCGCCACTGTACTTTGCGTTGAGGAGATTGACCGAGTTCCTCGGTACCAAGAATTTCTATTCAAAGAACTCATGCCTTGGTCGGGTTGGGCGCCCAACACACTCAAGAATGTGATGAGCCGATTGATACTTTTCCCCACGAGAGAAAATACCGAACTGATCGAAGCAATCATCCGTCACGTTCGGAGTGATCCGAGGTTCGGTGATCCCAGACAACCCCAGAACCATAACAATTGGATCGGTATGGACGAAGCATCAAGGCGGGTACAGGAATGGTTGTCGGCTGCGGACATTTCATTCTTCTTCGAAACCGTGCTGCCGAGAGGCAAAGACCCCCACGGTAGGAAAGCATTCTGGATGCGCTATGTTGGCTGTCGAGGACTCAGATCGCGTCCTTTGCTAAGCAACGCTGACAAGTATCGCCTCCGTGATGTCCTTTCAAAGAAGAGCGCAACGGCATCGGACTTCGGAAGGTTATTGGACGACGATACAAGTGCTTTCATCCTTGATTTTGGCCCGATCATGGCTATTGAATTCAGTGCAGTAGGTAACGCTTGTTACATCTACGAAAAACGCGCGGCAGCCCAAATTGTGCCCGACCTTTGGACGTCCTTGCCTTTCAAAAAGACTGATTTGAAGCGGAGGCTGAGAATTGCGACTAGCCAACCGATAACGCATGACCGGCAGGACCGTTGGAAGAATGAAATGGAGAGATTGTTAGCGAGGTACGGCGTCCGAGCCGTTTCGTGATGGGAGAAGCGAAGTGGAGGCTCGCGGAACCCAACGATGGATTGATTCTAGAAGCTGAGGATACGGGTGTTTGGGTTCGGCGGCTCTCAGGAGAAATCAACGACGTCCACGAACTACGCTCACATCCCGCTAAAACCCGCCTCGGTAGGCTCCTCGCTACGGTCGCGCTCCAAATGCTCGACATGGGCATAGCCACTCTTGAGGGCGGCGGTCTGAGGATTAGCCATCGGGAATTCGCTCGGCTGGAACAGACACACAGAATAGATGCATTTGATGGGATCGTCCCGTGGGCGCCATTCACGGTTGAAGTCGAAACGACGCGCTGGCCCGGCGATGAGTCCTTTCGCTATTTCATAAAGTTTTATGCAGGTAGGCAGGTCGTCGATCCAGTTCGAATCGGAAGTTTTGTCCGACACAAGGAGGCAATCCATCGTCTCGACCTACAGACCTACAGCCTCGTGGAGGTCATCAACTCCTTCAATGCGCTCCCAGCCGAAAAGAAGTCTGGAAGAGACGCGTTCATCAAGTTCTCTCAGATTAAGGAACTAGCGGAAGGCGTTGGAGCGCAGCTCGATGAGTTTCTTTCGCGCGAACGCGTCATTGTGCCGTCTTCGATAGGACTTGACCTAGTCGTTGAGCCGAATAATCGGATTTCATTCGCTCCCAAGATTGACGGCGTTCCTCAAGAGGCTCTCCGTGAAGCGTTCATGGCCTCTGACGACATAGCCGAAGTCTACTCGATGGACGACGAATCGGGTGGACGTGTTCGAGTCGTTCTCGATGAGCCCCAACGCGAAGTCCTCAAACGGATGCAGCGCGTTAGACATTTGGGCGGGGCGGAGAAATCCGAGGTATTGCGAGATCCCGCAAGTGTTTTTGACGGTGTCGCTGCGTCGGTGGACATTGGGTTTGGGCCAAGAGTCCAAGGCGTGGGGGACTTCCCGTTTGTGGCGCGGCCGTACGTGCAGGGTATTTCTAGCGGCGTTTTCGACGACCCTGATAGTCGAGAGCACGCTCAACCAAGGAAGCTTGACGCCGGACTAAAGCTTCGTTATGCGAACGGCGCGGAGGAAGACATCCGATTCACATCGCGGGATGACTTGTTGCGATTTTTCAACGATGTGAAATCCAATCGGGAGAACGGGCAGGGATTCATTGACTTCAGAGGAAAGACGGTTTCGGTCGATGAACAGTTTGTCTCAGCTCTGAATGAACAGGTCAATCGGCTGTTTCCAACGCAGACTTCATCCAGTCCAACCGAGAAGGCACGCAGGAAATACCTATTGATCATTACAAACGAGAACGAACTTGGATTCGAGGTCCCCGGCGAAGTTGAATTGAAGGACTTCAAAGTCGTACTACCCGAGTCAATTCATAAAGACAAATTAAAAGATCATCAGCTACTCGGGCTGGAGTGGCTGCAGAGGAATTTCCGTTTGCAGAGAAACGGCTGCTTATTGGCCGATGAAATGGGCTTGGGAAAAACTCTGCAGGTTTTAACTTTTCTAGCGTGGGCGATCGAGCGAGGTGATTTGGCAAAGGACAGCAGCAACATTGATGCTGCGCCTTGGGACCCAATCCTTATCGTAATGCCAGTTACATTGCTCGAAAACGAAACTTGGATAGACGATATGCAGAAGTTCTTTGCGGGAAAGGGCAGCGTATTCCAGCCTTATCTCACCCTTCATGGCTCACGGTTGCGGGAATATTCCCGAAAAGATGTGCAGGGGAGTGAAACTGAAATTGGCCAGCCCAAACTCGATCTGGAGAGACTTCGTCAGAACAGAGTGATCTTTACAAACTACGAAACTATCGTGAACTATCAGCACTCTTTTGCGAAAATGAAGGATCGTCTGTCAATCGTGGTCACCGATGAGGCGCAAGAATACAAGACCCCGAGCACGAAAATCTCACATGCATTGAAAAGTCTAAGCCCTCGCTTTCGAGTCGCTTGTACGGGAACTCCTGTAGAAACACGCTTACTCGACGTCTGGAATATATTCGATTACCTCCAGCCCGGACAATTGCTAGGCAGCGCAAAGCAATTCACGGATAGATACGAAAAGCCAATCCACGAGACCGCCGAAATCGGATCCAAGGAATCTTTATCATCACTACGCTCTAAGCTGGGTTACGGGAGTCGCAATGCTTTTGTTTTACGAAGAGACAAAAGCAGTCTGAAGGGGCTCCCCATGAAACATGAGCACACAATGAATTGTCTCCTATCCCCGAGCCAGCGCGAGTGGCACTTAGACATTATCCAGCGTGCTAAAGAGGGCGGCCCGAACAATCATCCGTTCGGATTACTGCAACAATTGATGCTGGTCTATCAACATCCCTCCCTTGTTCCGCACTACGACCCCCCTGCACCTAAACAGGCAGTTGGGGATTGCCCGAAGTTGGCTGAAACCGTCGCGCTCATTCGCAGGATACATAAACTCGGCGAGAAAGTGCTCTTGTTTGCGAGAAGCCTGAACATGCAAGATCTGCTCAAAAGGGTGATTGAGTGTGAATTTGGCATCGACGTGGATATTTTGAACGGCCAAGTTACTCGTCGGGGGAGCACTAAGGGATTGAAGAACACGCGTAAGGACATTGTGGACCGTTTCAAGAACTCCGAGGGTTTCAGCGCAATAATTCTTTCTCCAGACGTAGCTGGAGTGGGGTTGAACCTGACTCAAGCAAATCACGTCATCCACTATGGTCGCTGGTGGAATCCAGCAAAGGAGGCTCAAGCTACTGATCGAGTGTACAGAATGGGTCAGACTAAGGATGTCCATATTTATTACCCCATCGCTAAGGACCCCAAGGGATTTTTTGAAACATTTGATGAAAAATTAGACGGGGTGATCCGAAGACGCCGTGATCTTGCTGCTGAATTCTTGGCTCCGATGCCGAGCGAAGACGAAATGCAGCGCGAAATCTTTGATCGAGTAGTCGAAACACCCGCAACAACTGAGACCATCAAGAGCATGTCTCCAAATGATGTTCGGTTGCTTCCTTGGGATCGCTTTGAGGCGTTAATAGCGTTGCTTGAGGAAAAGCGTGGGACGAAAGTTATTTTGACTCCTCGTGGGGGAGATGACAAAGCTGATGTGATTGCAATTAGAGGAAATCACGTCCGGTTGATCCAGTGTAAGCATAGTTCTTGGAGTGCATATATCGATGCTGATGTCGTTGCTGAAGTCATTGGAGCCATTGATTTGTACCGCATTCGACACCTGCGAAGTCTTCCCCAAAGCATGAGTCTTTTTCCCGTGATCGTCAGCAACGGCACATTCACATCCATGGCTCGTAAGGAAGCTATGGCACGTGACGTCGAACTCGTAGGGGATTTGGAATTATGGAAGCTGCTGAGCCAAACCCCATGCACGCGAGCGGAAATAGAGGCTATGGAAAATCGAAGGTCCGAATCGATGAGAGACGTACAAGCTGGGCTAAAGGGTTTTGGAGTCTGAGCTTTTTTGGGAATCTAGCACAACCTCGTTTGCCGCCCGCCTATGGTCTTAGCGTTTGTTGCCGAATTGAAGGCCTCGCACACCGTAGCGAGTCCGCGCAGCAAGCGCAGTGCCTCTTTCATATTCGGTCGCGGCGGACTGGCTCCAGCGCCGAACGCGAGGCCATCTTCGCTAAACTGCGGACCGCCCCGCGCATTGCCGCTTGGTCGCCGGTATCTGATGCGCATTTTCATATTCGTTGACTTGTCGGTTTGTGCCGCCTAAGATTTCGGCGCAGAGGCAGTTCCGCTCGATGCGTTCGACCGTTCGCTCCATTTCCGGCTTCGTCTTCAGCACTGTAAATAAGGGCGACCGGGCAAAGATGGCGAACGACCTTCCCGGAATATCCGCCTTTTCTTAATCTGAAGCAGAGCGGGGTCTGGCGGCTGAATGAGAATCACGGGTCGTACTTTCGCCTTCAGCGCGATAAATTCCTCATTCGTCTTGAGGGGCGGAGAGGAATACGACATCTATCGTTGGAAGGCATCACCCGCTGTCGTTATATTGAAGTTGCTAGCGGTTCCAAGTTTGGCATCGAGGTTGTCGGGACGCCAGACTTCGAGCTTCTGGTGAGGGTGAGCAACTTGGTCTTATTGGCAGTTCCTTCTCGCTCTTTAATGCGAGTAAGAATTCCTAGAGCTAACTGCCGTGCCTGCGGTTTCATCTTGCCTTGCTGCTCCTTCTAAGGGTCATACTCATCAAGGTTGTACTCATAGACGTGAAAAGCCCGGTTGATCTGGTCGTAGACGGTTTTCCCCCCGCACATCACGATTTCGACCGACAGTCCCTTAGAGTCCAGTTTGGCCGCGCAAGACTGCAAGTGACCTCCGCTGGTGGTGACGTCGTCAACGAGAATGACGCTTAAATCTTTGTCAGCGGTTTTTAGCACATCCTCCAAAATAACGAGGTTCCGATAAAGAATACCAGCTTCCCTTGGGCCGCCGTCTTCACTCGCAGAACCTAAATTCTTCTTCCATCTCAAACAATCAAGCATGGCGCTGCCATCTTTCAGTGTGTCGCATACCGCTTTAGCGAGTCTTCTGGTGCGTGGTTTTGTCGTGGAACCAGCCACACAATTACTGTTAGGCACCGGTATCACGAGAAACGGGCCGTTCATATCGTTCTTCTCAAGATAGTCTGAAACATAGATTCCAAACCACGCCCCGGCGTCGGCGAGGTTTTCGTTTGAGAGCCTTTGCGTGACGCCACGAACTGGTACCAAGGCGTACTTGTTTAGCTCACGCCCTTTTAGCGCCTGCACCCACTTGTAGGAGTCGAAATCTTCCGAACGCCACCCCATGCTGTTATTGCAGAAATATCCACAAAAACACACAATCGCGAGCGGCATCGCTAATTCGCCCGAAGGACTTGGAGAATCTCAGAAGTATTGATGAGAACCCGCGTCGTGGAGTAGCGAAGGAAATCCTTTGGCCAACGCAGCGAGGGGTTCTCCGCCACAGATTTGGCAATGAAGAGCCAACGGCCCAGACGAGTGCACTCAGCAGCTTGATGCAGGCTACCTGATTCGTCGGAAGCCTCGATGATGACCGTAGCATCGCTAATAGCCGCCATGAGCTTGTTCCGTTCGGGAAAATTGCTCGGGTACACCCTCTTCTCGGGCGGGAACTGCGAAATGAGCAAATGCTCACGGTAGAGTTTCTCTTGCAGCCGCTTGTTCTCAGCGGGATACGCACGGGTGAGGGGCGTCCCAATTACGCCAATCGTTCGACCGTTCGCTCCAATCGCCGCGTTCAGCGCCTCAGTATCAACGCCTTTTGCCAGCCCCGATACAACGACTATTCCTGCTGCCGCTAGTTCACGAGCCAACCGGCGTGCCCGAGAAGCACCTTCCCCAGAAACATTTCGAGAACCAACGATGGCAACGCACGGGAGCCTCACCAAGGAAGCATCTCCTGCCATCCAGATCTTGACACCGGAGCCGCCTTCAGGTGTGATTCCGAATCGCCCTTGATGCTCTTCGGGAATCTCTCGGATGCCCCGAATTAGCTCTCCAATCGTCGTGCTTGTTACCGCGCCCGGTGGGACGTACGCGTCATCTTTCACCTTTCGAGGCTCGCGGGCCGTCCGTGTTGCCGCTGATGAGCTTTGCATTTCTTTCAGCGAAGTCCGTTGGTCGTTTTTATGTCCACGCCGTGCACCTTTTGGACTAACAGACGATTCGTGAGTCGCAATTGGCTTCTTTGTCTTTCTCTTTTTCTTGCTTGACACAGTCATCACACACGATATGTGCAGGTAGAGTGCATCGCAAATCCCAACACGGATAGTTTCCCCGGCAAATCAGGCAGGAGTGGTCGTGAAGGGGATGTCTAAGCCGTGCCATCCGGTCAATTAAGCTCCCGACGCCAAAGACTATATCAACTCAATAATAAAAGCGACGAAATGCCAAAGGCACGGTCTCGATGTCGCATCGACCACACCGAGCATATCGCAGGGCGAACAAAAAGAGAAGGATGGAATGAAGGGTCGCGGACACCTGAGATTCGAGGCGAATCATCACTCTTTTGCAGCGTCATCACCTTCTGGGAAAAATTCCGCCGTTATCCTCAAAAAGTTGAGTTTTAACGAACCACTCAAGCCCAATTTCTTGATTCCAGCTAGCTTCTCGCATAGAACGCTGAACGGCAAAAACCCGCAGATCCTAGCCAAGGGCTTTTCACGAAGACTAAACGTCGGCCTGAGAAGTTCCTGCTCAACTTTGTCCCTCCGCTCGTCAGGGGCTACCAAATTCGTTACAGTCGGAACTTTGCTCCTCGGCCACTGGAACACTTCCCACGTTGCTTCGAGGTCTTCCTTGTTATAGCTGAGGATTTTGTCCATCAATTCCTTCCGTTTTGCATCGTCGCTCGTCTCGGTGGCTTCAATGAACGTGGCCTTTGCCCACTGCCCACCAGACTGCTCCAGCGTGGGCCTGAAAGGAAAGGGGCGATCCCTGTGAGTCGCCCCTCAAAACATCTATCGAATGTCTGTTTTGGTTACGTTGTCTATGCGCCTGCTTTCTTTTGTGCCGTTCCGCCTTCGTCATGGATTGCGCTACGAGCTTTGAGGAGAACGTCTGGCGGAATGTTGTGCATGTTGTGCGTGGTCTTAGCGTGCTCAGCAGCTTTCTTGAGAACTTCGTCTTCGGAGTTGCCGCGTGCTTCAAATTTACATCCGGGATTCAGATCACCGCATTTCAGGACTTTTGTCATGGGGGACCTCCTTTAAAGGCGGGCTGTACCTTGATGCTAGGCCCTCACAGAGCCCTAAGTCAATTCCAACAGCAGATCGGGCCCAGTATCACTTCAAATCGCCGCCCAGTTGATTACCATACAGGAGCCGTCGGCGCGACACTTGGTGCGCATCATCTCTTTCGTTTCCGGTCGTGCCAGAACTGCCAACGGAGCTCCGTCACGCCTCCTTGCCCATTATTTCGCGCACCGCCGCGCGCATTCCCGCACGGTCGTTTACGACGTAAGACCTCAAGAATTCCCTGAAGCTCGACGCTAGGAACTTCCCGCGTTTGCTGTACGCACTTGGATCGCGCGGGGGCACGTGCCACCACTCTTTGCGATTGATATGCGCAACAACGTTCTCGAAAAAAACGCGGCTCTTTCTCATTGCCGCGATTATACCTCGGCCTACATCAGCGGAAGTTCAAACCTTTTATATCCCTCAAAACCCCGCTGCATCGTGAGCCTTTCTCACACCAGCGGCATTCGCTAGCACACGGTCTGGCAGATTCGCGCCGACTAGATTCACAACCTGAATCGCGGTGAGAAGGAACCGGGGGCAATTGTCTCCGGCTCCGTTGTCTCAGCCAAATCGCAACCCACGGTGGCACGAGATGTGCCGTTCTAGGCCTCCGGTTTCAACGGGCCTCAGTGCTCCGCCGAGGCCCGATTTTTCGTTTCCTCGCACGCAACCCGGGACAGACGAAAATTTGGCATGGACCGTCCCTAACAAGTAAAATGCTCCTGCTAGAGGAGCTCTCGATATAAGATCAGAACCGCAACGATTCCCCATTACTTCTTGATACCTGTGAGGTTCGCGAAAGAAGGTAGACTTTGCCATCTCAGTCGAGCAACGTCAAAGCGACCATCCCGACTGTAGCCCATTCGTCTGACCTAACTTTTCTAACAAACGAGCCCGGCTTCAGTTTGCGCGACCGTTTCGGTGACCTGCTAGGCGAGGACACGCGCTGTTTCGATTGCTTGGTTGGCTATTTCTTCATCAGTGGGTTTTATAAACTCTATCCCGCGCTGGAAAACATCGAAAAGATCCGCATTCTGGTCGGTCTGAGAACAGACAGAACTGCCTATGAACTTCTGCAACGAGCCAGGGAACAGGGAGAACCGTCTCTCAAATCCCATGCCTCGACGAAAGAGCAAGTCGCGAAAGATGTATTAGACGAACTCGAGAAATCACACGACAGCGCCGACATTGAGACCGGTGTCCACAAATTTGTCGATTGGGTCAGGTCAGGGAAACTCGAAATCAAGGCACACGCCAGCGAAAACCTCCATGCAAAGGTCTACATCATGACCTTTGCCGAGGGAGATCGGGACAAGGGTCGCGTCATCACCGGTTCCAGCAACCTGAGCCAATCCGGGCTCCAAGATAATCTTGAGTTTAATGTTGAACTCAAAAACCGCGCGGACTACGAGTTCGCTCTTGCCAAATTCAACGAACTCTGGGCGGTTGCAGTGGACGTGTCCAAGCCTTACGAGGACACGATCATCAACCGCTCGCCTTTTGCGCAGTTCACGCCACGCGAACTCTACCTCAAATTCCTCTATGAGTATTTCCGAGACGAGTTGAACCGGCCCGATCAATTGGAAGACAGCTACGTTCCAACAGAGTTCAAGCGGCTAAAGTACCAGGAAGAAGCCGTTCTGAGCGCGAAGAAAGTACTTGAGGAATACGGCGGCTTGTTCTTGTCCGATGTCGTCGGTCTCGGCAAGACCTACATGGCAGCCTTGCTGGCCCAACAACTCAATGGACGTTCGCTCGTCATCGCGCCGCCGCACTTGCTCGACAAGAACAATCGCGGCTCATGGCCTAACGTCTTCGGTGACTTCCGCGTCCCGCACACTGATTTTGAATCGCTCGGTAAGCTTGAGGATTTGCTTGAGCGGGACACCTCGAAGTACGCCAATGTTTTTATCGATGAATCTCATCGTTTTCGCACGGAGACGACGCAAACGTACGAGATGCTGGCGCAGATTTGTCGGGGCAAGCGGGTGATTCTGGTGTCGGCCACGCCCATGAATAACACTCCGAGAGACATCCTCAGCCAGATCAAATTATTTCAGAACGGGAAAAACAGCACGATTCCGAATGTCCGAAACCTGGAGGAGTTCTTTTCTAATCTAGAGAAGAACGTCAACGGGCTGGACCGCAAAACTGACCACGACCAATACTTCAAGGCCGTCCAATCAAACGCCAAGACAGTCCGCGAACAGGTATTGAAGTATCTGATGATTCGTCGGACGCGAACGGAGATCGCGAAATACTATGGTGAAGACCTAAATCTTCAGGGCCTGAAGTTCCCGAACGTCACTGACCCTCAGCCACTCTTCTACAAGTTCAGTAAGACCGAGAATGAAGTCTTCTCTAACACGATCGGTTTGCTCACAAAGGACTTCACCTACGCACGGTACAAGCCGCTCCTCTACTACAAGGGCGAGATCGAAGAGCAGCAAAAGCAAAGCCAGCGCAACCTCGCCAAATTCATGAAAATCCTGTTAATCAAGCGCCTTGAAAGTAGCTTTCACGCTTTTCGTCTGACACTCGACCGCTTCATCCGTTCCTATGATCGTGTCATCGCAGAATTCCACAAAGGGCATGTGTACATAAGCAAGAAGCATATCAACAAGGTCTTCGATCTCTTGGAGACGGACGATCAAGAAGGCATCGATAGGCTGCTTGAGGCCGAAAAGGCCCAGGCGTTAGAAGCAAAGGATTTCAATCGCGACTTCATCCGCGATCTGGAAGCCGACCGGAAGATCCTTCAGCAAGTTGCCGACCTCTGGAAACGGATTAAACGTGATCCGAAGTGGGATGCTTTTCGTGAAATCCTTCGCACCGAATCGAAGTTAAAGAAAGGCAAGCTCATCATTTTCACGGAATCGCGGGAAACAGCCGAATATCTGGCGGACCACATTAAAGAAGAGGTTGAGAAGGACGTTCTTCTGTTCACCGGGGATTCTGACGAGGGGGTCCGCAAGGAAGTCATAGCGAACTTCGATGCCCGCGCCTTTCATTCCAAAGATGAGTACCGCATCCTCGTCGCCACCGAGGTCCTCTCCGAAGGCGTAAACCTTCATCGGTCCAATATCGTCATCAATTACGACATCCCTTGGAATCCCACACGGCTCATTCAGCGCGTAGGACGCGTGAATCGCGTGGATACGACCTTCGACACGATACACACCTACAATTTTTTCCCAACGGAAGAGAGCAACGACCTGATCAAGTTGAAAGAAGCCGCCGAAGCCAAGATTCATGCGTTCATTGAGATGCTCGGTGCCGATGCCCGCCTGTTGACGGAAGGCGAAGAAATCAAATCTCATGATCTGTTCGCCAGATTGACCTCCAAGAAGACAATTACCGGCGAGGACGAAGAAGAGGAAAGTGAGTTGGAGTACCTCACTGAGATTCGTGAAGTGCGCGACAAACTCCCCGATCTCTTCAGTCGCATTAAGCGACTACCCAAGAAGGCGCGATCGACCAGGTCAATTGGTACCCAAAACGCGGCTGGCGTGAAATCTTTCCCCTCGCTCCTAAGCTATTTTCGGCAGGGCAGGCTCGACAAGTTCTTCCTGACTGAACCAAGCGATGGCAAACCGGTAGAACTGGATTTCTTTTCAGCCGCGAAGGTTCTGAAGCCACTGGACATCGAGGAAAAACTGCAATCCATTCTTCATGACTTTTACGCCCTACTCGACAAGAACAAGAAGGCCTTTGGTGAGGCCACGAGTTCGAACGTGGACGACTCAACTCCCAAGTACCGAGGAGGGGCAAACGATGCTTATATCCTCAAACGTCTCAAAGCCAAAGAGATTCGTGGGTATCACGGTTTCACCGATGACGATGAACTTTACATCCAGAGGGTCATTCAGCTTTTAGTCGACGGTGCCCTCCCGCGCCCAACGACCAAGAACGTAGCCGAGGCCCTCAAGAAAGAAATCGAGCCGCTTAGAGTCCTCGCCATCCTCAGACGTGACATCTCAACTCTGTTCTTCCAGGCCACCCGCTCTCAGAAGAACCCACATGCGCTCAGCCCGCGTGAGGTGATTCTCTCCTCCTATCTGTTGGAGGCCAAATGAATCGCGAACAGGCCCGTGCCCTAGTCGCTCAAACATTCATGCATGCTTTTGATAAGGCTCGCTTCCGCAACTTCACTTTCAACCTTCTCAATCACGTCTATGAGTCGAAAGCGACGCAGTGGAACACAACCTCCATCAAAGAACCGTTCAAACCCCACGTCAATCGCTATGAGCGGTTGGGCACCTACACGTCTCCTGAGGGCGGCAAGCTAGACGTCCTGATTGTTTACCTAACCGTAGAATCTAAACTGGAGCGCGCCCGGACTGCAATACGCAATTTTGTGGCCGACCATCTTAAGACTCGTGACGAAAAGGATGCGGCGCTAGTGGCGTTCGTCTCTCCGAGCGAAGGCACTTGGCGATTTTCGTATGTCAAGATGGAGTACGCTTCGGTCGCTGCGGACTCCGGCAAAGTGGGGCTAGAAACCCACCTTACGCCTGCTCGCCGTTTCTCCTACATCGTCGGCGAAGGCGAAAGTTGCCATACGGCCCAAACTCGATTTCTCGACCTTCTCAGTGACACTGAAGAAGACCCGTCACTCGCTCGCATTGAGGAAGCTTTCAGCGTCGAGGCGGTCACTAAGGAATTCTTCACCGGGTACCGTGTGTTGTTCGAGGGCATTAACGCAGCGCTGGAAAAACTTGTTTCCAAAGACAGGACCCTCGATGTGGAATTTGCGACAAAGAGGCTCAACACCGTAGATTTCTCGAAGAAGCTGATGGGGCAAATTGTCTTTTTGTATTTTCTCCAGAAGAAAGGTTGGCTCGGCGTCGCGAAAGACCAAGATTGGGGCACTGGCCCCCATGATTTTCTGCGGAAACTTGCGCGTGGCGACTGTGGGAAGTACGAGAATTTCTTCAACGATATCCTTGAACCGTTGTTCTACGACATCTTAGCGACGGACCGGGGCCACGAAGCATGGTGCAACCGGTTCAAATGCCGCATTCCGTTCCTTAACGGGGGCCTCTTCGAGCCTCTGGGCGACTACAACTGGCGCAAGGCTGACATTATCCTGCCCAACAAACTGTTCACCAACTCCGAGTTTGTAGAGGAGGGCGTTGTCGGCACCGGAGTCCTGGATGTTTTCGACCGCTACAACTTTACCGTCAACGAGTCCGAACCGCTAGAAAGGGAAGTGGCCATCGACCCCGAAATGCTCGGCAAGGTCTTCGAGAACTTGATCGAAGAAAATCGACGTAGGGGCTTGGGCGCCTACTACACGCCGCGGGAAATCGTACATTACATGTGCTTGGAGAGCTTGATCAACTATCTCGACAGCACGATGAACAAGGACAATCAGCTGATCCCACGAGCCGAACTCGGGACTTTCATCCATTTGGGCGAGCAAATCTCACATTACGAAGCTGTTGAAACGAAATATGCAATTAAGATGCCCAAGAGCATTCAGGAGCACGCAAGGCTCCTCGACGAGAAGCTCGCCACGATCACCGTGTGCGACCCCGCTGTCGGTTCCGGGGCGTTCCCCGTGGGGATGATGACCGAGATTGTTCGGGCCCGCTCCGCCCTTACACCATACTTTAACGACATACACGAGCGAAGTCCCTATAGATTCAAACACGACGCCATTCAGAACTGCTTATATGGGGTGGACATCGACCCCGGTGCCGTCGAGATTGCCAAACTTCGCCTTTGGCTCTCCCTCGTCGTAGACGAAGAAGAAGTCAAGCAAATCAAACCCTTACCAAACCTCGATTACAAAATTGTCGTTGGCAATTCCTTACAGGGCTTTCCTTTCAAGTCTCGGCGTCTCCTAGAGATCGAGAAAATGAAGCAAGATTTCTTCGATGAATCCGACCACGAGAAAAAGTCAAGCCTCAAGAGTCAAATCGATCAGAAACTAGCGGAATCCATCGCGGCATCGAAGCAGGCCCTCGGCTTTGAGGTTAGTTTTGATTTCGAAACATTTTTTTCAGAAGTCTTTAGGGCGACAGGCGGGTTTCACGTGGTGATTGCCAACCCACCGTATGTTGGAGAGAAGGGACACAAAGAAATCTTTCGAGAGCTGCGGACCGGAGTCTTGAGGAACTTTTATCAAAAGAAAATGGATATCTTCTATTTCTTTTTTCACCAGGCTATCAACATCGGCAATAATGGTTCTAATGTCGCATTTATCAGTACAAACTACTATCCTACTGCAACGGGCGCTAAAACCTTAAGGGCGGACTTGAGCCAAAGAACGTCCATACTCAGGTTGATAAATTTCAACGAGCTAAGAATCTTTGAATCAGCCCAGGGCCAGCACAACATGATCACTTTGCTCGCCAAAGGACGACTTGACACCCTAAAGGCAAGAACGTGTATTACGAGAAGGAAGGGATTCGCTGATTTTAAGCAACTAGAAGCAATCCTCGGATGGCATGATGACCAGACAGACTACTTCACTGTTGACCAGGCTGACTTATATGAGGGACCGGAACTACAGATACGACTCAGGGGTTTCTCCGCGATCGACGGCGATCCCGCGCAGAAGCTCCTAGCCAAAATCAAGGCGCAAGGCGAACTGCTCGGAGCGGTTTGCAACGTTAACCAAGGGCTCAGAACCGGCGCAGATAAGGTGACAAAAAAGCATTTCAAATCCTGCAAGCTGGATGTCCACAAATACTCCAAAGGCGAAGGAATCTTCATTCTGCGTAAGAAAGAATGGAGTCAACTTGCCCTCACCCACTTTGAGCGGAAACGAATCTTGCCGCTCTTCAAGAATTCGAACGTTCACAAGTACTTTTGCGAGCGCACCACTCCTTATAGTTTCATCGACTTGTCGTGGCCCGCGGATAGAGATTTGGACTTGGCCTTAGTCCCACATCTAATCCGGCATTTGTCGAAGTATCGAGTGATACTCGAAAATCGAAACGAAAATGCAAATGGAATCGACAAAGCCATTGCTAAGGGCATCTGGTGGCCGATGTCAGTTAGGAGGAGACTGGACTTCTGCCAAGAAAAAATCGTCGCGCCACAACGGAGTCGAAGGAACGTTTTCGGATACAACGACATTCCCTGGTACGCGAGTGCCGATGTCTATTTCATCACCAGAAGAGACCCCGACTTCGAGCTCAAGTATTTGTTAGGGCTCCTGAATTCTCGCCTCTACTTTGTTTGGCTCTACCACAAGGGGAAGCGAAAGGGCGAGATGCTTGAGTTATACCAGAAACCTCTGACGGAGATCCCTGTAAAACGCGTCTCCAAAAGTGAACAAAATCCGTTCATCGAGACAGTGGACAAGATCCTTGCTGCGAAACGCCGAGATCCTAAAGCCGACACGACCACGTTAGAACAGCAAATTGATCGCCTCGTTTATCAACTATATGACCTGACTCAGGATGAGATCGCAACTGTGGAGGCGAATAGCGGTCACACGCCGGCACCAAATATAGAAGCACAGGCCGAGTTCGTACCCGCTAAAGCGGGCGAACCGACGCAAAATGTTCGCTGAGCCACCCAGATGTAATGCCGGTGAGTCTGCTGAATAAAGGTTCTTGGCCGTCCTCGAAATCTCTTGAATCAAGCCGCCACTAAACTCCTGATCTCGTGTTGGCTCCTCTGCCGAGACTCGACGGAGTTCAGCGATTGCGCGTTTAAGTTCCTCGGTAATTCGTCAATTCCGACACCTTTCCTCATAAATCTTCAAAAGCTCGCGGAAATACCACAACTCTTGTTCACGCCGTCTTTCCCAAGTCTTCGGGCTGATCTCCCGATAATCCTCAAGAATAGCTCGCGCGTTGTATAGTTTGTCTGCCGCGGAAACTAGCAACGCACCAGGCGGCTCGCTTCGAAGCCGTTCGACGTAGGAAGCTTTCCTTACTTCCCATTTCTGCTTCTTGCTGGCGTCCTCCTCGAAACTGTTCGAAGGACCGACATGCCCGGATGTATATTTTGTAGCTCGCGACGCGCTGGTGATTGTCGTATTAGACTCGCAAGTTCGAACATCGGTTGCGCACCGAGCCAAGCGGCAAGAGCCCGACCTAAGGAAATGGTTGTAGGGGATTGCTCATCCAGCCCGCGGTCCGACTCGGCTGAGCATGGAGATCTATGACTGTTCAAAATCTTGAGACGACGATCTCGAAGACCAACGCGGGCCAACTCATCAAAAACTATGAAGCGCTGGTCGAGGAAATCTCGATCGGCAGTTACAGAAGCCCTTACCCCACAGTCACGAGGTTCGAGGCTGCGAACCGGATTATGAGCGATCTTGTAATCCTTTACGGCGTAAAGTGGCTATTGGACAACAGCGTCTTCCCATTTGAAAATTATATAGTTGAATACGGCAACGAAGACAAAAACGGCTTCGACATCCGTGCCGCCGGAAATGGAGAGAAAGACCTTCGTTGGTGAAGCGTTCAACATTGCACCCTCTTTCTTCAACACCAAGAAGACGTCGATGCTGAAGAAGCTGCGAGACGCCTCTGCCAGCTACAAGATCATTTATGTTCAACCATGATGCAGTCGAGCAAGACTATAAACCAAAGCCGGGTGGCAGCGAGTTCTTCGTTTGCGTCACGGTCGGCACGGAGGACGGCTTTATTCCTCCTAAGCCACAACTTGCGCACGAACGCTGAGGCAGGTCGTCAAGCACGATGTGCTCTGCTTAGCAGCTCTACGCTACACCCGCCCCGGTAAAACTCGCTACGGCTCTCCTACTTTTGAGTCATGCAAGGCCACAGATTCTGCCAAGTCGACTAGTCCTGGTGAATGAAAGGCGCGGTATCGAGTTCCTTTCACCGGTCTGCCCGTTCTCGTACGCCCTGCCTCGGCTATAAAATCATGGTGTGCCGGGATCAAATCATCGCGATAGACCCTGAACTGTTCTACGCTCCCTCGGAAAATGTAGTTGTCCCCAGGAACTGATCTGTAGGGAGCAATTTGAATGTGATCGCGCAACTGCTTAGGGACGCTGTGATGAGCGCCGTGCATTAAGAGCCTTATTTCGCCGTCAAATGCCGTCAAAACTTCAACCCTTCCAACGTTGAGCCTAAATCCATCCGGAAATAACGTAACGGCCCAGGCATTCGGAGCAACTGATTTGGCAGTATTGATAGATTCTGAAAGTTGAGCTAGTACCGAATCGAAGTCTGGTTGCGTCTGGAATGCGTTGTTCATTATCTTCGCGGCGCTCTGTGCATCATTACGCCGAACCTTTCCCACCGGCTCCTGCCGCCCTCTTTTCGTGTCGATGAAGGGCGGCGTTTGAACGATCGCATACGAACGAATGAAATCGTTGGAGAGCGGTCTTTGCGACTTGAGGACTGTCAAATCTCTCCGCTGGTATCCCCCTGTGATTTTTTGCAATCCGGTGAAGCGATAGGTGGTTTTTCCCTCTACGACAGTGATCTCATTTGCGAGCGCCCAGAATTTCAATGGCGCGTAATATCCAAAGATCAGAGGCAATTCACAGCCTGCCCGCTGGGCTTCTTGAAAAAGCTCGCCCCCCGACTTCCAAGCCTTGTTTTCGGTAAGAGGCTCAGAGGGCTCACCGCCGTGAGTGGCATTTGTCAGCGAGGACGGTTTCCTGTTGACGTAGATGGCTACCTGAAATAAGGGCTTCATTGTCGCTCTCCCTGAACTACAAACGAACTCATGAGCTTAGCCATTTGACCGGAAATTTCACCTCGCCGCTCCAGCTGATAATCTACAGTTGAAGCCATCAAAAAGGAATGCTCCAAGTGTGTTTTAGGGCATTCCTGGGGTGCTGTTTCTCCATCCCGACCTTAAGGCCAACGCGCGAGGCAAAAACTCCAAATCGGATAGGCACCTAGTGAGCAGGTAAGACCAAAATCGGGATTTTCGTTTCGAGCCCCGGGGGTCTTTCCTATACACAAATCCCCATAACAAAGGAGCTATGCAGATGTCTCAACCTGAACGTACACGTGTGTCCGCATGGATCCGAATGCGGTCTTTTGCAGTCGGCAAGTACAAAGCAGTTCAACTTTCAATTGAAAGGAGATCTTTCGAACGCAAGCTCGAATCGATTGTTCGTGCTGCTCTCGCTCATCAATCGAGCGGGCTGTCGGCCGGCAATCATCAGTACAAGCTGCTCACACAGCAGGCCGACTCAACGTGTGCAAGCTTTGCACACCGTTGGAATATCGATCCCAACCTGCTCGACGCTCAGATCCCCGCAATCGGGAAACTGAAGTCACTTGCAGATCCTCCTCCCAAGCCAGAACCGGCAATTCTGGTTTCTCTGGGAGTCGTTGGTGCAGTGGCTCTCTTCTTCCTGATGGGAATACTCGCGGGATTGACCAGTGTCGGCTATCACCTGATCGGAGGCCGCTAACAATGATCCTCGAGCTCATCGTGGCAACCGAAGCGTCTGTGCTCTCTGCCTCGTGGATTCGACGATCTCGAATGAGGCGCCAACAAATCCTCCTGGGCGGAAGCACGTCTGAAACCAACCTGCCGTTTCTCGATCAATACCTCAGACAACAAACAACCAGCCCGACGAGGCTTCAGGTCTTTGCAGCACAGAAACTGGCTGCGGTCTGTAGGCACGTCGTTCACACCCAAGCATTCGAACTCTTGGTCCTGAAGTTAATTCAATCCGCATCCCGTCGATCTCGGCTGGAGTCGGAAATCTCAAAAGTGGAGGTGATCCTGTGAATCTTACCCCGACACAAAAAGGTTCGTTCCTTGCAGGTGTCGGCCTCTGGGTGCTCATCTGGGCTTCCGTCTGGAAGGCCGATGACATCGCCCAAGCCATGCGCATCGAGCGGTGGTTCAATTCCACTCGCTGTATACGCTGGATTGGCCGGCACAAGAGCACAACTCTGCTCGGAACCGAACTCGTCAACTATGGCACGCACGGCCTCGATCCGCTGGGCGTATCGTTTTCGCTCGGCGGAACGCTGGTGAACGTGCTCGTCATTTATCTACTCCTGCCCTGTCTAGAAACACTGTTCCGCAGACGGGGCACGGCCACCGCAACACTCTAGTAAGGAAAATCCGAGACCAAATTAGTCTCGCTCCCTGCCCATTCAAGTTGAGTGGGCAGGAGGAGTGGCTAATCGTCACTCAAAAGGAGGCAATATGCGCATGTCCATTGGTGTTCCAGGAATCAGCCTGTACTTCGATCACCGTCAGGTAAAACCGTTCATCAAGGATCACTCCAAGAAGGCGAAGGAACTCTTCGATGATCGGGTTGTTCCTGCGGTGCTGCGAGGTACGTGCAAGGCGTTGGAAGTGGTCGCGAATAACACTGCCGATGCCCACGATTACCTGATCGGGAAGCTCAAGACCAGGCAGTCTCGGTGATGTTCGAATTTACATTTCAAAGGAGGCAAGACCATGCAAGTGAAACAAGCGAAGAATTATTTAGAGCAACATGGCCTCGCGTGTCCCTTTTGCAGCTCATGGGACATCGAGGGTGGTTCGATGGACTTCGAAGCGGGTGAAATCGTTCAGAGAATCTCCTGCCACGAATGCAACGAGCAGTGGGCGGATGTTTACAAGCTCGCGGCCGTGGCGGATTCAGACTCTGGAGTGGTCATTGCGTCGATCTCCATTCAGGCAGAGTAACGAAGGCAATCTTCTACCTCTGGTCCTCTCCTCGTTTCGGGATCTCTTCCCATTGGCCGTAGTCCTGACCTAGTAATCCGTAAGTTCTCCAGCTTTTCTTCAGTCCATTTCCCCTGAATTCAAACACTCCCCGCTCGGGGTGTGTCTGCACGCAGTCAATTCCAGAAAAAAAAGGAGCTGTGTCATGACCAAACGAAAGAAGCACGTCTTCGATACTGGCGAAATTCCGCACTTGTGGGCCCATCGCACACAAGAGGACGCGCGGAATCGCCAGGGCAATCTCTACTTTACCGGCGACACGATCTACAGCTACGGCTCGCATTTTCCGATCGCTCGCCATGTGACGAACGATGCCGGCCAACGGGCCGTCCTGTTCACCACTGCCACCTACAGTGTCACCACCTCAAGCCATTGCTCCGCTGTTCGTTCCGCGATTCCTTCGGGCATTCCCGTCTTCCACGTTCCGAACGTATGCCACGGGCGGTACAGCGGAAGCGAGTTAACCGCGGACGATCATGGGGGCAACTTGGCCGATTACGCCGAGCGGATCGAAAAGTATGTCATCACATCCGCTCGGGCCAGGTCTTCGTATGCGAAGGAATGGAACAACGATCACGCCGTTCGCTTGCGTGACGAAGCATTCGCTTATTGCGCATTCTTCGGCCTGCCCGTTCCGAACATCTCCGAAGTGCGGGAGCTAGATTCTGAGGCACTGACCGCGATTCGCAAACGGGAGGCGAAGCGAACTGCAGAGAAAGCAGAGCAGACCAAACGGGAACGGGCGGAGGCCGTCATCCGCCAGCAAGAACTGATCACCAAATGGCGGGCCGGGCAGTACTCCGGTTGTCTCTACGACGTTCCCGCGATGCTGCGTATCGACGGGAATGAAGTAGTGACAAGTCGTGGAGCACGTTTCCCCGTCTCTCATGCCAAGCGAGCACTGGCGTTTGTGCGGAAGGTCCACGAGTCTGGACAAGCCTATGTTCGCAACGGGCGCACCATCCACCTCGGCCCATACGCCCTTGACCGCATAGAGGCAAACGGCACGGTCAAGGCTGGCTGTCATGTCGTTTCTTGGGAAGAGATCGAGCGCATAGCACCAGCTCTCGAGGCCGTTCCCACATCCGCTACCGCAATCGACCCTACCTTGGAGGTGCAATCGTGAGAATGACCAAGCGCAAGAAGGAACTGCTACGCCTGTATCAACGCGAGCGGGCAAGAGGTTTTCAAGCTCAGTGGGCTTTCTCTAAAGCCCGCACGCGCATGGCATGGGAGAAACACGAAGTAGCCGAGTATTCCAGCGGAGAACCGATTGACTCGAAACGCGGCGATGTGCGGCTCCGCCTAGTGCCCGACGATATGTGCTCCCTCGAAGACCTGGAAGGCGACTGCTTCAACCCAACAGCAAATCCCGACATCCCTGCGTCAAAACTGCAACGCGATCGCGAGGAATTCATTGCGAAGTTGAACCAGGAAGGAGTGTGGGGAATCGTCGGAGAATACTTCGACGGAGAGGTCTGGCAACACGCGGACTCCTGCTTCGGATTCGTCGGCGATGATTGGAAAAACTCTGGCTACGACACCGGCATCATGCAGGCGACATTAGATGCAGCAAGAGACGCCAGTGTGTGCCGTTGCTGTGGCCGGCCCATCCTCACAAAAACGGTTCGTGTGAATCCAGCCGCTACACACGCGGCAGAAGGGAGCAAACCATGAAGACGCATATCTACACGCCCAAGCTCAAAGATACCGGCGAGCGGTTGAGATTTATGCTCGACGACGCTGATTGGATAGTTGCAAACCGTTACCGCGGAACTCTTCGGGTTAGAGGAGTTATCACGGACCAGAGCACGGGCAAACGCTACCGAATCAAGGGCGCGGCTTGCGGGCTGCAGTGCCGCTGCGACGCCACTGCGGAGGAGGTGTAACGCTCATCCGCATTTCACTTCAATTCGGGAGGCGTAAGTAATGGCGAAGAAACTGGCGAAGAAACTGGCGAAGAAACTGGATGGCATTCTCATCGAGGTCAATGGTGGCTTGGTCTCGTACGTCGAAGTAGACGGCAAACCCGCTGCCTATTATCTGATCGACTGGGACTGCCTGCTGGGAGACAGCAGTACCTGCGAAGGATGGGAGGAACTGGACGAAGAGGTACGGCAGTTCATTCGCGACCGTTATCCGACCGAATTCGCCGCAATTCAAGAAAGGATTAAGGAGGAGGCATAAGACGAAGAACAACAGAGCCAAACAGGAAAACGGAGTTCAAGAATTCGGGATAAAGAGGAGGAAACCAACATGTTTGCGATTAAGCCCAATGGCAAGAAGAAAATTACCTTCACGGACCTCGTGATCTGTGGCGTGCTGGGAGCCGCATGGTTGCCTTTGGGCATAGCTGCTGCCGTCGGCATTGGTGGTTATAAGTATTTGCAAAGCAAGACTGAAAAGTGGATCGAGCAGGACAAGATCGATCATCGAGAGGAGGTGAAGAGATTGCAAAATCGGTGAGCCTCACGCATCTGCGGCGTTCTATCCCCGGCTTTTTCTTCCCACCCAACGTTTCCACGCAGTAAAGACACGCAGCGAACTGGTTCGTCGACTGCGCACCGGAAGGACTCCACTCCGAGTAGTTCCCCCACTTGAGTCCGTTTGTCTGAAGTCGTTCCAGCAAACCAAACCCACACGAAAAGGAGCAACACGAAAATGTCGACCGCATACGATGTCGTTACCGAATCCATCATCAGGCAATTGGAATCAGGCGTAGCGCCTTGGCGAAAGCCTTGGCGCACCGAGATGCCAGCCAATCTCGTCAGCAAGAAGGAATATCGAGGGATCAACATTTTCCTTCTCGCTTGCCAGGGATATGGCTCGCGGTACTGGTTGACTTATCGCCAAGCACAAGCGCTGGGAGGATCCGTCAGGAAAGGAGAGCACGGCTCCAAGGTCGTGTTCTGGAAGATTCATGAATATCGAAAGGAGAATTCGGAAACCCGAGAAGCGGAAAAACACAAGTCGATTCTGCTTCGCCACTACGCCCTCTTTAATCTCGAGCAGTGTGAGGGCATTAAATATCCCGATCCTGCGAGGGTAATCAATCCGATCGAGCAATGCGAAAGCTTTGTCAGATCCATGCCCAATCCTCCGGGATTCGTACAGGATTCACAGGCTTGCTATCGACCTTCAATCGACACGGTGGGCATGCCCGCTCAGTCGGCATTCCATTCTGCCGAGGAGTATTACTCTACGCTCTTCCACGAATTGACTCACTCGACTGGACATCCTTCCCGCATTGCACGGGCAGGAATAATGAATCACAACCCATTCGGCAGCGAGGATTACTCGAAAGAGGAATTAGTGGCTGAGATGGGTGCGGCAATGCTGTGCGGGGCTGCTGGTATCGAATCTCAAACGCTTGGTAACTCTGCAGCTTACCTGCAGTCCTGGATCAACAAACTCAAATCCGATTCGCGGTTGATTGTCTCTGCTGCATCGCAGGCGCAGAAAGCTGCTGACTACATCCTCGCCAGGGCCACAACAGAATCCGATACGAAAGGAGAAAACGAAGCCGAGGCGCTCTAATCACCAAACACCCCAAGTAATTTCCCCTCCGTAGTTGAACCACCCTGCAATTCAAATTCCGAAAATCCAAGGAAGGATCCCATGGCGCATGCACCTGTAATTCCTATGCCCGTTCAGAAAGTCCGTCCAGTCCGAACGAAGCGAGGTCAGATGATCTTCTTGACACCCGCTGAAACGTTGGCCGTTCTTAAAGCCGCACGAGAGCACTCAACGAGGGATTGGGCAATGATCTTGCTCGCTTATCGCCACGGCCTGAGGGCATCGGAAGTCTGTAGACTCAAACTAGCCGATGTCGATTTGAAAGCCGGATCGATCTTCGTCCGGCGTTTGAAGGGTTCACTGCAAACAATGCAACCACTATACGAGCATCGCGGTCAGCCATTGCTTGATGAAACCAACGCGGTGCGGGCTTGGCTCCGCAAGCGGCCTGCAGACGGTTCGGATTATTTCTTTACGAGCCAGAAAGGAGGAAAACTCAACCGAACCCAGTTTTTCCGCAACTTCCAGCGCGCAGCTGAGCAAGCAGGTTTACCAATCGAGAAGCGGCATCCACACGTTCTCAAACATTCGCTGGCCTCACACCTGGTCGCAGGTAATGTCAATCTGGCCTTGATCCGACAGGCTCTGGGCCATCGGTCGATTCGCAGCACGATGGCCTATGTAGGCACAACCGACGCTCAGGCCGCAGAGGCTACACAAGCCGCTCTGATGAGCCTTTTCTGAGGTGCGCAGCCACAGGAAGTATGGCTTTACGACTGGGAATCCGGATTCCAGGTCCTTCGTTGAGGTTACCTTCTTGTGGATCAACAGACATCACCAACACGCATTCCGGTCATTAGGCCGATAAACGAAGTTAACGGGCCGGCCTTTGCAAAAAAATAGTTCAGTCTTGTTTGAACGTGAACCAGCTAACGAAGTTCAGGTGCTGAAATCTTTTCAGTCAGCCTCTTAAGAGGTACCCTTTCGGTTGCAATTCTGTCGTACAACGGTTCATAGTCAGGCCATTCCGTCTTAAACAGTCGATCAAGAATCCGTGTTCCCAACCCGTAATTGCCCGTGTATCTCGAATGGTGCAGCGAATGATATGTCGTACTGGTTATCACTTTGCCCAGCGAGCGATTGTAATTTTTCGACTTAAGCTCAAAATTTGCGTGACTGAAAGAGTTGATAATGAGGTATCCAACATACCAACTACCGATGCCGAAGACATCGAAATGAAGCCAATGATCGAGGAGTGCCAGCGGACCGAGAAATCCTACGTCGAAGATTAGTTTTTCAGAAAACGAGAAAGAAATTGCTGTCAGCCAAGAATTCAAATGACTCTTATGGTGCTCGCGATGAATCCAGTGGAGCCAGCTTACGTGGAAAGCGCGGTGAGAGGTATAGTGCCAGATCTCGGCCCAAATCGTCGCGGTCGCAAAGGAAAGAAAAAATGAAAGCCAACCTCGACTCCGAAAAAAACCGAGGTACAGCAACACCGCCAACAAAACAGCATGAATAGGAGCGTGAAGAGAATTTCTTAACTCGCGTCTGATCTGATCTGTCCTAATGGGCAAGTCATAAATAACGCGATCACAAATTCTCCACTTTCTGGTGATCGCAATGTACCAAAAAAGGGCCATCAGATGCCCAAGTGTGGCGATCATTACTAGCAGTATTATTTCAGATTTGGTGATCGGCATTCGCGGCAACTTCGCCCAAAGAGTCTTTCTATGATCCGTGCATGCTTTCGATCAATTTCAAGAACTTGGCCTTCACAATCATGTCGAGATATGTTCGGACGCTCCGCTCGTTACTCAAGCGCGCTCCATGCCTGACAAGGTCCAAAACGAGCGGGTAAGACAATCCGTTCTCTTCATGAACGAATGCCTGCTTGCCGTGTCTGAATCCGATCGCCTTATAGTACGGCAGAAGTGCTGGCACGCTATCGATAAATACCTCTTTAATCGAATTTCGCACAGTAAAACGGGCAAATGCAGCGATCAGCTTGATCGATGTAGGACCGCCTCGGTGTGACTTACGTACAATAAATTTCGTAATGACCGCTGTTCCATGAGGGTGGTGTTTCGATTCGGCCATCCCGTACAACTCTTGATATAAACCGAGCGAACCTTCAGCGGAAAGGTTCACCCGCCCAGTCCCGATTATCTCTCCGTTTTTGACCGCCACGAACGTGTGACCCACTTCATCCAGATCGTCTGAAATGGACCTTTTCTGGTGATCGGCATGTGGGGATTGGCGATGTAGTTCCTCACAGTATACTTTGTATCTTAGGCGTTGTGCCTTTTCGAGCATTTCCGGATTCTGGCACAATAATATTTTAATGTCTGGATCTGCCGTGAAGGCCCTTGTGGTCGAATGGAGTACAAGATTATCCCCGCTCATTCTCTCATCGGCCACGGTTGCGAGCTGTCGTAACAACTGCGCCGCGAGAGCGGGTTCATGCTTTGCCAGTTGATCCAGAGTAGAGGCGTTGAGAACGAGCGCGGAGCTCGTTGTCTTGGCGATCACCGTAGCAGTGGCGGAGACTCCCCGCAAAAAACTGATCTCGCCTATGGGACATCCTGAGTCTTCAATCAAAAATTCCGGCAACCGCTTCGCTTTGCGATCTACGCTCACTCGACCGTCCACAAGAAGGTATGCGTCGGTGTAGTGCTGCCCTTTTTCACGAAGTACGTCTCCCGCGTTGAAACGCACCTTCGGGAAGAATGGCTGTAAAGGACCTACGTCGATTAGACCTTTTATCACAGGGGTTATCGTCAGGTAGTGCTGGGGGATTTTTACACAGAGCGGGATTCAATTGCAATCGTCGACCACATGGTCGGTTCAGCCAAGGAGTGATCTCGTCGAGGTACGCGTCTGCTGGCAACGGGAGTATTGCACTAAAGCAGCGAGCACATTTGCAATGAGTCCGGAGAGACGGTCTTATTACGTCAACTGTTCACCTGTGGCACATCAGATTAGTCGAGTCGTTGAATGGCAAGAAAACTGAATACGACCATGTTTTATACAAGTGCGACAGCACCGATACCGCCCGGACATGGCAATTCCTAACCAGGCGGCAACAACTCTGATCGGCGTTGCCTCTCTCATGCAGAACCCAGAGAAGTCTCGTCTGGATTGGCTAGTGCGAAGCCAATTTCTTGGCGTCTGAAAGCCTGAGCCATCCGTAGTTTTTTTCTGATTCGATGGAGTATCTTGGTGAGCCGTTCATTTTCGGAGAAGTGATAGGTTAGGAAGACTTGGTGTGCGCTGCAGGAAAAAGCTGATGCCGGCCGGTACTTTCCGGAAGTCAGAGACGCACAGTCTACGTCTTATCATTTTGCAGAGTCGTGGGATTTGCGCCTTCATCGTAGTAGTAAGCCAGCGCATGCGCCTTCTTGACTCTGGCCGATGGTTGTTCTAAACACGGCGTGACAGTGTCATCCGTCTGAATTCCCAGGCCGAACCATGATGAGATTGCTTGATGTTCGATTATTTTCCGAACTCTCCGAGTCAGCAAAGACTCGACTGGCTCGGACGTCAGAACTGCGGACGTATCGTAATCGCGAAGTAATTTTGAATAAAGGAGAAATCAGTCGTCACTTCTATGTAATTGCAGCTGGTTCTGTAAGGGTGGAACTGGGTTTCGGATCCGCCGCACGCTCCGTGATTTTAGGTGCCGGCGAAATCTTTGGCGAAATGGGTCTACTCAGCAAAGCTCCGGCGTCAGCCAACGTTGTGGCGATTACTGACTTAAAGATATATGCGATAGATGCTGAAACGTTTTACGATTTCTTCGCATCGGAACCGTCCTTCAGAATGGGAATTGCGGATCTTCTTGCGGAAAGGCTGCGCCGCAGGACCTCAGCCAAGGAAAACAGCCCGACGGTTGCGGCTATCGCATTGCCTCCCGGATGCCCCTATGCGTTTGCGTTAGTTTGTGCTCTGATACGAGGTCTCGACTATTACGCGAGGGTTGCCTGCGTTGATGGGATCGAATTAACAACAAAAAAGGACATACATACCGTTGGCAACGAGATCCAGTCCTGGCGATCCTGGGCGAAAGAGGACGAGATTTGCGTCGCTACGGTGCCCACCACGGCGGCGGAAGCTTTACGACCCTATCTACGGCCAGGCGACGTGCTTCTCGTTGTTGAAGATGAAAATCTATCACCGGCAGTGCATGTTCGGCGCGACTGGGATTCAATTGCTACGACCGTTCTTAGACTGTGCACTAGCGGACGTACGACGTGGGAGTCTGACGACGCTTGGGCTTTTCGGTTGGATTTTCACGAGATTGCTAGTGCCGAATCTGGACGCGAATGGGATCGTGCCAGAGTTCCGGTGCTTGACTCAATTGCACGCTGGATTACTCGACGTACGATCGGCGTTGCTCTCGGTGCGGGTGCGGCAAGAGGATTTGCCCACATCGGCGTACTGAAACTGCTTGATGAGGCGCAAATACCAATTGATTGTTTGAGTGGTTCCAGTATCGGTGGGTTGGTCGCGCTCGCTTATGCGTTGACCGGCTCGGCGGATCGTGCGCTCGACCTTTTACGTGTGAATGTGGGCGCAAACAAGCTTATTCGCGACTTCTCTATCATTCCCCGAGTTAGCGTTCTTCGAGGAGCGAAAGTTCGCCGAATATCTGAGCAGATCTGCGCCAACCGATCGTTCGCAGATTTAACCCGACCCATATTTATTGTGGCGACCGATCTTTTGCGCGGTCAGCGGCTGGTCTTCGACCATGGTCTCCTTGCGCCTGCCGGTCTGGCCACAACGGCAATTCCGGCTGTGTTTCCGCCAATTGAGATTGGCAACGCATGGGCTGTGGATGGTGCACTAGTAAGTCGTGTGCCTGTCGATGTTTTAGAGCGGCACCGTTGCGGCCTTAAAATCGCGGTCTCCCTTCGCGCAGGATCAGCGGCTAAGAATCTCGCGCTGGAGCAAGAGCTAATGCGAGCGATGAAAGCACCTTTTGGGTTGGTTCACGTTATTGCGCAATTACTAGACGTTATCGGCTCGAGACAGAACGCGACGGATGTGGCGGAGGCGGATATCGTAATCGCACCGGAAACGGGCCCACGTGCCGGGATGAATTTTGATGCCTTCAACGCAATGGTTGAAGCGGGCCAAACGGAAGCTAAACGAGTTCTTCCCGACGTTCTTGAAGCGGTCAATGCGATACTACAGCCTCGACGTCTGTAACGAAACGGCACAGATTACCCGTCTAGACTTTCGGTCGACAAGCCAGAATTCTCACGAACCGATTCGACGTTGATTTTGCCTAGAATCTGAGTCCAGCAGTCAAGGCATCCTCAGAAGAGGACCTTTAGCCAGGGGCTACCAGCATGAGCGGCTAAACTCGATTTGTCTCAACACATCGACCCACTGAAATTCAAGCGCCCGCCGCGCCTCGACGGAGCATTTCAAAGTCATCCGTCTCTTCCACTTCGTTGACTTGCCTGTATGTGCATCCTAAGATGTCCACCAAATGTTGGACTCTGAGCCGATGATCGGCCGTACGATTTCCCACTATCGCATCCTTGAAAAGCTCGGCGGAGGCGGTATGGGCGTCGTCTACAAGGCAGAAGACACCGAGCTGGGGCGCTTTGTCGCCTTGAAATTCCTACCTGACGATGTTCCCCAAGACCGGCTCGCATTGGAACGTTTCCGTCGCGAGGCCCGCGCGGCCTCGGCTCTGAACCATCCTAATATTTGCACGATTCACGAGATCGGAAAGCATGACGGCCGTGTCTTTCTCGTAATGGAATTTCTTGACGGGCAGACTCTGAAACAGCGCATTTGCGGCAAACCGCTGCCGATTGGCGAAACTCTGGACCTATCGATTGAAATCGCAGACGCACTTGATGCGGCGCACTCGAAAGGAATCATTCATCGGGACATCAAGCCCGCCAACATATTCTTCACCGAACGCGGCCACGCTAAGGTTTTGGATTTTGGTCTTGCGAAAATAGCATCGGCGGGCGGCGCAAATCTTTCCGTCTCGCCCACGGCTAGTGACCTAGAGCAGCTCACTCGACTTGGAACAGCGATCGGCACCCTTACGTACATGTCGCCGGAGCAGGTGCGCGGCGAACTGCTGGATACACGGACCGACTTGTTTTCCTTTGGTGCGGTGGTCTACGAGATGGTGACTGGGCTTCTACCCTTCAGGGGCGAGACCTCGGGTGTAATTGCAGAATCGATTCTGAATCGCATGCCAGCCACGCCCGTACGACTGAATCCCGACGTCCCTCCAAAGCTCGAAGAAATCGTCATGAAGGCGCTGGAGAAAGACCGTGAGCTACGTTACCAGCACGCCTCGGACATCCGAGCTGACTTGAAGCGGCTGAAACGGGAGAGCGAACCACGGCTCACTATCTCAGGAACTTCGGGGACGAACGCTCGGAACAGCAGTTCCAAAACGGTCGCACCGCAACCAGCGCCAGTTTTGGCCGCTGATGCTTCCGTTACAATGCCTTCGCCCCAATCCGTCGAGACTCCGGGGAAACCAGGCGAAGCCGTGCCGCTGGAGATCGCTCACGTTTTGTTCATGGACGTCGTCGGTTATACAAAATTTCCGATAGATCAGCAGCGCCGTTTCGTCACGCACCTTCAGAATGTTGTCTCTCATACCCCTCAATACTTACGAGCCAAGGCACAAGACCAACTTATTTCCCTACATGCCGGTGATGGCATGGCATTGGTATTTTTCACTGATGCCGAGGCGGCTGTCCGATGCGCGCTTGAAGTCGCGCGGGAGCTGAGGGCGACTCTTCCTATTCCGTTGCGAATGGGAGTGCACACGGGTCCCGTGTACCGCATGGCTGATATCAACGCGAATAACGCGGTATCGGGCGGGGGTATCAACACGGCGCAGCGCGTGATGGACTGTGGAGACGAGGGACATATTCTACTCTCGAAGTCACTCGCCGAAGTCTTAAATCAACTCAGCACCTGGAAAGATTCGCTTCACGACCTTGGAGAAATCGAAGTTAAGCACGGTGCCCGCATTCACGTGTATAACTTTTTTGACAAAGATATCGGAAATCCTAAACAACCTAGCAAAGTCGGCATCCAGCATCGTCGCGTGCGAGCGCCGGCAAGTCGACGGAAGGCGGTCGCTGCTGCAACTATTGTGATTGTCGGACTGGCACTGGGTAGTTGGCTGTTTTTCTCCCTCAAGACGCATGCGCTCAGCGCCACGGACACGATTGTACTCGCCGATTTCACAAACAAGACGGACGACGCCATCTTCGACGACACGCTACGCCAGGCATTGGCGGTCCAACTCGAGCAATCGCCCTTCCTTAACCTAGTTTCCGACCAGCGCATTCAGCAGACCCTGCGTCTGATGGGCCAACCGGCCGACGCCAAGTTAACACCGGAAATTGCCCGTGACCTGTGCGAGCGCGCCGGAAGCAAGGCTTACCTGAGCGGCTCGATTGCGAGCCTCGGCAACCAATACGTTCTGGGTCTCAGGGCAGTGAACTGTCTCTCGGGCGATATCCTAGCCGAGGAGCAGGAACGGGCCATAGGCAAAGACCACGTACTCTCGGCCATGGACCAGGCGGCTCCAAAGCTGCGCGCCAAGCTGGGCGAATCGCTCAGGACCGTGCAGAAGTTCGATACGCCTCTGGAGCAGGCTACCACACCATCACTCGAAGCCCTTCGGGCCTACAGCTTGGGACGCAAACAATACTTTTGGAACGGTAACTCCAATGCGGCGGCGCCGTTGTTCGAGCGGGCAATTAGCATCGACCCAAATTTCGCGATGGCCTATTTGTCACTCGGACTGACCAATTTGAATCTCGGAGAAACCAGTGTCGCCCAGGAGAATATTCGGAAGGCTTACAATCTGCGCGAGCATGTGAGCCAATGGGAAGTATTTGCCATCGAGTCTCGGTATTACTATGCTGTCATCGGTGACCTGGCAAAAGCTCGCGAGACATATGAACTTTGGGCGCAGGCCTATACACGAGATTGGGTACCGGTGGCCGTACTGAGTGAAATATATGCCAACCTGGGGCAATATGACAAGGCTCTTGCAGAAGCCCGCGAGGCCTACCGTCTCGACCCGATGCTTTTTACGAATGATCCGGAGCTTATCGTCAGCTCCTATTTGAATCTGAATGATCTGCAAGAGGCACAGGCAGCCATCGAAGAGGCGCTGGCGAAAAAGCTCGATTCACCTTTCGTGCGCTACGACATGTACGAAGTTGCCTTTTTGCGGAACGACCCGGCAGGGATGGCGCAGCAGGTGACCTGGGCTGCGAACAAGCCAGGAGTGGAAGATGTGCTGCTGAACAACGAAGCGGAGACAGCTGCCTATTCCGGACAGCTCGTGAAGGCCCGGGCGTTTTCCCGCCAGGCAGATGCTTCAGCCGAGCGTTCGGGAGAAAAAGAAACGGCGGCGGAATATGAAGCCGGTGCGGCGCTGCGAGAAGCCCTTTTCGGAAATGCCAGCGAAGCCCATCAAAGGGCTAAAGCTGCATTTGCGCTTTTGGCGGGCCGCGACGTGCAGTTTAGGGCGGCACTAGCGATGGCTTTGGCCGGTGATGCCGCACGGGCCCAAGTCTTGGCCGATGATTTGGGCAGGCACTTTCCACAAGACACTATTGTGCAGTTCATTTACCTGCCGACGTTGCGCGGAGAACTTGCGCTCAACCACAATGATGTTTCGAAAGCCATCGAGGCTCTTGAGGCGGCAGCGCCGTATGAACTAGGTTCAGCAGGCGGGTTGTACCCAGTTTATGTGCGCGGAGAGGCTTATCTGTCCGCGCGCCGAGGACGCGAAGCCGCGTTCGAATTCCAGAAAATTCTCGAACATCGCGGAGTTGTAGGGAATGCCCCTATCGGTGCACTCGCTCGCCTCGGTCTCGCTCGCGCCTACGCCATGCAGGACGATACCGCCAAAGCCAAGACCGCGTATCAAGATTTCTTCGCGCTCTGGAAAGACGCCGATCCCGACATTCCGATCCTTCAGCAAGTGAGAGGCGAGTACGCCAAGCTGAAATAAATATCAAAGCTTCTAGCACATTCTTCGACTGCGGCTTTTACCTAAGTGCGTGTTTGTTTCTGACTTGTTCTGGGATGCCAAATTCCGTCAAGGTATTAAACCGGATTCGCGAATCACTTCGCAGGTCCGACTGTATCGACTTTGTCGAGAGCCTCTGTGCCTTTAGAATGCGAAGCGCAACGCGAACTGCATGAAGCGCGGCGTGGTTAGCGTCGAGGTGTATTTCCCAAACTGATCCGGCGCGAAGGAGAGCGACGGTTGGGCGGTTCGGACGTCATAACGCACCGAGTTTGTTACATTGAATGTCTGCCAGCTGAACTCGAGTCGCCGCTGCTCGCCGAGAGAAAAATCCTTGCTCAAGCCGGTATCGATATCGAATACGCCGTCGCCAGTAAGGTTGTTGCGGACGCCTGACTCGCCTGGCCAATCCGGACGGAATGCATTCTCCGCCGCTGTTGGATCGGCGAAAATGTCCGCACCGATGCCGACGCCGTTGACGATCGCGTTCTTCGGATTGGTCGTCTTGGGAAGCGGCCCGTTCGACTCCGCGTCGCCTTCGATGTTCCAATCAGTTGCCCAAGCGAAACCGTTGTCGACCGTGATGGGCAAACCGCTTGTCCAGCGAAACAGGCCCGAGAAATGCCATCCTCCAATTAAGGCGTTGAGGAAGCCACCGGCATCACCGGCGAGCCTCTGACCCCTGCCAAAGGGGAGACTGTAAACCCAGTTCGAATTGATCTGGTGCCGGGCGTTGAAGTCAGAGACTCCGCGCAGAGCCAGCGGATCCCATGAATTGATGACAATTCCTCCGCCGTTCAGATCGTTGCCCGTTCCGCCGGTACCCTCGTAAGGGCCGATCCGCTCGCCGGCTGATGCCTCGTCCAATGATTTTGAAAAGGTGTAGTTGAATTGGCCCTGCAGATTTGCAGCCCAACGGATGTTGTAGGTTACTTGTAGCGCGTTGTAGTTGGAAGTGCCGATGTTGCGCCAAGCGTAGAGCGAGCTGAACTGATCGTGATAGAAGGTGTACGGGCCGAACTTGCTGTTAGGAGTGGTCAGCCCGGTAATCGAGCTGGGCAAATCCAGAAAAAACAGGGCGAACGTTTCGTTGTGCAGATTGCAGGTCCACATGTCGTAGATGGCTTGCGTAGCGCTCATCGCGCCGGGGAATACGTCCGGTGCGCAATTGGTGTCCTGGGCATTGAGCTGAGCTTGAGTGACAGTGCTCCACTGCGGAAAGATGTTTTCAAAGAACGGAATTTTCTGAATCTGAGAAGTGGGCGTGTTGTTTGCGGCGGCCATTGAAAGCATCTTGGCAGCCTGGAAATACGTCATGTGACTCGTCGGATCCGTTAGGTTAGTGGGCGCGGCCAAATCAACTTGCATGGGCAGCCGCCGGCCAACAGTGCCGACATAGGCAATTTGAAGCGATGAGCGGGACGTTATTTCCCGCGAGAGCGAAAGATTGAAAACGTGCGCGTAAGGAGTCTTCACGGATTGATCTAGTCCCCAGTTAATGGCAAAAGCCGAATTGCTCGGGGTAACCGGGAAACCGCCGGTTGGCACAGGGCCGAATAGACAACCTGGACCATTCAAGGACGGGCAGGGAGCAGGTAGGCAAGTGAGGCAGGTGAAGCGGGGGGCGTTTGCGACTGTCACAACCCCAGCCGGATTGCCGAGGTCTGTGGAGAGGCCGAACGAGCCGTGCTGGTCGAAGCTGTTTACGATCGGGATACCGAAGTGGTCGTAGACAATGTTGTAGCCGCCGCGAATCGAGAAGTTGTCCTTCTTCCCAAAGATTTTTGATATCCAGCCATTGCCAGTATCCGGCGCCCACGCCACCGCGAGACGCGGGGAGAAATCCAAGTGGTCCCAGTTCCATAAGCCCGGGCCGTGATTGACGGGGCCACCGAGGACGAAAGAAATCTCGCCGGCATCGTTGGCAGGTTGACCAGCCGCCGCGAGTTTCGCACTGTCGTTAAACCAGTCGGCAACGGTCTGACTGGTGCATCCGCCGGCAGCGGCCTCGACGCACGGCGCCACCTGCAAGCCGTTAGTCTCATAAGGCGGCTGCTCGAGGACCCAGCGAAGTCCGTAAGTGACCGTCAACCGACGCGTCATTCGCCAAGAGTCCTGTCCAAAGAACTCGTAATCGTTGATCGCGTAACGCCGGGTGATGGGAGTTCCCTGAGCCAACGCGGTTCCGTTGCGAGCGAAGTTATAAATCCCGTCGCCCTCGGCCAGGATACCCAACAGGATCGCGGCCGCGCTGTCGTAGCTCGACGCAAAATTGGCATCGACAGCTGGATACCCGTTGTTCGCCGGATTGAGTGGGCTGGGGTTCCCGGCTTCAGAGATTCCCGCGGTGTTGAGATAGACGACGTTAGTCTGGGCATCCGAAAACGAATCGGCGTAGCTGGTGTGGTTGTTGCGAATCAGATAAATGTCGGTACCGAACTGGAACGTGTGATTCCCCCGGGTCCAATTCAGGTTATCGGAGAGCTGGTTGACCGGCACAATGAAAATTGTGGAGCGAGTGAAGGGCGTGATGCTGTCGATAGTGTCGAGCTCGGCTTCGGGTTGAAGCGAGTCGCCGGCGGTCTGGCCACCCTGGCGGATGAAGCCCCAACGAAGATCGTTGATGAGCTTCGATGTGAGTAATGACGTGAGACCGACGGTCGAGCCCTTGCTATCGTCGAGCAAAGTGGTAGCCGCGGGTTGCCCTGGGAACTGTCGCGCTTGCGGCTGCTTGTCATTTTGGGTCTGGCCGCGCCAAAATAGATTTTCCGAGCCGTTTCCGGTGATATGCCAATCGAGCCGGGCGATGTAGGTGTCGAAGGACGAATCGGCGTTGGAGGCAAACCGATAACCTGCCGTGTTCAACCCGTCGCCAACGGTGAAGTCGTTGGGTTGCGGATACATTTGGAGGACCTGCTGGACCGCCGGGTTCGGGCCGATGCCCTGCGGGTCCATCGCCATTATCTGCTTGGGCCCGAGAGTGCAAACTGTATCGACAACGTTTACGGGAACCGACGGGTTGGGGCACTGGGCCGGATTCGAGCCGGCTGCCATGAGGTAGCTGAGATTTCCGTCTGTGAGGCTCGGCGTCGGTATGGTCCGGATTACGCTCGTACCCTGCGCGTCGCGCCGGCCTTCATAATTGACGAAGAAGAACACCCGGTTCTTCTCGATGGGACCGCCAACAGTGGCGCCAAAGACGTTGCGCAGCAGCTGTGGCCGCTGGTTGGGTTCGCCGCCCGCGCCCTGAGCCGCCTTCAAAAATGGATCGTTGGCGCTGAAGATCGTATTCCGGTTGTACTCGTATGCCGAGCCGTGAAAGCTATTGGTGCCGCTCTTGGTTACTAGCGCGACCTGTGCACCGCTGGAATAGCCGGAATCCGCATTGGCGTTTGCGGTCGTCACACGGAATTCCTCGACGGAGTCGGGTGGCACGGTGAGGACGCTCGTGAACGCGTAACCGTTATTTTGGTCGTTGACGCCGATGCTATCGAGCGTCACGTTGGATTGGTCGCTGCGCATGCCATTAACTGCGCCGCTGCGCGTATCGGTTGCCGAGGTGTTGAGCTGACTTCCGAGATAGACGACCCCGGGCTGTAGACTAAGCAATTCGACGACGTTGCGGTCAGCGATCGGCAATTCCGCGATTTGATTTTCCTCGAGGGTGTTGCCCAGCGACGCGTCTGTGCGATTGATCAGCGGCGCCGTTGCTTCGACCGTGACCGACGTCGCCATCCCCGTGAGTTGCAAACGAATGTTGATAGTGGACGGCGTGTTGACTTCGAGTGTGACGTTTGGCGCCACATAAGACGCAAAGCCCGGCGCAGCTGCTTCCAGCCGATAAGTGTCCGGAGGCACATCCTGGAACTGGTATAGCCCAGCCCCGTTGCTTGTCGTTGTCCGCTGCAGTCCCGTAGACGTTGCCGTCAGAGTGAGCTTCGCTCCGGGAACAGACGCGCCAGAGGGGTCAGAAACGTTTCCGTTCAGCCGGCTCGTGGATTGCGCCATCGCTACTGTTGCCAGCAAGGCGAACACTGCGCAGCACAAAATCAGGTGCCTTGCGCCGTGCATCCATCGAATTCCAGTGTGGTGCGTCGACTCGTGTCGCGCGCAGCTCGACCGCTGATGAATCCACCCCGTCGACATAGCATCCTCCGTTGAGAAGGCAAGGCCGATCAAAACGATGGAAGAAGAAATCCACGCTCGCCGTCGTTTTTCACCGCGCCCCTGCGGCTTCTCAATTCTTGGTTTGTTGAATCAATAAAACCCGGACATTTACCACCCCAAGTGCGCGCATTATGCCAGAAGATTAGTTCAACGAGCATCGGAAAAAATAATGGCTGAATTTCGGATTTCTCCGCGGTCCCTTCAGTTTCGTTCAGCTCCGAAATTGTGGGTTCGCGCCCGAAGTGGTTCCAAATCTTGCGTGCGCCCCTCGAGGAATGAGCTCATCCCTCAAAAACAAGCGGTCCTTTAATTCAAATTAATACCGCGGCTATCTTGTGACGGGCTTTTTCCATCGTTTTGCGGTTCGGCAGCCCTGATTAGGTTGTGCCCTTTTTCGTCCCTATATCCCTCACTCGTTTAGACTTATGGCCGAACGCAACAAAATATGAGTAATGTTGCATTTCAGCGGACATGACTCATCGATTCAAAGGACTTAGGGAAGGTCACTCGAAGCGGAGAAATGGAGGTAATGTTGCATTTCGTATCTCTGCGCGCCCCAAGGCCCAAAACGGAGGGAGGAACAGACACGCGTCACGCTCGAAGAGCGGTTTCGGTACAATCGCAGCCGCTCGACGGAAATCAACACGGGTGCACTCAGCCCGAAACCGTAGCTAAGAAACGGCCTCCCTTACTCTCATAGGTGCTGAAGACGAACTTCTAAGCCTCCGCAAGTATTAGTCCGCGATGGTGCCACTCAGCATCTTGGGAAGGGTTATACTCATCCAAGCGCGATGCGAACGTGATGTGACCTGGGTGAATGAGGCTGCCGGAAGTAGGAAAATATCGAGTTACAGAGGCACGTTCGGCCACGTCATAGGTATCGCCGTTTCGATTGCATTTGACAGTGCTTCGTCTAAGAAATCTCGCGTGCACGTATTGCGTCGCGGCGCTGCTGCTGAGCGCTAGCTCGAGGATTGCGATAGCCTCGTGCTTTCCCCAAGGAGTCAGAGACCCCGTTCTTCCGATTGCCTACGTTGAGACTTTGAACGGTGTCGAAGCGCTTCGGCTCGCGGACGGCAGCGTTTTCTGGACCTATGAAGTGGCCGGGCGCCCCATCGCGGTTCTGGGAGCAGAACTATTGATCCAGATTGGCGAGGGACAGCAGGCCTTTAGAATTTTAGTCGTTAACAAGATATCGGGCACACTTATTGTTCGGTCGGAAGCAGCGCCTTTTTTTCCTACGGCAGCGATTCGTGCCAACTACCCCACGCCGTCTGTGTCGGCGGTTCCAATCGCTGAAGGCGTGTTGTTACAGTGGCGGATTCAACCGAGATACACTGGGGGCGCCAATCCGCCCCGCGGTATCGGCTCGCCTCAAGCTGAAAGTGCTATGAGCGCTGAGATGGATCTGAAGACCGGTAAGGTGACGATGCGAGCAGGCGGCGCTCTGAAGCAAGATGGAGAGGCGTCTGCAAGCAAACGAGAGCAGAGCGAGAGCAACCCAGACTTTGTGCAGTATGTTAGGTGCGGAGAACCTCTTGGCGTTACCTGGGCCGTTGACGGCAAATTGATTTCATTGCATCAGGGGACTGATTCCAAGAGTTTTTACCTGGAGGTCCAAGTAAAGATTGGCGCGAAACCAGTATGGAGGACTCTCATAGTCACAAGCAGTGCGAACATTCCGCGATACGTTACCGACAACGGTGAATACCTCTTAGTAAGCGGTAGCGAGGGGTATTGGACTGTCTATTCCTCAATTGATGGATCCTCGTTGGGCAAATTCGCGGCAACGAGCATTGCGGAGCCCTGCGTTGTCGGAATGCGGGTCTACTATCGCACGGAAGAGCTCTCTTCGCCGGCATCTGTCGCCGGCAAGAAGAGAGTGCTTATTGCTCAAGATTTGGAGACGGGTCAAATAGCTTGGAGCCGGACTCTCGTGCTGGAGCAACCTGCTGCCAGGCCCAAATTGCCACAGTAGCTCTAAGTGCTCGCCCTGTTCTCACGGGATGTCCAGGTCAATGTAAAACATGCTCCGCCCGTGGGTAACAGCAACCAAGCGAGTCCCCATCCAGACAAAGTCCATTACGGCAGCGTTCGTAGGTCCCTCGTTGGTAGGGGACCAGTGGGCTCCCTTGTCCTCGCTCGCGAAGAGCCCTATTGCCGTTCCGAGGTAGAGATAGTTGCGGTTTCGAGGATTGATTGTGAGAGTAAAAGCTGGCGTTGATGGCAAAGAGGCGGACAGGTTGGTCCATATCCTCCCACCGTTTGAGACCTTCCATACGTTGTCCCTGTTTCCGGCGTCACTGTACCCGCCGTACGTCAGATAGACGGCGTTCCGATCGCTAGGGTCAATTACGATCTTGGTGATAATTCGAGCGGGAGCGCCGTGAGAGGCTCCGCCGAATTGCTTCCAAGAGGGACTTGCAGAGTTGCTGTTGGCCGTGACAAAGAGGTCTCCATTGTTGTATCCAACCCAAACGATTTTGGAATCCTGACTTGCAATCGCGATCGAACTGATAAGATCCTTTCCGGGCGGTTTGATTGAACGCCATGACGGCCCCTTAGCGGCATCATTTGGCGTGCGGGCATCATCGGTGCGCCACAATGAGGCGCCACCAGCAATAATTGTGTTTGGATTGCTGGGGTCTAGCACGAACGGAGCAATGAAGTTGGCACTGAAGGCTTGAGCGTCCGGGATGACATACGGTGGTTGCTTCCAATGGAATTGTTTGTCCGCAGCGTCCCAGAATTGGCCGCTGATTTCTTCGGCGTTCTGGCCTCCGTCCGAGCTACGAAAGAGATCCAGAAAAACATATTCGCCGTACAAGTAGTTCGCGTCCGACGGGTCCGCAGCGCAATAACCTCCGTCTCCGCCGAACAGTTCCGACCAATTTTCTGGTTTGCCTTCTTTAGCAAGGCGTAAGGTTCCATTGTCCTGAGCCCCACCAATCAGCATGCCGGACTTGGGAGACCATGCAGCTCCGTAGAATTGAGTGACGGCATATTTGTGGCCTATTTTCGTCCATCCAGAAATGTTCAAGGAGTCGTTGCCCGCAGTCCTGATATTGTCAGTCTTGAACAATCCTCCGTCGTTACCTACGAAAACGGCGCTAGAACCCGCGATAGGAGGGGATACGATCGCGTGCTGGTCGGCATGCAGCACGTTGTCTTGAGCCTGCCAGTTGCTAATCGGACTAAGAGACGTACCACCGTTTGTACTCCTCCAGAGATCAACACCGCCTACAATGACCAAGTCGGGGTCCTTCGGATCACCGGCCCAAATGGAATTGTCATACCAACCTTGGTCTCCAAGGTAGTACGCGAGCGGTCCATCCGGTACGCTGCTGTCCATTTTTGAAAAGTTCTTTCCGCTGTCATTTGATCGCCATATTTCGCCATTGTTATTGTCAACAGAGGCATAGACCACCTTCGGGTCCGCGGCTGAATAAGTGACCTCCGCCCTGCTCGGAGTAGTTCTTCGCGTGTTATCGTTATTAGTATCTGGCCAGATGTGAATCCATTCGCCCTGATGGACTGACTTGTGCCAAGACACCCCTCCGTCCTCAGAATAGTAGGTATCACCCGTATCCATTCCTCCGGCTATAGCGAACCTGCTGTCAGACGGGTGGAAAACTACGTCGGCGATATTCGCGGAGAGTGCGGGTACATCACTCCATTTCGTGTGGGCCGCATCTGTGCTCACGAATATGCCGTCGTGCGTAGCCGCAAGGAGGATTTTCCCATCAGGTGATTCGGCGAGTCTGTTAACGTACAAAAAATGATCATTTGCCGTCTCAGAAATCTGAGTCCATGTGCTGTTCTCCATCTTAAATATCCCGGCTCCACGAAGTGCATCGTTGTTCGTAAAACCTTCTCCAGTTCCTGCAAAAATTAGGCTCGGATTCTTGGTGTCGACAAGGAGCGTCGACACCACAAGATTCGCCATAAAATCATTAACGACCGAGAAGTTAACGCCGCCGTCAGTGCTGTGCCAGATTCCCCCGGCGATGCTTCCTATCCACATTTCTTGCGGATTCTGTGGGTTAAAAATGATAGATCTGGTTCGCCCGCCCACTTCAGTAGGACCGAGTGGAGACCACTTAGTCTTGTCGGGCTTTATCCCAGCCGTGAAGGGCAATCTGGGGTTCGCGCTGACGGGGACACCAGCGACAGCGAAACGCCGTGAACTGACGAACTGCTTGAGTTTGTCAAGTCTCTGAAAAGCGCGCATACGTGCACCCAGCGGAATGGCGCCCGCTTCACCCCTCTGTAATAGCTGTTCAAAGTGCACACGAGCTAACGGCAGATCCGGATACTTCGACTCGCGAATCGTGTCTCGCAGTTGCGTGGGCGCCAGTTGGAGGAGACTTCGAGGGCTGCTCCCTGCAGATCGTCTAAGAGCAAGAACACTTTCCTTATTCATTCCCAGCTTTTTTGCAACACGGTCGTCATTCACTTTCTGCGTGCAACCCGAAAGGAGCAAACAAGAGGAGAAGATGGACACCACTAGAATCGTCCGATGCGGTGTCACCATAGTATGCTCCTTTGGGTGTTTCGAAAAGTTGTGTTGAAACTCACCCGTTTTGGCGTGTGCCGTAGGGGCGAAAGGGCTGTAGCTTCCATCGTTCTCCAAGCGCTCTGAATTAAAACGGGCCGACACTTGTGGGGCGAATGCTATACTAACTCGCCAGTAAAATAAACAAGTCTTATCATGGCCATGCACATACTTGCCCTGCCAATCGGGCAGCTGGCCAAAACCACTTGCGAGTTCCAGTGCCAGTCGGGTTTACCCATAAAGTTTGTATTGCTTTTCTACATCACTTTATAGATACTCCCTGGAATGCCGAGAAGTCAGATGCGTGTTTTAGTGGCCTCAGCGCTCGTCTGCGCGCTCATGGCTTTGTGCGGCTGTCAACACCGCGTCTCAATAACTATGCCCGCAGCGCCGCCGATCGATCCCAGCGACTACACAGTGGCACAGTATCAAACAGACCTCGCCACTTATAACGGTGCGGCTTCCGGTGCTGGCGCAAGTCCTGAGCTGGCAAAGCAGACGCGCAACAATATTGTCTACGGATTGATGAGTCAGATAGAGGTTGTGTATTCTGCCTACTACAATCGACTCTTCTCAAGCAAAAACAACGTTGCCATAGCCGGGGATGCTCTGACGCTCGGACTAAGTACCGCTGCGAGCATTGCGACTCATGGTGCAACCAAGACGATATTCAGTGCACTAGGAACGGGATTCTCTGGCTTGGAATTGTCAGTCGACAAGAACTACTTCGCCCAGCAAACTTTCCCTGTAATTGGGCTTGCAATGCAAACGCGACGAGATAAAATTCGAACCACAATCGTCGCGAATCTGGCCCTCGACACAACATCATACCCACTTTCGGCAGCGAAACGAGATTTAGTCGCATATTTCAGTGCGGGGACACTTGCTAGTGGATTGCAAGAACTCCAAGAAGAGGCGGGTGCAGCGACAGCAGCCACCGTAACCAATGCTGGCGCAACCGCACCGCCAACACCCACCGGATTGACTGCCACGGCTGGGAACTCGCAAGTTTCTCTCGCCTGGACGGTTTCTGCCGCTGCGACATCCTATAATCTTTATTGGGGAACAAGTACAGGCGTGACGACAACCAATGGGACTAAGATCAGCGGAATTGCAACGAACTCCTACACGCAATCGGGACTGACGAACGGGACTAGCTATTACT